>Ga0209826_1001569_pt1 | contig 15766 bp, 14 predicted proteins | sample GOMGulsemesocosm_5_FD_184637 | JGI IMG/M metagenome (GOLD analysis project Ga0209826, IMG submission 184637) | Methane-oxidizing microbial communities from mesocosms in the Gulf of Mexico - GOM15C Gulf of Mexico (SPAdes) (version 2) | ecosystem: Environmental > Aquatic > Marine > Cold seeps... | reverse complement strand
AATACATCAAGACAACTTTGCCCTGATACTTGACCATTTAATAGTTTGATTAATAACTGCTTTTTATCAAGTGGTAATTCACTTGCCATTGATTCGAGTTGTTCAAATAAATTATTCATCATAACCCCACCTAATAAACTGGATATAATCACAGTATAGCATCAATTAACTACGACATAGCCAATGCAATTGGTATTAAATGTCAATTGTACATACTTTACTTTACATAAAAACAGGCTTAGAAACTTCACTTAAAACAAGGGTTTTTTATGAAAATTCAACATCATGGCGCAGTTAACTGCGTTACGGGCTTTGCAGCCAACTTTATATTGATAAATGCCTTTAATAAACTAGAAATTCCAGTATAATGTTTGCATATTTAATTATTATTTGAATAATTACTCTAACAAAGAATAAAAGATAGTTAAAAGCTGTTATTGGAATTTTAGTATGTATATTGCTGCTTCGGCATTTACCGCATTTGTTTTTGCATTTTTAGCGATTAAATTCTTTAAACCTATCGCGCTTGAAATAGGCTTAGTTGACAAACCTAGTGAGCGAAAGCTGCACGCTGGGCATATCCCTTTAATTGGCGGTATTTCTATTTTTATGGCAGTACTCGCCGCAAGCCTTATCTGGCTACCTAGTACTTTAGAGTTACGGATGTACTTAATCGCCTCTGCAATGATGGTTTTTATTGGTGTATTAGATGATAAATTTGATTTAAAAGTACGTATTCGTATCATAGGTCAGATAATAGTTGCTAGTTTAATGATATATGGCGTGGGCTATTATATTACAGACTTGGGTGATTTATTTTCCTTGGGCAATGTTAACCTAGGCGTTTTTGGTATTTTATTTACCTACGTTGGCATCATTGCGGTAATTAATGCTTACAATATGATTGATGGTATAGATGGCTTAATTGGTAGCCTTAGCCTAAACACTTTCACAGCTATCGCTATTTTATTTATTATGAGTGGGCAAACAGATTACTTAAGCTACCCATTAATGTTAGCGACAGCAACACTGCCTTATTTAATATTTAATCTAGGGTTGTTTGATAAGTTTTTGAAAAACAAAACAAAAAAAATATTCATGGGTGATGCTGGTAGTATGTTTGTTGGATTAAGTGTTATTTGGTTGTTAACCATGGGAACACAAGGAGAGCAAGCATCTTTTAGGCCTGTAACAGCATTGTGGATATGTGCAATACCGCTTATGGATATGCTATCAATAGTCGTCAGACGTAAAAAAAACGGTAAATCGCCTTTTAAACCAGACAGGGATCATATACATCATATTTTACAGCGTATTGGTTTAAGCCATCACCAAACACTTGTTGTTATTTCTACAATTGCACTTTTAATGTCAGTAATAGGCATTTTGGGAGAGTATTTTAATATTGCAGATGTCATTATGTTGAGTGGGTTTATTGTTTTGTATGTTGTGTATAGTATTATTATTCAAAAATTAATCTCTCGTTAAAGTTTTAATTTATATTTCGGTTAGTAATTAAATAAAGCTCAACTTACCTAGATATAATTACCATTTAAACGTTAACGTTGATGATAAACCTGTTATATATGGAATACTTAATGAAAAAAAATAAAGGATTTACCTTAGTTGAATTACTAATAGTGATCACTATTCTTGGGCTATTAATGTCCTTAGTTGCACCTAAAATGTTCAGTAAGGTTGATTCTACTCAGCGAAAAACTGCAGCGGCACAAATGAATAACTTTGAAGTGTCACTAGATACTTTTCGACTTGATGTTGGAAGTTACCCAAATAAGCTTTCAGAATTGAGAAGTTCTAATCGAAGAGGGTGGGATGGACCATATTTACCTAAAAATGTGCCACTAGACCCTTGGGGGAATCCTTATCAATATCAAATTCCAGGTGAAAATGGTTCTGCGTTTTCTTTGATATCTTACGGGAAAGATGGGCAACAGGGTGGAACTGATGATAATGAAGACATAGTGCACCAATAATGGATATAGAATCAATTTTAATTGAAAGTTTTGATGTTTCCATAAGTGATATGGAAAAAGCAATAGCTTATCAAAAACGCTCCAGTGGTCGGTTAGAAAAGCTATTAGTTAATATGGGGGCTTTATCAGAAGACTATCTTCCAAGTTTGTATAGTCAACTACTATCAATTCCGCTGTTAAAACCTGAAGCTTTAGATCATTGGGAAATGCCTGATTGGAATGAAAATCTTGAAGCTTCTAACCTAACGGACAACGAATGGTACCCTATTGAGAGAGTAGACGATACTTGGTTAATTGCAGCAAAAGATCCCCTACTGTTTGAAATAAAAGAATTACTTAGTTTTTATAATGTATCTTACTCTCTGGTGGTTTGTGATGAAGATACAGGCACTATATTAGAAAGTTACTTCAATAACTCTGAAAATTTAGATGCTACATCTGAATTGTCAACTGTCGAAGAAGAGCGGTTAAAAGAATTGGCTTCTGAAGCTCCTACGGTAAATCAACTCAACTCTTTAATTGGTAAAGCATTAAAAATGGGCGCCTCTGATATGCACTTGGAACCTTTGCAAAATAAATATAGAGTAAGGTTTAGGGTTGATGGTGTATTACAAGATATAGAAATTCTTCCCGAAAAAATGCGTTTACCAATAGCTTCACGATTAAAAATACTTTCAGGGATGGATATCGCAGAAAAGCGAAAACCACAAGATGGTAAAATTGAAATGAAAATCGCTTCTGAAGAATTTGATATTCGAGTTTCATCTTTACCGTTAAATGATGGTGAAAGTATTGTTATGCGATTTTTAAGAAAGGAATCCATTAAATATGACATGGACGTATTAGGCCTTTCTGGAGATATACGCGCAAACATTGAAGAAGATTTAAAAACTACAGCAGGTGTTATATTATTAACAGGGCCAACAGGTAGTGGAAAAACAACTAGTTTATATACTTTTCTGAATTCAATAAATAGCAGTGATGTAAAAATAATAACCCTTGAAGACCCCGTAGAGTATCAACTTGAAGGTGTTAACCAGGTTCAGATTCAGTCTGAAATTGGGTTTGATTTTTCGTCAGGACTGCGAAGTATTGTTCGTCAAGATCCTGATGTTATTATGCTTGGTGAAATTCGAGACTCTGAAACGGCACAAATTGCAATGCAATCAGCTCTTACTGGGCACCTCGTCTTTAGTACCGTACATACTAATGATGCAGCAAGTGCTTATACTCGATTAATAGATTTAGGCGCGGAAGAATTTTTGTTAAATGCAGCTATAACTTCGATTATTGCACAAAGATTAGCTAGAAAACTATGCCCACATTGTTCTGTATTACATCCAGAATTTGAAACTATCAAGGTTAAATATCAGTTAGGTAAGCTTGCTGAGCAATACGGTCTTACTATTGACTTGCGAAAACCTGTTGGGTGTGAAGAGTGTAATAACACCGGTTATAAAGGCAGAATAGCAATAGTTGAATATTTAAAGTGCGATGATGAGATAAAAAAATTGCCAAAAGATAAACACTTTCCCATTCTTGCCCGAGAAGTTTCAAAAAATAGAGGTTATAGAAACTTATTAGAAGATGGCTTATATAAAGCAATGATTGGCATTACATCTATTGAAGAAGTTTTACGAGTAGTTGGTTAATGCCCAATTTTAGTTATAAAGCTTATGATAGCTCTGGAGCGATAGTTACAGGTGAAATTGAAGCAACAGACCTATCGGCAGCCACCATTTTGATACAATCTGAAAAGCTTAAGCCTGTGTTTGTTTCACCAATAACGAACAATACGGCACTTAATCTAAATGTAGGAATTAAAAAGAAAGTTTCAATTGATGATATTGAGTTTATTACTGCAGAATTAAGCTTATTACTACAAAGTGGTATAAAGATAGATAAGGCTTTATCTGTTTTAGCCTCAGCAAAATCAGGTGGGCCGCTTTCTATTTTATTAAAAAAACTTTCATCAGACGTAAGGCAAGGAATACCGCTCAGTGAAGCGATGGAGAAGCATCATAAAATATTTGATAAACTATATGTAAACCTTGTTAAAATTGGTGAATCAAGTGGGAATTTACCTCTTGTGTTTTCGGGCTTAGCTAAAGATTTAAAATATAAGAAAGAGCTAAGAAGTAAGATAATTCAAGCTATCACATACCCAAGTATTATATTTCTCGTATGTATCTGTTCTATTTTGTTTATATTTAACTTTGTTGTACCTAAACTCACGGTTATGTTTGTTGATGTTGCTGAACTTCCTATTTATACGGAAATTTTATTGGGAGTATCAAACTGGATTCAGCAATATCAAGTATACCTAGGTATAGCAATTGTCGGATTAATATTTCTTTGTCGTTGGGCTATCGAACAAGGATATTTCGAACATCGATTTGATGAAATTATTCTGCGTACCCCGGTACTAAAAAACTCAGTTGCCTTAATTGAGCGCATAAGGTTTACCAGTAGTATGTCTTTAATGTTAAATTCAGGCGTAAAATTAGATCAAGCATTAACCCTGTCAGCAGGTAGCGTAAAAAATTTTGTAATTTCTCGTAATTTATCAAGTGCTAATTCTAAAGTTCGTAAGGGAGAAATGATCACTAACTCACTTAAAAATAGTGGTTTATTTTCTAACTTATTTGTTTCTTTATTAGAAGTGGGTGAAGAAAGTGGGCAAATGGCATCAGTTTTTGAAGAAATATCTAGTCGCTCTCGAACTGAGTTTTCAAATTGGACTGATAGAATGACAAGTTTAATTGAACCCTTAATGATCCTTTTTATGGGAGGCATTGTTGGCTCTGTTGTTGTGATCATGCTTATGAGTATAGTGTCGGTAAATGATATCGGATTATAAAAAAAATCTTATAAACTTTGAAGGCTCAAAGCTCAATAATGGTTTTACATTAATAGAACTTATTACTGTAATGTCAATTATGGTAATTATTTTATCATTAGTGGGGCCTTTAACAATTAAGTTTATAGATAAAGCCCAAGCTCAATCAGAATTCATAACGTTAAAGAACAGCTTGAAAAAAGTGAGTTACTTATCTTTTGCAAGTGCTACTCCTCAAATGTTAACGTTTGAAAATAAACAACTAATTATTTCAAAGCCGAATACTGAAAACAAAAAGTTTACCTTTAAATTTTTAACTTTTTCACCTCAAAAAATTAGTTTTAATAGCAGAGGGTATACATCACCTGAAGTCTTAACGCTCTCTTTTCTAAATGATAAGCAAGATATTAATTTATTTAAGTTGATCGAGGGAGAAGATGCAAAAATTAACTAATAATAGTAAAGGCTTTACTCTAATTGAAGTTTTATTGGCGGGAGTTATTCTGATCATGGCTGTTTCTGCCATGACACTAATTTATCGTACAGTCGTTATTTCAAGTACTAAAGCCTCTAACAGTGTCCAATTACATGGGAATGTAAATCTTATTATACAAAGTATTCAAAGCAAAATTAGAGGTTCAAACGCAACAAAACCATTAAATGGGCAAGGAACCATCGACGATGTTGAGTATACATGGACGTCTACCTTAAATATGGCGAGTGGTGCTCCTTTAAGGTTTGATCCAAGTGAAGGCCAGTGGGTTGAGCAACCTGATAAGTTTTATTTATGGACTATTAAATTATCATTGCAAAGCAAAACATTACAAAAAATCTTTTATTTTAAAGAAATTAGTTGGCAGCAGTTATGAGTAAAACGGAAAGTGGGTTCACCTTAGTTGAATTACTTATTGCAATGACGTTACTTTCCATGATTATGCTACTTGGTACTTGGAGTTTTTCAACATTTACCTCTAGGTGGGAAGGAAGGTTAGGTTATTTTGCTAAACATGTTTCTCAATCAAAAGACTATATTCTATTAAGCGATGTTATAAGTTCTATTTCGCCATATTTATATAATAGTAATAAACAAGCAAAATATTATTTTGAAGCTAATAATTCACAAATTAATGCGGTAAGTCAAAGCGCAATATTTAATACTAATACTCCTGTCATGTTTAAATTATCAGTAGAAACATTCTCCAATGGAACTAAGTATTTATTATACCAAGAAGGGATACTAACCCCCTTTAATCAAGATAAAAAAAACATTTTAACCCATGAGAAAATCTTAATTAAAGAGGCTCACCATATAAGTTTTGAATTTTTTGGCTGGGCTACAATTTCTGAAAAAATAATAAGTGAAGACCCTCTATCCAGTGGTTCGAGTAAAAAACCTCAATGGAGAAATAGTTATAATTCACTTTCAAATAATTTAATGCCAATTTCGATAAGAATTAAGTGGAATGACTCGATATTAGAGTTACCATTAATTAATGATCAAGGGTACTGGCTTACCTTAGTAAGTCAATCAGGAATAGATAATGAATAAAGCATTAACTAGTCAGAAAGGGGTTGCTTTATTTCAGGTGTTACTAATCACATCAATCATCACCATCCTTGCTATCCAGTTTACACAAACAGCAAAGAATCAAATTGCTATTGCTAAGATGATAGTTGATAGAACCAATGCTTTAATGAACCTTAAAACAACAGAATCAGACTTGTTATTTACATTATTAACTCAGCAACGAGAATCGAGTAATCAAAATAAAATCACCAAAAAATGGAATTTTTTTAATAAACCTTTTTACCTTGAAAACGGAATATCTATAGAGATTCAAGATCAATATTCTTTATTAAGCTTGTATAAGGGTATGGAAAGTAAAAAAATTGAGTTGTTAATCAATAAAGTAGCAGGAGATGATGTTAATGCATCGGTAGTTACCAATAGCTTAGTTGATTGGCAAGACTCAGATTCATTGAAACGAATTAATGGCGCTGAAAAGTCTGATTACCCAACTGAGGGCATGCCTTCCAACTTACCTTTTCAGTTTCTTAATGAGCTTCAATTTGTAAATGGAGTAAATTCAATTTTACTTGATAAATTGAATGGGTTAGTAACCATTCGCCCACAATCATATTTTAATCCTTTAAATGCACCTAAATATATTTTGTTATTAACTTTAGATAGCCAAAAGGTAGAAAGTATTATTCAATTAAGGGACAATGGAATCTTAACAAAAGCTAAATTCACTAGCCTCACAAATATTAGCCAAGATGAGGGGCTATTCTTTTCCACGAGCGGCCTGCTCAAAGTTAAAATTTATGCTGAGGTAAATGATGTTAAGCTTAATAAATTAATGGAACTCTATATACAACCATATAACTCGCATCCATTGATTGAATATGAAAGTAAATATTAATATTGTGATAGTGTAAAGTTCAAAGAACTTATGATCTAAAGTAACAAATATTGGACAGATAATTGAAAAACAAGCTAATTAGTAAAGCTATTACATATTTTTGTGATAAGCCCTACCATATATCAACATCAGGCTTTGTTGAAAGCCATGTTGTTAAGCCAACCAAAATATTGATTTTAGCTAGGCAGCATTATATTGAACGAATAGTAGCGTTACCTATTATTGTAAAAAAAGATTTAAAAGCAGCTATTGAATTTGAAGTTTCTTCACTGTTAAATGAGTTTCATGTTTTTCATAAAACACTGTCTGTTGCTGATGGAATATCTCAGATTGTTTTTTGGCAAATACCTAAAAGTATTATCCCCAAAGGCACTTTAATTGTTTTACCAGAAACATATATTCTTGCCTCTCTACTTAGCGAAAGTCAGCTTTTATCGTATTTATCGATTAATAAAAAATATTCAACCTTTATTATTAAATCAAATTTAAGCATTCACTCAGTTAACGATTCTATTGATAATTTATCTTTGTTCAAACAAGCAACGGGTGTTGCTATAAATTATCACCTTGAAATTTCCGAACAAGAATTAGCTTCTAAACTGTTACACGCTTTAAAAATATCTTTACCTAATATTGTATCAGGGTTCTGGATAGCTAAAAAAATAGATAAAGAAAAAGCATCATTCATACTAAAGGCAGGGTTGCTACCTGTTGTTGTTTGCAGTTTAACCTATTTAATATTGAGCTCTGCATATATTTCTATAAGACACAACGCTGTGCTCGAGAACGTCAATGAACAAAAAAACGAAATTGATTCTGTGTTAAATATTCAAAATGATATTGTAAACATTAAAGAGCAAATAGCACAATATTCAAAGCAGAATGTAACGACAAAGCCATTATGGAATATATGGAAAGTTTTATTTCCGTTATATGAACGCGGAGTCATGTTTAAGTTCATTCGTTTTAATGGAAAATCTGTTTTTTTTAGAGCTCGACATGAATCAGCAACAACAGTGTTAGAATACTTGTACGATATTGACTATATTTCTTCGCCCACGTTTACAACAGCGATAAGAAAAGAAGCTGCATTAGAGTCTTTTATTATCAAGTTTAGCTTGATTTCGGCTGAGGATGAGGTGAAAAATGAACAATAATAAGTTACTCATTTTACTGCTTTCCTTTCTTGTTATAATTAAATTCATCATTTTTCCCATTTTAGATTGGCAAAATGAACTCATTGCTGAAACAACTCAATTGGAAAAAAAGATCAATAAATCTGAAGCATATATCAATGACCTCCCTAAACTGATTGAACAACAAGAAACGCTTAAAAATATTTTGATAAAAAGTAAGAGTAACATTGAAACTTACCATGATATTGGGCGTTATAAAATTAATAAACAACGTGAAATAGAACAAATGTTTCGTGAAAATAATGTTAATATCAAAACATTGAATTGGCGAGAAGATATGAAAACAATCAATGGCTTTTCACTTAAACTGCAACTTCAATATTCAGGTAGGGTTAAAGATTTTATAGCATTGAAGTTAGCTATTTTATCACTAGGGCAAAGTGTTAATTTAAGAGTTTTTGGTATAAATATTTCGATTCAAGGCAACAAGTCATTAGGTTTTGCTAATGGTAATATGGAAATTATATTTAGCCCAATGGAGAGTGGAAATGCAGCAGTATAGAAAACTGATATGGCTCTCAGTATCTTTTATTTTGTTACTGATTTTCATATGGGATTTTTCAGAAAGAATAGATGGCAATTCAACTCTTCGTACTACCATGGCGGATTTTGAGGTAGTGGAATATAGTGAAAACAAAACGTTTGATGACACCCAACGAGAGAAGATACTAGGGTTGTACACTACTTATGATATTAGTAAAAGAAAAACACCAGTTGAACAAGCTAGTATAAATAAAAAAGTTGGTTTGACACCGGAAGAGCAAAAAAATCAGCATGGTAAGCTAAATGAATTTTATATAGGTGACTACACCTACAGCCTTTTAGGTATATTTCAAGAAAGTCACTCCTTTGCTGTTTTGGCACAAAAAAACATTATCACTAATGAAAATAAAGAGATAGTGGTTGTTTTGCATCAATATTTAGCGCCTTATAAAGTAACTAAAATAACTGACGCTATAATCGAATTCACATTAGATCAGCAAAGAATTGAATTATCACTTTTTTAAAAAACATATAATAATGAAAACACATCAAAAAATGACTATAAATCCAATTAAAAAAATCAGTACTGTAAAGCTTGCTTTATTTATTTCTTCAGTGTTCATGTTGGGTGCTTGTTCGTCAATATCCACTAAAAGCAACGCTAAGCCTAACGCTAAGCCTGTAGCAAACTCATATTTAAACAGCGTTGAAATAAAAAGAGAAGCATCAGAAAAGCCTAATAATAAAGCGGATTCAGAAAGCACTTTAAGCGTAGAAAAAATTCAACCGCTGCAACGTGATGACATAAAACTCAGCTCAGAACAATTAAGCTCAAAATTTTCAAATAGCGATGAGTTAACAGTTAGTGTAAATAACATGAGTATTAAATCATTTCTTCACTACGCATTTGGAGAGTTATTGTCAATAGATTATGTTATTGGTAATAAAATCCCTGAATCACCTATTTCACTCAATATAGTCAACCGAATTAGTTCACGTAAATTATACGAAATGGCTTCTCAAGTGTTGCAAGAGCGTGGCGTTGGTATTCGTTTTAAAGACAATATTTATTATGTTTACCAACTACCTACGGGTGGAAAAAACAATGTTGTGATGGGCTTTGGTCGAAATGTTAACTCTATTCCTAAACACGCAGGGCAAATTTTACAAATAGTGCCACTTAAATATGGTATAAGAATTAGTGTAGAAAGAACCTTAAGAGGGCTTGTTGATGCTAAAATAACAGCTGATTTTGAACAGGCCGCTTTATTTATACAAGGCAGAAGAGAACAAGTAGTAAGAGCAATAGACTTAATAAAGTTACTTGATGTACCTTCTAACAGAGGAAGGCATATTGCATTAATTTCACCAGTATATTTATCTACCGCTGAGTTTATTCAATCTGTTACCCAATTATTGCAAACAGAAGGTATAGATGTTGGTAGAACACCACAAAAACAAGAGAATATAGTGCTTGTACCGCTTGCACAGTTAGGCTCTGTTGTTGTTTTTTCTGCAGAAAAAGAATTATTAGCAAGAGTTGAGTATTGGGCAGAAAAAATAGATAAACCAAGTAAAGGTACTGAAAAACAATATCATATATATACGCCTAAATTTGCTAGAGCATCAGATTTAGGTGAAAGCATCGCCCCACTTATTGGGGGGTCTAGTAACTCAACGCAATCTGTGCCTAATAAAGCTAAAGCGAATAAAGAATCATCTTTAATAGCGAATAACGTACAAAATAATATATCTGTTACAAGTGATACAATGTCTATGGTGGTTGATAAACGCTCTAATACATTAATTTTTCATTCATCTGGTACAGAGTATCAATCACTTTTACCGCTTATTCGTCGTATGGATGTCATGCCTAAGCAAGTACTATTGAGTGTGACTATCGCCGAAGTTAAGCTTCAAGACGTATTTAAACGAGGTTTTGAATTTGCCGTTTCAAGTGGAAAATTTTCTGCTACTACAACCGGTGCTTTAGGATTAGATGCTATTACTGGAGTATCATTAAATTGGGCAAGTGGTTTGAATGAGGTTATGGCTAACTTTGTTGAAGAAAACAGCTATATTAATATTCTATCTAAACCGTCAATACTCGTGCGTGATGGCACTCAGGCTAATATAACGGTTGGTGACCGTGTACCGGTCAGCTCTGGTAGCTCTACAGGATCAAACGGAGATATTCTTACTGAAAGTATTTCTTATAGAGAAACAGGTATTACACTAAGCGTAACCCCTACGGTTAATGCTCAGGGTGTTGTGATAATGCAGATAACTCAAGATATATCTAATCAAGTGGCTGATCAAGTAGGAAAAGGTGGAAACCCGATATTTTTCGAAAGAAATTTATCAACTGAAGTGGTTGCAGAGTCAGGCCAAACAATCTTGTTAGGGGGCCTTATTAGTGAAGATCAAAGTAATAGTGATAAGGGTGTTCCTTACATTAAGTCCATACCCTTGATCGGTGCTTTATTTGAATCAGAAGCTAAAACTAAAACGAAAACTGAATTAGTTATTATGGTTACTCCTAAAATAATAGAGCAATCTAGCCAATGGCAAGGCATATTGAATCGTTTTCAGAATGTTTTGGAAAACATTCATTTAATTGAACAATAACAGAATAAAAAATCTGAGCATAGCTAACAATTGATTTAAAAAACACACAGAAAACCTGTTTTTTTTTGTTTTGTAGTTGACAGTACAAAGGAACTTTAAATACAATGATAGTGGGATTAGGGATAAACCTTAAAACCGTTAAATTTAACTAAGTTGTAATAAGTCCTATTTTTTTAATTTAATTAGGCAAGCAAAATATTTCATGAAATAAATGGAGAACAAAATGTCAAATTTTTTTAAAACAACACTAGTAGCAGCCGCTATTGCTGGCATGTCAAGTGTTGCAAACGCAGGTGATACATCTGTGAAAGAGCAAATTCACTCATTACAAGGCCTTATTGGCGTAACTGCGGCACAAACATCAGAGCCTATCAGTTATGAAACAAAAGCAGCGTACGCTGTTGGTGATAAAGTAACATTTACTTTCACTACAGGTCTTTTACCTACAGCTCAAACATTTCCACCACAGTTAAACGTTGCTGCAATTTCTGGTCGTGCAGGTATGGCATTAGGTCTTTTAGATTCTACTGCTACAAGTGTAACTTATCGTGTAACTTCAGTTAACCAGCATGGTACTGAAACAGGCAAAACCACCCTAGGTTCTACTATTGCATTAGGTACTGTAAGTATGGCTGCTGCTGCTGTTGCTGCTGGAACGACAACAGTTACTGTTGCATCTATTACTTCAAGTGGCGATGCTTTAGATTCTGGAAGCTCTGCTGGTAAAAGCCGTACTGGTGTTTTAACTCAAGTTAAATCTCAATATGGTGTTGTTAAAGTTGCTACTGCTGCAGGTTTTGATGGTGTTGTTGATGTGGCTGCAAGCCGCAAAGCATTAACAACAACAAATGACATGGTTACATTCACTGTATCAAGCCCTGCTACGACTGGTTGGTTAAACTTAGCAACGACTAATAAAACAAGCATGACATTATCTGCTGATTTAGCTGGTTTTGACTTAACTAAAGGAGTCGGTAGCGTTGCTACTGGTTCAACAAGTACTGTTACATATGATGATACTAAAAAAGAAGTATCTATAGCTTATGGTACAAGTGTTGAGATAACAACTGATACTATTACAATTGCACCACCAGTAAATGCTAATGCAGTTGTTTTGTCTGCTCAAGACTTTACGCTTGCAGGCCAGTATGCATATAGTTCTGCTGCTGCTACCGCTGGTGTGGCTTCATTAGGAACTGCTGCTGCTGGTGAATGGACACTTAACGGCGCGGTAGTTAATGTTCCTTATATGCCTTACAGCCCTTCAATTAGTCAAATATTGTATGTAACTAATGCGGGTTCTTTAACGGCTGATATCTCTGTTACTGCATTTGATGACGCTGGTACAAGCTATGACTTAGGTGTTATTGCTCAAGCAAATAAAAAATCAGTAACTAAAATTGCTCGTCAGGTTAAAGATGGATTAAACGCAGCTGGTTTTACTAGCGGTAAAGTTTCTTTAACTATTACAGTTAATGCTCAAGATAAAGAAATAACTGTTTATTCAGCATACAATGTCGGTTCAGACCGTGGTATGGTTAATAACTCTCAATATAAAAAATAATTAATACTATTCATTATTTTTAGAGTTAATAAAAGGCGAGCTTAGCTCGCCTTTTTTATTGGCTTTTCAAAATTATTTAACCAAAAATCATTTTGAAAAGCTTATATATTTAGACAAATATTTTCAGGAAAGAAAATGGGAAATTTAGTTCATAACGCAAAACTACAGCCGTTTTATTTTTTCTCCATTGTATTTATCGGGGGTTGCCTTTTATTATTAGCCTACCTACCAAGTTTTACCGTTCCGTTTTATTTAGATGATCGACAATCTATTTATGATAATACGTTGTTGTTACAACCCAGCATTTCGGCTTTGTTTCATCATTATGGCTTGCGCTTTATAACGTATTTAAGCTTTTGGATTAATGCTCAATGGTTTGACGGTAGTATACTCTCCTATCATATTTTAAATTTTACAATTCATATAATAAATGGGGTATTAATATATACTTTGGTAAAGTGTCTTACAAAAAAATATAGCTCCCACAACAATAAAACAGTAATGCTATTTTCAGCGGCTGTTACCTTTATTTGGCTGTATCACCCGCTTAATACCCAAGCAGTTACTTATATTGTTCAGCGAACTGCATCGCTAGTAACATTATTTGCACTGTTAACGGGCTTAAGCTATTTAAAGCTTAGGCTTAATAAAGTTTCTTGGCTATGGCTTACCCTCGCAGCATTATCCATTTTGTGTGGCATGTTAACCAAGCAAAATTTTGTTGTGGTTTTTGTGTTTATTTTCTTATTTGAATATTTCATTATAGAGACCCACAAAAAGCGTATGATTGCAGCTATAGTTATTGCATTATTCGTTACGGCTTTATTATCCCCCTTCTTTCCAAATGTTATGTTATCCCTATCTAGGTTAACGGTAGAAACAACGGCTATATCTCGTTTTGACTATTTTGTTACTCAAACGGCTGTACTTTGGCTTTATATCGCTAAATTTTTATACCCTACAGCTTTACAGTTAGACATGGGAGTTGAATTAGCCACTCCGTCAACAGGGCTTCATTTTTTAGCGTTTGTTAGCCATATTTTATTGATTTTTATTGCGGTAAAGGTACGTAAAGTAATCCCTTTGTTCTCTATTGGGATTTTATGGTTTTATGCGGGTCACTCTATCGAATCATTTATCATCCCAATAACTGATTTAGCCTTTGAACACCGCACCTATTTGCCTAATGTCGGCCTTGTATTATCGTTCACTGCTTTACTCTATCAATTTGTTGAAAATAAGCCGACATTGCTCAAAATAATGATTGTATTAATTTGTATTATATTGTCGGTATTAACGTATAAACGTAATACCCAATGGCAGACAGCTTATAGCTTTTATCAAAATGAACTTAAATTGTCTCCTCATAGCCCTAGAAGCAAAGCCTCATTAGCGCATGAATTAATGTTGAAAGGTAACTTAATAGAAGCGCAAACGTTACTGATTGAGTCAGTTAATAGCAATATGCAAAAAGGTAAAGTGACAGTAACATCGCTAAATAACTTAATGTTAGTATTATTTGAGCAAGGAAATTATCAAACAGGTATTCAAACAGCAATGCTCGCCTTAAAGTATGTAAAAAAACCGTTAGATAAAAGTAATATATTAACAACAATTGCCTATGGCTATATTAAAATGGGCTATTGCGACTTTGCTAAAGGATTATCTAAAACGGCTATTAAGCTAGGCCCACAAAATAAAAGAGCAAAAGAGTACTTTACTTTTTGTAATGAAATAATCAATAAGAATGAATGATACTTCGTTAAGTAGGTTGCTCGGTTTTAGATCAAAATGAATTGAATAGGGCTTGCTTCGGGATGTTTATTGACAATAAATACTTTGCTTTCTCTCCTTTAACCTATATTATACGGCCGCGCTAAAGATTAGCTGTTGCCTCTCATTAACGTCAATTAATTGCTAACGATGATTTAAAGGATATAAATAAAAGATGTCAGTGATCCCTGTTATACTTTCCGGCGGTTCTGGGACACGTCTGTGGCCTCTTTCACGGAAACAATACCCCAAGCAGTTATTAAATCTTACCGGTGGTGAATACACCATGTTGCAAGAAACGATTAATCGTGTGCAACAACTTAGTTCACCAATTATTGTGTGTAACGAAGATCACCGTTTTATGGTGGCAGAGCAATGCCATTCTATAGGAGTGAGGCCTTCGGCTATTATGTTAGAGCCAGTTGGGCGAAATACCGCACCGGCAATAGCATTAGCTGCGATAGAAGCACAAAAACAAGATCCTGATGCTATTATCGCGGTATTCCCAGCGGATCACGTAATCGAAAATCAGCAAGAATTTGAACAGTCGTTACAAACAGCGATTGAAGCAGCCAAACAAGACAAGCTAGTAACCTTTGGCATAGTCGCCGACAAACCAGAAACAGGTTACGGATACATAAAAGCCAGCTATTACCCTGACAGTCATTCTGAACTTGTTTCAGGATCTCAACCCGACAATGATACTTTTGTAGGTCATACTTCAGCGCGTCAAAACTATTTCAACGTCGAAAAATTTGTTGAAAAACCTAACCTGCAAACAGCACAACAATACATCGAGTCAGGCGATTATTACTGGAACAGTGGCATGTTCGTTTTTAAAGCCTCTGTTTATTTAAACGCTTTAC
>Ga0209826_1001568_pt1 | contig 15792 bp, 14 predicted proteins | sample GOMGulsemesocosm_5_FD_184637 | JGI IMG/M metagenome (GOLD analysis project Ga0209826, IMG submission 184637) | Methane-oxidizing microbial communities from mesocosms in the Gulf of Mexico - GOM15C Gulf of Mexico (SPAdes) (version 2) | ecosystem: Environmental > Aquatic > Marine > Cold seeps... | reverse complement strand
TTGGTCAGTTCACCGTCGTTGGGGATGACGACCAGTCCATCTACGCTTGGCGTGGCGCTAACCCTGAGAACCTTTTTCAACTAAAAAAAGACTTCCCCCAATTAGAAATCATTAAACTTGAGCAAAACTATCGCTCCACACAACGCATTCTTAAATCAGCCAATCAACTGATTGCTAACAACCCGCATTTATACGAGAAAAATCTTTGGAGCAATATTCAAGGTGATGAACGTATCAGCGTTATAAAATGTCGCGATGAATTTTCAGAAGCCCAACAAATGGCGGCTGAAATATCCCGCGTTAAATTCCAGTTACAAGCAAACAATGGCGACTTTGCCATTTTATACCGCAGCAACCACCAAGCTCGCTTACTAGAAAAAAGCTTACGTGAATTATCATTGCCCTACGCCATCAGTGGCGGCACTTCCTTCTTTTCTCATGCTGAAATAAAAGACGTATTAAGCTATATAAAACTTCTAATAAATCCTGACGATAACAGTGCTTTCTTACGCGTCGTTAATACACCCCGCCGTGAAATTGGTACATCTACCATAGAAAAGCTGGCGAAATACGCTAATGAACGACATATCAGTTTGTTTGATGCTTGCTTTGAATTTGGCCTAGAGCACCAACTCAATGAACGCACCTATAAAAAACTGCGCTCGTTTTGTGACTGGGTCGTTCAGCTATCAGACAGAACCCAGCAAGAAGAAGACCCCATTGCCGTATTACATGAAATGCTACAAGACATTGATTACTACGACTGGATAAAAGCCCAAGCAAACAGTGATAAACAAGCCGAGCGACGAATTGAGAATGTGCTAGAACTGATCAAATGGATAGACAATAGCGCTAAAAAATCACAGCAAGAGCGTAGCCTTGGCGACATCGTCTCTCGTATGATGCTCCTCGATAGCTTGGAACGAAATGAAGACGAAGAAAAGACAGACCAAATCAAACTAATGACACTACATGCTGCCAAAGGGCTTGAGTTCCCTTATGTCTATTTGATTGGTATGGAAGAAGGTATTTTGCCACATCAAAACAGCATTGATTCAGAGCAAATTGAAGAAGAGCGGAGACTCGCCTACGTGGGCATTACCCGTGCACAAAAGCAACTCACGTTTAGTTATTGCGCCCAACGCAAAAAATATGGGGACATGTCATCACCGGAACCGAGTCGCTTTCTAACCGAACTCCCTGTCGATGACCTCCACTGGCCAGCCGTTAATAAAGTTGACCCGAAAGAACAAAAAGAAAAAGGCCGCTCCAACCTTGCCATGATGAAAAGCCTCTTAAAATAGAGGCTTTCTTTCACGAAAAACTGTATTAACCGAGGAATAAAACACACTATTCCTCGATTTAAAAAGCCTATCGCTTAACCGCATTTAACCAAATAATTATTGACTGCTATCGACCATGTAAGTAATCGCTGACTTAACCTCATCATCGGATAACTGAGCAGCACCACCACGAGGAGGCATCGCGTTAAAACCGTTAATTGCATGGTTAATCAAAACATCCATCCCTTGTGCAATACGTGGAGCCCAAGCTGCTGCATCACCTACTTTAGGCGCACCGGCAGCACCCGTAGCATGGCAAGCCATACAAGCTGAATTAAATACTTGCTCAGCAGACATTGGCCCTGAAGCCACCACAGGCGCTTCTTCAACAATAGGGCTTGCCTGTTTAGCTTCAGCAGCACTAGTAGCCACTAGGCCTAACGGTTTAATTCTCTCGATAATACTTGCATCTGATGAACCCATCTCTTCGGCAACAGCTACCGTAGCAACCATAGACAAGCCTAACACCAAGCCAACTAAAACGGCTGTAACACGACTCATACTATTTAAAAAACTCTTCTCTTCACTCACGAAGTCACTCCACATTTATGATATTGATGCCTCATTATAAACTGTAAAATTGTGCACCCGACACAAAAAACACAGTAATTATTAACCCCAACCACCACAGTTAGTATTATTTTTTGTTGCTTATCGCGCTATAATACCCCTTATCAATATGCGCTCGTAGCTCAGCTGGATAGAGTGTCGGCTTCCGAAGCCGAAGGTCGTGGGTTCGACTCCCGCCGAGCGCGCCATTGCACCGACCTTCCCTCATAGTGTTCAACTGACGAGCAAACTCGTTGCATTAGAATAATAAGCTTATAACACTTGCCAACCTAGGCGATTTTAATATTTAATGACTACCCTAGGCATCGAAATAAGCGATAGAGTGGCTATACAAAAAACTAACAAGTTATGGAAAACATACTTTTTTATAGTGGGCACCTCCATTATCTTTGCCTGCGCCATTGCCTACACCCTCTGGGCCGATATTCATAATGACGCGCAAACTGAGCTCACTCATTCTAATCTCACTGCATCAAACGCCACCCAATCCGCTTTACGTAAAAGCGAGAGCTTGCTAACTGTTATTGGTCAACAATTAATTGACTTTAAAAATAGAGGCCATTCCAGTATTGCATCTAAACAAATACTGAATGAACTACTGAAAAACAACCCAGACATACTAGGGTTTGGTCTGGCAGATTCCTCAGGAAAACTTATTATCACCAGCTTCGATATCCCCCCCAAAACCTCCTTTAACTTGCAAAAGAACACTGACTCGTCAGCCAGCTTTAAACAAGCGCTTAACAACCAACATATGATCGTGGGGCGAACTTACTACGCACCGTTTCTTGGTCAGTGGGTCATCCCTCTACGGCAGCGAATTACCGATACAAATGGCGAAATTACTGGCGTAATGACGGCAGGGCTAAAATTAAACCACAGTGGAACCATTGGCTCCAGCTCATACTTACCTCGCTACATAGGCACCTTTATTCTAAGAAGGGACCAGTACAGGCAACAGGTCCCAGAAAATGTCTTTAACAACCCAGAAACAGTGTATTCAAAGCCAGCGCCAGACAAATGGATTAGACAGTTCGAAAGAGATTTTCGTGATGGCGGTCTTAAAATGTCAACCATTCGTGAGCAAAGCCCCAAAATTTTTACCGGTACCTCACTTCTGAGCAGAGACATGGCGAAGGCCCTAACCGCTGTTAGCTATAACAAGCGCTATGCCTATTACACCGCCACAACAATGCCTTACGCCATAGTCACACAACGGCTATTCAAACCACTGGCCTGGTTAAGTCTTGCTCTGGTCATTTTTAACAGCATATTATTTTGGCTATTCCGCTCAAACATTCGTTTACAAAACGAGGCAAGGAAAAACCTAGAGCATCAAGCAACACGCGACCAGTTAACAAGCTTACCCAACCGACGACACCTACTAAATATTTACCCCAAATGGATAGAAAACTGCCAAGAACGATTTTATGCCGTTTTTATTGATCTCGATAATTTTAAGTTCTGTAATGACCTACATGGACACTCCGTTGGCGATCAAATTTTACAAGAAGTAGCATCACGCATTAACCAGAGCTTTCCAAACTGTTTAAAAATACGGCCCGGGGGGGATGAGTTTATTATTCTTTGCCCAGACACAGAATCCCAATCGATTATTAAGCTTTGTAATCAGTTTTTACAAAACCTTAAGCAACCTATCTTTGTAAGCAACCTAGACTTCTCTATTGCCGCCAGTATCGGTATTGCTCACGCTCCCATGCATGGAACAAGCCTTGATGACCTCTTACGAAAAGCTGACATGGCAATGTATCAGGCTAAAAAAACAGGCAACTCCAGCTTCATCTACTCAAATAATTTAGAAAAAGAACAGCAAAAAACTGCACTCATTGAGAAGCAGCTTCGTCGAGCACTCGAAAGAAATGAGTTTTCCCTCGTTTATCAACCTCAGGTAGATGCCCAGACAAAAGTCATTATCGGTGCAGAAGCACTGATTCGCTGGAATAATAAAGAGTTAGGCACTGTTCCACCTGACGTATTCATACCCATCGCTGAATCAACTGGGCTGATCATAGACATCGGCCGTTTTGTTCTCGAAACATCTATGCAGGAAATGGCATCAATAACCCAAAGCAAACCTAATTGCAGCAACTTACGCTTATCTGTCAATATATCCATACATCAACTCTTTAGCGCGACAATCATCGAAGAAATCCAGTACATCGTAAAAAAATACCCATCACCCGCGCTAGCTATTGAGATAACCGAAAGCTTATTTATTGATGACTTTGATGCTGCCAGACTTGTTTTAGAAAAAATACAAACCTGCGGTGTTGATATATCACTGGATGACTTTGGCACAGGCTACTCTTCTTTAAGTGTTTTAAACCAACTCCCCATTGATGAACTGAAAATTGATAGGAGCTTTGTACAACACGTTCTCACAGAGAAAAATGATGAACACCTTATTAAAGGCATTATTAATCTTGGCAAAGCTTTACAAATACCCGTCTTATCTGAAGGCGTTGAAGAAAAAGAACAAGCAGATCTCTTGCTTGATTTTGGCTGTGATTTGTTTCAAGGGTATTTCTTCTCAAAACCCCTTAACAAGGAAGACTTTTCCAAGTATCTAACAAAGCAGAATAACATAGCTTAACTCTCCTTCTTTTTAGCTTATTTCAACACGCTGATACGGCAGAAACCCCGCCATGAGCGCTTTTGCCAAGACTATTGTCGCAATACAACATTTATCATTCTCCTGAGTTCATGCATAGTAGAGAAATAAATGTTAACCACCCACTAAATAGGATCAGAGTATGAGCAAAGCAATTATCGCTGGCGTTGATATGGTTAAATTTGCCAAGCCAGGCAAACAAGAATCGTACCGCGTGATGGCATCTAAAGCTATTCAAGGTGCTGTAAAAGAAGCTGGCATAAAACCTGAGCTTATTGAGCAGGCTTACGGTGCATACATTTATGGTGATTCAACCTGCGCACAAGCTGCACTTTATGATGCTTTCCAAACAGGCATTCCTATTATTAATGTAAACAACAACTGTTCATCTGGATCAACCGCCTTATTTTTAGCACGCCAAGCTGTTAGCAGTGGCGCTGTTGAATGTGCGCTAGCATTTGGTTTTGAAGAAATGCAACCAGGTGCGATTGGCTCTGCTTGGGATGACCGTGAGTCACCTTTCGATAACTTCCTAAACATACTTGATGAAAAAGGCTACCCAGCCGGCCCATTGGCGTTACGTGCCTTTGGTGCAGCGGGTCATTACTATATGGAAAAATACGGCGCAAGCGCTGATATTTTTGCCAAAGTATCGGTTAAAACACGTAACCACGCCATGCAAAATCCATTTGCCTTATTCAACAAGCCATTAACTGTTGAAGAAGTCATGGCTGACAAGATGGTCTACATGGATTATCTCACTCGTACCATGTGCTGCCCTCCTACTTGCGGTGCTGGCGCTGCGGTTGTGTGTAGTGAAGCCTTCGCTAAGAAACATGGCATTACCTCAGGTGTTGCAATTATTGCTCAAGCAATGGCAACCGATACACCGGCTAGCTGGGACAACCCTATTAACCTTATTGGTGCTGATATGACTCGCCGTGCAGCCGCCGCTGTATATGAAGAGTCTGGCATTGGCCCTGATGGCATTCAAGTCGTCGAACTGCATGATTGCTTCACTATTAACGAAGTGATTACTTATGAAGGCCTTGGTCTATGTGGTGAAGGCGAAGCCACTTCATTTATTGATAACGGTGATAACACTTACGGCGGAAAATTTGTCGTTAACCCATCAGGCGGTTTAATGTCTAAAGGCCATCCTATTGGCGCAACCGGGTTAGCTCAGTGTTTTGAACTAGTTAACCAAATTCGTGGTAACGCTGGTGATCGTCAAGTAGACGGTGCAAAAGTTGCACTACAACACAATTTAGGTCTTGGTGGTGCGGTTGTCATCACTATGTACCAAGCAGTTTAATTCTTCTGCAGTTAAATTAACTGCGACTCCAAGGCTTGGCATCTCGTATGCCAAGCCTTTTTTTTGCTCACTCATTACCCCCCCTAAAATCCACCCATTTTTGTATTGCTGGACAATTATTTACAGACTCTATTTCCCTGTCTTCGATTGGCTAATCTCAAGCATTACCTGACTGGTCACCGAGATATTTATGAGGCGACTGAATAGTTCGCTCTTTTTGTTTCTGCTTAGCACAAAGCAAATTACAATAAAAGCACACACACACTGAACATAAGGCAATATAGATGACCTACCAAGATATTAGCTACGAAAAACAAGGTGCTATAGCACTTGTTAAATTAAACCGCCCAGCAGCAATGAACTCCGTATCAGAAACCATGATGGAAGAGCTAGCCGATCTTTTCCCCAAACTAGATAATGATAACGACATTCGTGTAGCCGTATTAACCGGAGAAGGCCAAGCATTTTGTGCTGGCGCCGACCTTAAACTATTGCTGGATGATATTAAAGACGGAGCAAAGCCTGCACCTAACTTCTGGACTCGTGCACGTGATGGGTTCGGAGCAGTTACCCGTTTCAGAAAGCCACTATTGGTTGCTATTAACGGTGTTGTCTGCGCAGGTGGCTTAGAGCTCGCAATGGCTGGAGATATTTTATTAGCCGCTGAGAGCGCCAAATTAGCCGATGCACACGCCAACTTTGGGGTATTCCCCGGTGCTGGTGGGGCTGTCGTACTATCACGAAAAATCCCTTGGAATGCCGCCAATTACTTGCTCTTTACTGGCGACTTTGTTGATGCTCAACAAATGAAAGAATGGGGTTTATTATTAGATGTCATCGCTGATGATAAGCTAATGGAACACACTATGAAAATGGCCAAAAAAATTGCCAACAAAAGCCCATTAGCCTTACAACGAATGAAACAAATGGTTAAAGATGGGCAAGATATGCCACTCGATGTTGCCTTACGAGCTGAGCTAAATATGCTACACCTACAAACCAAATCCTACGACTTACAAGAAGGCTTAGCCGCTTTTGGTGAAAAGCGTAAGCCAGAGTTTAAAGGCTACTAAATTTTCCTGCCTGCACTGGGAGTAAGTTTTAGCAACAAAGCTTACTTCCAGCCAAAAGCTTGTGTAAGCTACAAGTCACCGCTTTATTAAGGAGCCCCTGATTCAGTCGATTAGAATTAGGCTTGACCTAAAGTCCCTTAAACAATAATGGAGTATTTAGAACGTGACCGCACAAGACTCAGAACAAAAACTCGATCAAATTGTTGCACAAGCACGTAAGGCCCGCGAACAAAGTGATAAAGGCTACCGCGCTAAAGCACTTAAATTATACCCTTGGATTTGTGGCCGTTGCTCACGCGAGTTTAACCAACAAAACCTGCAAGAACTCACCGTTCACCACCGCGACCATAATCACGATAATAACCCTCAAGATGGCAGTAACTGGGAGTTACTGTGTGTTTACTGTCACGATAACGAGCACGCACGCTATACCGACAAGGTTGAAGGTGATATACACGAAACTAAAACAAGCAAAGAGGCGACACATACACCTTTTTCAGATTTAGCGGCCTTACTACAAAAAAAATAAGCCCTCCCTCTTCTTTTTAACAACGTTAATATGAATAATCACACGGAGCAAACACAAGCAATTTAATGAAAATACTAATAATAACTCCAAACTATAGCGAACATAAAAGTGAAGAGCTCTTCTTAAGTGCTCTAGAAAAAGTACATGCATACAAAGATTTTAAAACAATGGGGGCGCACTACCTATTAGAGCTAGATAATACCTTTGATATGCAAACAGTCAGCCAACTAAACCAGTTATTTACTGCTTGGGAAATTGACCGCAGCACGTTAAGCACGCTGGCAGAACTCGCCATTAGCGATAGTGAATAAGCACCTTCTTCATACCGTTAAATGACCGCCGTTATCAAACAGATTTATATTGCCGAAACGTCAGGCGCAGCACCACAAGCGACTTCACGTGCCCAGTTAATTGCTGGCCAAGGTATTCAAGGTGACCGTTACTTTAGCCGTTTACCATCCATCAGCAGCGACCCTTCCACTGAAATCACCCTAATTGAGCAAGAGCAGGTTGATCAATTTAATACTCAGCATAACCGGCAATATAACTACGGTGATTTTCGTCGCAATATAATCACCCACGGTATGCCATTAAACTCATTACTCGGCAAAATCTTCTGGCTTGGAACAGTTCAACTTAAGGGCATTATGCTTTGCGAACCTTGCGCGTATTTAGCGAAAACATTAGACCCCTTAGTTCTCCCTCATTTATTGAATAAAGGCGGCCTACGCGCTCAAATTCTGTCTAGTGGAGAGATCAAGTTAGGCGAAACCATTCAGAGACCTTCGCACAAAAGCTCTATATCAGTTTAAAACATAACAAACCTATAACAAACACCACAGGACAAACCATGCAAACCAGCTACGACAACGATAATATCTTTGCCAAAATACTTCGTGAAGAAATCCCCTGTATCACCATTTTTGAAGATGAGCACACCTTAGCTTTTATGGATGTGATGCCGCAAACAGATGGCCATGTTTTAGTTATTTCAAAAGAACCTGCCAGTACTTTATATGAACTATCCGATGAAGCGGCCCTAGCTTGCATTAAAACCGTGAAGAATGTCGGTCAAGCGGTACAAAAAGCCATGAAAATTAATGGTTCAACCGTTTTTCAACATAATGGTAAAGATGCTGGGCAAACCGTCCCTCATTTCCACATTCACGTTATACCAGGCTCATTATTTGGTATTAAAGGCCATGCGGCTGAATTTGCAGACCCTGAAAAATTACAAGCCATTGCTGAAAAAATCATTGCCTGTTTATAGCGTCACTAGTCACTCTTCTTTTATTTTAACTGCCTGCTAATGCCTAATATTTTCGGTAACATACCCAACGATTTAACAAACGAGGCATTCAGCGAGCTTATAAAAACAGACACGGTTAAAATTGAACGCATCATTTCCAAGGGCCATAAATCTCCTGAGGCGGGTTGGTACGATCAAGCACAAGGTGAGTGGCTCATGCTTGTTCAAGGTTCGGCAAAATTAGTCTTTGAAGATCAACGTGAGGTTGAGCTACAAGCAGGCGACTACCTCAATATACCGGCACATCAAAAACATAAAGTAAGCTGGACAGACCCTAATGTTGAAACTATTTGGTTAGCCGTTCATTACTAACGTAGCCTGAGATACCTTATACTAAACACCCAAATAAACCGTTGTCATTTATGCAACTCATGAGCCACTCCACCCAAGCATACCTTGCTAGCACGACATGCATCGATTGGCTTACCCCCAGCGTATTAAGTAAAGCAAAGCAACTTGCTGCTAGCCATGATAATGAAGAATCCGTGGTAAAAGCTTGCTTTGAATTTGTGCGCGACCATATTAAGCACAGCAGTGATTATCAGCTTAACCCTGTCACCTGTAACGCATCAGATGTACTGAAAAACGCCACCGGCTTCTGTTACGCAAAAAGCCACCTACTCGCCGCCTTATTACGTGCGAACCATATTCCAGCAGGATTTTGTTATCAGCGCTTAACCATCAGTGATAATAAACCACCCTTTTGCTTACATGGTTTAAATGCTGTTTACTTACAACAGCATGGTTGGTATCGACTTGACCCTAGAGGCAATAAACCAAACGTCGAGGCTGAGTTTTGCCCTCCCATTGAAAAACTTGCCTTTCCAATTATTATTGAAGGTGAGGTCGACCTTCCTGAAATATGGGCCGAGCCTTTACCTCAAGTTATTGAGGTATTAAGCCAATATAATAATTACCAACATGTACTGGATAATCTACCAGACTACGCACCAACAAACACCGTGGGTACAAGCCCACCAAAAAACGAGATTTAAAACGTATGGATTACTTCATTTGGAACGTCAACCCCAACATTATTGATGTTTTCGGCATTCAAATTCGTTGGTACGGTGCACTATTTGCCGCTTCTTTTTTATTAGGCTCTCAACTCATGGAATGGATTTATCGCTCTGAAAACCGGAGCATCAAGCATATTGATCGCTTATTTATGTTCTTAATGGCGGGCACGATTATTGGCGCACGGCTAGGCCACTGTTTGTTTTACGACCCCAGTTATTATTTACAACACCCACTAAAAATATTCGCTATTTGGGAAGGCGGGCTTGCTAGCCACGGCGGCGCGATTGGTATTTTTACGGGACTGTACCTATACCAACGAAAAACTCAAGAAAGTTATTTATGGCTACTTGACCGCTTATCCATACCCGCTGCGCTTGCCGCTTGTTTTATCCGTCTGGGTAATTTATTTAACTCAGAAATAATCGGCATACCGACCACCGTGCCTTGGGCCATTATATTCCAGCGCGTAGACTCCCTACCAAGACACCCAGCCCAACTGTACGAAGCGCTCGCCTACGCTGCCGTCTTTATTACGTTGCTGCTTATTTACCGAAAAAAAGGTGCCCAATTAAAAGGTGGTATTCTATTTTCTACCTTCTTAATCTGCGTGTTTAGCGCTCGTTTCCTTATTGAGTTTGTAAAAACTAAGCAAGCTGCTTACGTATCAGAGTTAGCATTGAGTACCGGGCAGCTCCTTAGTTTACCGTTCATATTAATCGGCATCGCCATGCTTTATAAGGCATTAAAAGATCCCGTACCAAGCAAAAAATAATGACCTAATAAAGAACAGGGCTGTAACAAAGCCCTGTTCTAAAGGATTCCACACAGAAAAACATTCCTACTTCTAGACATCCAAAGAAGCCACTTAAGGCGAAAGAGCTTTCGAGCAAAGACTCTTATAATTTATCTAATTTAGCGTAGGCTAACATCAACCATTTGCTGCCTGCCGTGGCGAAGTTAACCTGAACCCTTGCTTGCGCACCACTGCCTTCATGGTTCAGGACAACGCCTTCCCCAAATTTTGTATGGCTCACTCGCTGTCCCATTTTAAAACCACCTTCAGCTTCTTTTTGTATGCCACTGCTATAATTTTTGGCATTCGTTACCGGCCTTGATACGCGCGCACCCAAGCGAACTTCTTGCATTAACTCAGATGGGATTTCACGAATAAAGCGTGATGGCATCGGGTAGGTTTCCTGCCCATGCAAACGACGTGACTCAGCATAGGTAATATACAACTGCTTCATCGCTCGAGTAATACCCACATAGGCTAAACGCCGTTCTTCCTCCAGTTTAGTCACATCATCAACTGAACGGCTACTAGGGAATAAGCCTTCTTCAACGCCTGTCATAAACACCAGCGGAAACTCTAAGCCTTTGGCCGAATGCAGCGTCATTAGCTGTACGCAGTCTTCAAACTCATCGCCCTGCGCTTCACCTGCTTCTAGCGCAGCATTGGCTAAAAAGGCATCTAATTCACTAAGGTTTTCATCCTCATTGGCTTGATAACTAAACTGTCGCGCAGCATTCACCAACTCCTCTAAGTTTTCTACCCTCGCCTCGCCTTTTTCACCTTTTTCTTTTTTATGGAATTCAATTAGGCCTGAGCGAGCAATTACCTGCTCAACTTGTTCATGCAAGTTGGTAACACCCATTTCCGAGCCAATTTTATTAATGAGGTTTAAAAAACCCGTTAACGCATTAAGCGCTCGTCCACTTAAATCTGTTCCTTGGCATAGCTGGGCTGCTGCTTGCCATAAACTTACTTGCTCGGCTCTCGCCACGCCTCGAATAATATCAAGCGTACGCGTCCCCAAACCACGGGTTGGGGTGTTTACAATACGCTCAAAAGCCGCATCATTTTCATGGTGAGTGGCTAATTGCAAATAAGCTAAGGCATTTTTAATTTCTAAACGTTCAAAGAATCGTTGCCCACCATAAACACGGTAAGGCACTCCGGCTGCCATCAGGTATTCTTCAAACAAGCGTGATTGTGCGTTAGAACGATACAAAATAGCCGCTTCTGCACGGGCATTACCGTTACTTGCCCACTCTTTTATTCTATCGACAACAAAGCGCGCTTCATCTTGATCGTTAAACCCAGAATACAAAGAAATAGGCTCGCCGTCTTCGCCATCAGTCCATAGCTCTTTACCCATACGCCCATCGTTATTCACAATCAACGCATTAGCGGCTTTTAAAATAGTGCTGGTAGAGCGATAATTTTGCTCTAATTTAACCAACTTATGATCAGGGTAGTCTTTTTGAAAGCGATGAATATTTTCTATTTTCGCACCACGCCAGCCATATATAGACTGATCATCATCACCCACGACATAAAGGTTTTCTGCCTCTTGCGTCAGTAAGCGTAACCATGCGTATTGAATGGTATTAGTATCTTGAAACTCATCGACCAGAACGTGCTTAAAACGCTGTTGGTAATGTTCACGAATCTCATCATTATCGCGTAATAACTCATGTGCTCGTAATAAGAGCTCGGCAAAATCAACCAGACCAGAGCGCGTACAACCCTGCTCATATTCTGCATATATTTCCAGCATTTTTTGCTCAAAATGATCACTCGATGGAGCAATATGCTTAGCTCGTCGCCCTTCATCTTTTTGAGCATTGATATACCATTGAACCTGACGAGGCGGCCAGCGCGTATCATCCACATTCATTGCCTTCAGTAGACGCTTAATCATGCGGAACTGATCATCGGAATCAAGCACTTGAAAAGCATCAGGCAAGCCCAATTGTTGAGCGTGCATACGCAATAGACGATGAGCAATACCGTGAAAAGTACCAATCCACATACCACCCACTGGGCTTTTTTGCATATTCTGCACCCGTTCACGCATTTCACCGGCAGCTTTGTTGGTAAACGTCACTGCCAAAATAGCGTAAGGCGACACGTTTTCAACCTCAATTAACCAAGCAATTCTGTGTACCAGCACCCGTGTTTTACCACTGCCTGCACCCGCTAGAATTAATGCTGCTTTTTCTGATCCACTCACCGCATCGCGCTGAGCATCATTTAAACCGTCTAATATATGTGTAATATCCATTCGATTATTTTACCCTCTCAGCCTATTTTTCGCCCTGTTAGTTTGACATTGCGCTATTTCCCCCTATATTCATTCAGCATGAATGATATAACCCATAAAGAAAACACGACCCTTGCTCATTACAAAGCAACTGCGAATGAATTTTGGCAGGGCACAAAAGGGCACGATGTTTCACAAAACATTAATGCTTTTTTAAATGCCTTACCGAAAGATCAGTCGCTCGATATTCTTGATTTAGGCTGCGGCCCAGGGCGCGACCTTAAGCACTTCAAATCACTAGGCCACCGACCTGTTGGTTTTGATGGCTGCGCGACGTTCTGCCAAATGGCAGAGCAACACAGTGCATGCCCCACAATAAACCAAACCTTTAGCAATATGGCGTTAGACCCAGACCGCTTTGATGGCGTGTTTGCCAACGCCAGCCTTTTTCACGTACCTAGCGAAGAGTTATTAAGTGTTTTGAAGAAACTACATACTTGTTTACGCGAAGACGGTATTTTATTTAGCTCTAACCCACGCGGTAATAGTGAGGGATGGCAAGGTGAACGTTATGGGAATTATATGCAGTTTGATACTAGCCGTGCGCTGCTACAGCAAGCAGGGTTTAAAGTACTAGATCATTACTACCGTCCTGCGGGGCAACCCATTGAGTTACAGCCTTGGCTGGCTATTGTGAGTCAGCGATGCTGAACGCATAAAAAAGACCGAGGCCATCAGCACTCAGTCTTTTTCTGATGTAACAATGAAACCTAGGTTTTAAACTGCGTCACAATATCCTGTAACTCCGTTGCTAAACGCGCTAACTCCTCACTCGCAACAGCTATTTCGCCAGCGGCAGCTACGCTGGAGTGAGCTGCATCAGAGACTTCATCAACGCTGCTATCAACCTGTTTAGCCACCAACACTTGGCCTTCTGAGGCAGAAGCCACCTGATTCGTTCTATCCATAATCTGTGCGACTTTACTGATAATTCGATCAATCGACGCTGTTGCATTTGAAGCATCGCTTGCCACTTTATCGGCATTTTCTTTATTCGCTCCCATCACGGCAACTGATTTTTTGGTATTGGCTTGTAAACGTTCAACCATTTCTTGAATTTGCGAGGTAGATTCTTGCGTACGTCCCGCCAATGTTCGTACCTCATCCGCCACCACAGCAAAACCACGGCCATGTTCACCAGCTCTAGCAGCTTCAATAGCAGCATTTAACGCCAGTAAGTTAGTTTGGTCAGCAATACTCTTAATCACATCCAGCACAGAGCCAATATCAATACTATTTCTCTCCAACTTATGAACCTCTACCGCCGCTTCATTCACTTCTTCAGCCAGCCGTTCAATTGAAACAATAGTTTGGCGAATAACCGTGCCACCTTCTGTCGCCTCATGGTCAGCTTCGCTAGCATCCGCGGAGGCCATTTTGGCATGCGTTGAAGCATCATTAATACTCACAACCATATCGCTCATCGCTGTGGCAATTTGATCCGCTTGCTGCTGCTGAGCGACAGCGCCACTTTTTGACCCTTCCGTTGTTGCCGATAATTCAGTTGATGCGGATGCTAAGAGTGATGAATGTTCGCCCAACCGCATAATTAACCCATGAAAGTGGGCAATCATTTTGTTTAATGAAATAGCTATATTATTAAGCTCATCTTTCGTACCACTGTGAACTTTCACCGTTAAGTCTCCAGCAGCAACCTGCTTCATCGATGCATCTAATGACCGGATGGTGCGACAAATCACAAAATAAAAGCCCACTAATGAATACAACGTAGCCAATAGTGTGGACACAATCAAACCCAACACCATATTACGAACACCGCTTAACTCTGTCAGTCTATCCTCAAACAACCCCTCTAAACCAACAAATAAATCATCATATAAGGCATAAACTATGCCTATTGTTTTTGAACCCTCACTAAACACCGTCTCGGGTTGAAGCAATATAAACTCTGCTTCCAAAACGTCGGAAGCAAGCATTGAACTAAAACTCAATATCTGCGATGAAACAACAGTTAACTTTGTTCCAAACCTTGTATCCCAACCGTTATTTTCTTTAATCGCAATTTCCAGCCCCTCTTCTGCTGCTAAAGAGTTTGAAGACAAAGCCCCCATTGTCATACCCAGTTTCACTCGCTGTTTTAAAGAAGCCTGCCCTGCTGCGACCACGCCCGTACCCAAGCCCCTTAATTGCCCTAAACTCTCCGTGATTAATGGGATTCTATATACAATGGCCTCCATTACAAAGGAAGTGTTAATGTCAGGGTCAAGCACCAAGCCAGAGCCATTACTCACTTTACCAATTAAACCATACAACTTTGCAATAAGTGCTGTGTGAGCAGAAAACACATCGCCGGCCTCATCACTAAAAGCACGCTGCTCTAATACTAACCAGTCTTGCTTGATAGAGCGCCAATACTCTTCTGTTGAAAACTCACGACCATACCGCGCATCAATCGCATTAATTGCGGAGATATCCTGCGTTATTACCTTCCTTTTCGCTAGAATTTTTTCCTTATATTCTAATACCCCGTTAAGGTAACCATTCGTCATTCCTCTATGCTGAGGAAGGTGCTGGTAAAGCTGACGTATTGTTTTTATATACTCCAAGCCTCGCTGCTCTTTTTTTGTCGCTTCAACCTTGAGGTTTAACTCCTCCACCAGCAATACCGAAACAACAACCAGTGGTACCAAAAGAAGCAACGAAATAAAGGTTATTTTCTTCGGGTAACTCAAGTTACTCATTAAACTAATCGCAGGCTTTAGTAAGGCTTTCATCTATAACTCCATGACTTTAATTATTCCCATTTATATCGAGTATAGTCGAGAATCTCAATATTACATTGGGAGCTTAAAGCAAGCCTGCGCCATCTAAAGTATTAGGTTTTAAAATGTGTCACCACGGTTTCAAGTTCAGCAGCCAAACCCGCTAGATTT
>Ga0209826_1001567_pt1 | contig 15792 bp, 11 predicted proteins | sample GOMGulsemesocosm_5_FD_184637 | JGI IMG/M metagenome (GOLD analysis project Ga0209826, IMG submission 184637) | Methane-oxidizing microbial communities from mesocosms in the Gulf of Mexico - GOM15C Gulf of Mexico (SPAdes) (version 2) | ecosystem: Environmental > Aquatic > Marine > Cold seeps... | reverse complement strand
GTGATAACGTGACTGTGGATGTTGAGCTTATTGCTCCAATCGCCATGGATGAAGGTCTCCGTTTCGCGATCCGCGAAGGTGGCCGTACTGTTGGTGCTGGCGTCGTCGTCACCATCGCTGAGTAAGATTAAGTAAAGGGTAACGCCCTTTACTTTTGAAACGGGTTTCCGTTCAGATTAGGAATTTGACTTGAGGCCGTTAGGAAATTTCTTAACGGCTTTATGCTCAAAAAAGCGGTGTAGGAGTGTAGCTCAATTGGTAGAGCACCGGTCTCCAAAACCGGGGGTTGTGAGTTCGAGTCTCTCCTCTCCTGCCATACCGCTTGCTATCTGTTTCGAATTCCTGTATACGCCCGGTTCGACCGGTTTATAAGAAACAAATTTGAGGAAACAATGGCAAAGGTTAATCCAGGTGCTTTTATCCGCCAAGTGCGGCAAGAGTCCTCCAAGGTAACGTGGCCCACTCGTAAGGAGACGTTGGTTACGACCGGGATGGTATTTGTTATGGTGTTTCTTGCATCTATGTTCTTTTTCTTCGTTGATTTCGGTATTCAGCGTCTGGTGAAGCTCATTTTTTCAATGGGGTCTTGATTATGTCTGATAGCGAACGTGTAGCGAAGAAACGCTGGTATATAATTCATGCTTATTCCGGTTTTGAGAAGAAAGTTGCTCAAAACGTGAAAGAGCAAGCTATTCTTAAGGGAATGGCTGATCAGTTTGATGATGTTTTGGTTCCGGTTGAAGAAGTTATAGAAGTTCGCCGCGGACAAAAAGTCAGTACTGAACGCAAATTTTTCCCAGGCTATGTCCTTGCTCACATGGAAATGAATGACGAGACTTATCATCTTGTTAAAAATCTTCCAAAAGTAACGGGCTTCCTTGGTAATGCAAACAAACCTCAGCCGATTTCTGAAGCTGAAGCAATGTCGGTTCTAAACCAAGTGCAAGAAGGTATCGATCGTCCGAAACCATCTGTCACATTCGAAATTGGTGAAGAAGTTCGCGTTTGCGATGGCCCGTTTGCGACATTTATGGGTGCTGTTGAAGACGTTGATGAAGATAAGGCTAAATTAAAAGTCTCTGTCTCAATCTTCGGTCGCTCCACACCAGTTGAGTTGGATTATTCTCAAGTTGAGAAAAGTTAAGAATTGAAGCTGCAATACCGTAGTTTTTTGCGGAAGGCCCGCCACGGCCGCACCGCAACCCTTAGAACGGATTAGGGAAGAAAATGGCAAAAAAGATTAAAGGTTTAATTAAGTTGCAGGTCCCAGCGGGACAAGCAAACCCTTCACCGCCGATTGGTCCAGCATTGGGTCAACAAGGTGTGAACATCATGGAATTCTGTAAAGCGTTTAACGCTGCAACAGGAAGCTTGGAAGGCGGAATGCCAATTCCAACGCTTATTACTGTGTATGCGGATCGCTCTTTCACATTCATCACCAAAACACCACCTGCTTCATATTTCTTGAAAAAAGCAGCTGGTCAGAAAAAAGGTGGTACTACACCGGGCCGTGAGATCGCAGCTACTGTGACTTTGGCTCAAGTGCGTGAAATCGCAGAAGCCAAAATGGTTGACCTCAATGCCAATGACATTGATGCAGCTATGGAGATTATCAAAGGCTCAGCCCGCTCCATGGGCTATGGTGTAGAGGGTTAAAAACTATGGCTAAATTGTCCAAAAAACAAAAGGTTGCCGAAGCTTCGGTAGACCGCGAAAAACTTTACGGCTTGGAAGCCGCGATTGATATCGTGAAATCCAATGCGACGTCTAAGTTTGACGAAACAGTCGAAATTGCATTGAACCTTGGTGTTGATCCTCGTCATGCTGACCAAATGGTCCGTGGTGTTATTCAATTGCCAAATGGCACAGGTAAATCAGTACGTGTTGCTGTTTTTGCTCGCGGCGATAAAGCTGACGAAGCGAAGGCTGCTGGTGCTGAACTTGTTGGTGCTGAAGACCTGATGGAAGCTATTCAGGGCGGCGCAATGGATTTCGATCGTTGCATTGCAACACCAGACATGATGGCAGTTGTTGGCCGTTTGGGTAAGGTTCTTGGTCCACGTGGCCTGATGCCAAATCCAAAGCTTGGCACAGTGACACCAAATGTTGGCGAAGCTGTTAAGGCGGCTAAAGGCGGCCAAGTTGAATTCCGTGCGGAAAAAACTGGTATCGTTCACGCAGGCCTTGGTAAATCAAGCTTCACTAAAGAGGCTTTGAAAGAAAACATCGAAGCGTTTTTAAGCGCAGTGATGAAAGCTAAGCCAACTGGTGCTAAAGGCCAATTTGTTAAGCGCATAGCAATCAGTTCCACAATGGGACCGGGTGTTAAGCTAGAAGTTAGTGAACTCTTTTAAGTTCACAACGGAATTTGCCGCTTTATAGCGGCAAGTACCTGAGGCTATTTATTTAGCTTCAGCTGTCCAAGACTGCAGGTGTTTTTGGTATCTTCGGATGCGCAGGAATTTAAAAGCACATGTTGCCTGCATAGACAGGGAAACTACAGATTTACCGCAATGCGGTTATTCAGGTGGACCTGGGACAGTAAACGGATTTGGTATATACCGAATTCTTTTTCAACCGGGGTATTTGCTTTGCAAATATTCCATTGTTTGGAGACGACGAGTGGACCGATTACAAAAGGAAGCTCTGGTTGCCGAAATGAAGGGCGTTTTTGAAGAAGCGTCAGTCGTGGTTGTTGCTGAATACAGTGGTCTCACTGTTGCAGAAATGACAGAACTACGTGTGAAAATGCACGCAGTAGGTGCCAACTTTAAAGTTACTAAAAATCGGCTTACACGTCTCGCTCTTGATGGCACGGACTATGGTTCTCTTTCGGACAAATTGAAAGGGCCTATTGGTATCGCTTATTCAAGCGATCCAGTTGTTGCTCCTAAGATTGTTGTCGAATTTGCGAAAGCGAACGAGAAGTTTGTCGTTATCGGTGGTGCAATGGGTGTAACTGAACTTGACGTTAATGGCGTTAAGTCTCTTGCAAGCTTGCCTTCACTGGACGAACTTCGCGGAAAACTGGTTGGCCTCGTTCAAGCACCTGCAACGAAAGTTGCTGGGGTTGTTCAAGCGCCTGCGAGCCAGTTGGCCCGTGTACTGTCGGCGAAAGCCGAACTGGGTTAGATGTTAAAGCCACACAGTTAATTATTACAAACCTAACGGTTTACCTGAGGAGAATAAAATTATGGCCGATCTCGCAAAGATTGCCGAAGAGCTTTCAGCTCTTACAGTACTTGAAGCAGCAGAACTTGCTACACTTCTTGAAGACAAATGGGGCGTTTCTGCTTCTGCACCTGCTGCCGCAGCTGCACCTGCTGCTGCTGCCGAAGTTGCTGCTGAAAAAGACGAATTTGACGTTATCTTGACAGCTGCTGGCGAAAAGAAAATCAACGTGATTAAAGAAGTTCGCGCTATTACAGGTCTTGGCCTGAAAGAAGCGAAAGAGCTTGTTGATACTGCACCATCTGCTGTTAAAGAAGGCGCACCTAAAGACGAAGCTAACAAGCTTAAAGAACAGCTTGAAGCTGCAGGCGCATCTGTAGAGCTTAAATAAGCTTTATGCGTCAGGCGGTCTGCTGATCGCAAATTAAGACGGGGAAGGTAGCTATTTGCTACCTTCCCCGCATCCGCTTTCGGAACAAGCGGTCTAATTCTGGCGGGAATTAAAATACGTTAAGGCACTGGATGTTTCGGTTCAGTACGGTATTTATTGGATTTAGGCTCCATTAGCCGCCATTATGTGGCGATATGTCGAGACTAGGTTCATTTCTTAACCGGATTTCTGGTTAAGTGGTCAATTGGCAACAAAGAAGCGGGGATTTCGCATGGGCATTTTGCAGTCGTTCACAGGTCGTAAACGCGTTCGCAAAGACTTTGGTAGTATTAAAGCTGCGACAACGATGCCGAACCTTATTGAGGTTCAGAAGACTTCCTATGACGCCTTTTTGATGCAGGGTATCCCTGTTGAAGAAAGAGGCGATGAAGGCCTTCAAGGTGTATTTAAGTCAGTTTTCCCAATCAAGGATTTCGCCGACACCGCGAGTTTGGAATTCGTATCATACGAATTCGAGCCGCCTAAGTATGACGAAGAAGAATGCCAACAGCGGAGCATGACTTATGCGGCACCGTTAAAAGCGACTTTAAGATTGATCGTCTTCGAAGTAGACCCCGATACAGAAGCAAAATCTGTTCTGGATATTAAAGAGCAAAGCGTCTACATGGGCGATATGCCTTTGATGACTGATAAAGGTACGTTCATTATTAATGGTACTGAGCGGGTAATCGTCTCGCAAATGCACCGTAGTCCGGGCGTATTCTTTGACCATGATAAAGGGAAGACCCATGCCAGCGGCAAGTTGCTATTTGCTGCGCGTGTGATCCCATATCGAGGCTCTTGGCTTGATTTCGAATTTGACGCCAAAGATATTGTACATGTACGTATTGATAGACGCCGGAAATTGCCTGTAACGGCACTTCTGCAAGCGCTCGATATGACACAAGAAGATATTCTGAACTATTTCTATGAGCGTGTTGATTATAAACTCGACAAAAAAGGATGGCGGACGCCGTTCAACGTTGAGCGTGTTCGGGGAAGCCGCTTGTTGCGCGACCTCGTCGATGCAGACTCTGAAAAAATAGTTGCAGAAGCTGGAACAAAAGTTTCTCCACGGCTTGCAAAGAAACTTGTTGATGCTGGCCTGAAAGATATGCTCGTTAGCCATCTTGACCTTGTTGGCCGATTTGCAGCTGAGGACATTATTAACCCCGAAACAGGCGAAGTTTTTGTTGAAGCAGGTGACGAACTAACAGAACAGTTGGTCGATCAGCTTCAAGCTGCTGGCTACACAGAGATTTCAACACTTGATATTGATAACGTCAATGTTGGCCCATACATCCGTAACACTCTTGCGGTTGATAAGGCTAAGTCTCGTGATCAAGCGCTTGTGGACATCTATCGCGTTATGCGCCCCGGTGAGCCACCAACCGCGGAAACTGCTAACGCGTTGTTCAACGGATTGTTCTTCGATTCAGAACGCTATGACTTGTCAGCCGTTGGCCGCGTAAAAATGAACATGCGTCTCGACTTAGATGTTGAAGACACGGTTCGTGTGTTGCGTAAAGAAGACATCCTCGAAGTTGTTAAAACTTTGGTTCGTCTGAAAGATGGTCATGGTGAGACAGACGACATTGATAACCTTGGTAACCGCCGGGTTCGTTCTGTTGGCGAACTGATGGAAAATCAATACCGTATTGGCTTGCTCCGCATGGAGCGTGCAATTCGGGAGCGAATGAGCTCTGTTGAAATCGATACGGTTATGCCTCATGACTTGATTAATGCCAAACCTGCTGCAGCGGCTGTTCGTGAGTTCTTTGGCTCAAGCCAGCTCAGCCAGTTTATGGACCAAACCAACCCACTTTCCGAGATTACGCACAAACGTCGTTTGTCAGCGCTTGGACCCGGTGGCTTGACACGTGAGCGTGCTGGTTTTGAAGTTCGTGACGTACATCCAACTCATTACGGCCGTATTTGTCCGATTGAAACACCAGAGGGTCCAAACATTGGTTTGATCAACTCTTTGGCGACATTTGCCCGTGTGAATAAATACGGTTTCATCGAAAGCCCTTACCAGAAGGTTATCGATGGCACTTTGACAGGTGAAGTTAAGTATCTGTCAGCGATGGAAGAGAGCAAACACACAATCTCGCAAGCCAACGCGGCTCTTGATGGTGATGGTAAGTTCACAGAAGACTTTATTCGCTGCCGTGCGCAAGGCGAGTATGTGGTCTCCAAGCCTGAAGATGTGACGTTCATCGATGTATCGCCGAAACAGCTGGTATCAGTTGGTGCGTCCCTTATTCCTTTCCTCGAAAACGATGATGCGAACCGCGCGTTGATGGGATCAAACATGCAGCGACAAGCTGTTCCTTTGTTGAAGGCAGAAGCGCCTTTCGTAGGAACAGGTATGGAAGAGCGTGTTGCAAGGGATTCTGGTGTTGCGACTGTTGCAAAACGGGGTGGTATTGTTGATCAAGTTGACGCGACACGTATTGTTATTCGTGCCGAAGAAGACGATCTCAGCAAATCAGGTGTAGATATCTACAACCTGCTTAAATTCCAACGGTCAAACCAAAATACCTGCATCAACCAACGTCCACTTGTTAAAGTGGGTGACCAAATTCAAGCTGGTGACATCATTTGTGATGGTCCATCAACCGATCTTGGTGAACTTGCTCTTGGTCGGAATGTGCTCGTCGCATTTATGCCATGGAACGGTTACAACTTCGAAGACTCGATCCTGATTTCAGAACGGATTGTGAAAGACGATGTCTTTACGTCTATTCACATTGAAGAATTTGAAGTTGCCGCTCGTGATACGAAGCTTGGTCCTGAAGAAATTACACGCGACATTCCAAATGTCGGCGAAGAGGGCCTGAAAAGTCTCGATGAAGCCGGTATTGTATATGTCGGCGCTGAAATTCAGCCAGGTGACATTCTTGTGGGTAAGATCACACCAAAAGGCGAAAGCCCTATGACTCCGGAAGAAAAACTTCTGCGGGCTATCTTTGGTGAAAAAGCATCCGATGTTCGCGACTCATCATTGCGCTTGCCACCAGGTGTTGCAGGTACTGTTGTTGAAGTTCGTGTCTTTAACCGCCACGGTGTGGAAAAAGACGAACGTGCGCTCGCTATTGAACGGGATGAGATCGAACATCTAGCAAAAGACCGCGATGATGAGAAAGAAATTCTTGAACGGACTATTTACGACCGTTTGAAAGGCTTGCTCATCGACCAAACACTCACATCAGGCCCGGCGGAGTTTGCTGCTGGCGACGTGATCACTTTGGAAAGTCTTCTGAATATTCATAGAGGTGTTTGGTGGCAAATTAGCGTCGAAGACGACGCATTGATGCTGAACATTGAAGCGTTAAAACGACAGTACGATGAAGCAATCGGCCGTTTACGTGCTCGCTTTGAAAACAAAGTGGATAAACTTCAGCGCGGCGATGAGTTGCCACCTGGAGTAATGAAGATGGTTAAAGTCTTCGTTGCTGTTAAACGTAAGCTGCAGCCTGGTGATAAAATGGCCGGCCGTCATGGTAACAAAGGTGTTATCTCTCGGATTATGCCACAAGAAGATATGCCATACCTCGAAGATGGTAAGCCTGTAGACATCGTGTTGAACCCACTTGGTGTGCCATCACGTATGAACGTTGGTCAGATCCTCGAAACTCATTTGGGTTGGGCAAGTCATGGTATCGGTGTTCAAATCGATGAGATGATGGGCAGAATTTATCGTGGATCAACAGATCTAGAACCTCTCAAAAATAAATTGGAAGAGGTTTACGGAACTGATGAGTACGAAGAAAAAATGTCCGGCATGTCAGATGAGCAGTTGATCGAATTGGGCGGAAACCTTGTAAACGGCGTTCCAATGGCAACACCAGTATTTGATGGTGCCAATGAAGACGACATCAACCGTTTGTTGGGTGTCGCCGGATTGGACAGCTCTGGACAGGTTACTTTGATCGATGGCCGGACGGGTGAGCCGTTCGATCGTCAGGTTACTGTTGGCTACATCTATATGTTGAAGCTTCATCATCTTGTTGATGATAAGATCCATGCGCGTTCAATCGGACCATACAGCCTTGTCACACAGCAACCATTGGGCGGTAAGGCTCAATTTGGTGGTCAAAGATTTGGTGAGATGGAAGTTTGGGCACTTCAAGCTTATGGTGCTGCTTATACATTGCAGGAAATGTTGACCGTTAAATCGGATGACGTTGCCGGTCGTACGAAAGTATATGAAGCCATCGTTCGTGGCGATGATACTTTCGAAGCAGGTATCCCAGAAAGCTTTAACGTTCTGGTCAAGGAAATGCGTTCCTTGTGCTTGAATGTTGAATTGTCGCAAATCGGATATTAAGGCGGTGTGCCCCGACTAAAATCGGGGCCATCAACTATAAGTCGAGAAAATATTTTTTGGCAGCTGTTGAAGCGCCGCCCGAATTTTCGGGTTTCAAAAGGAGAATTGATCCATGAATGACTTGATGAACTTGTTCGGTCAGCCGCAGGGCACTCAGGCATTTGACGAGATTAAAATTTCAATCGCATCACCAGAACGTATTCGTTCATGGTCATACGGTGAAATCAAAAAGCCTGAAACCATCAATTACCGGACCTTCAAACCTGAAAAAGACGGTTTGTTCTGTGCCCGTATCTTTGGTCCAATCAAAGATTACGAATGCTTGTGCGGAAAATACAAGCGGATGAAATACCGCGGCATCACGTGCGAAAAATGTGGTGTTGAGGTTACTCTATCTAAGGTTCGTCGTGAGCGTATGGCTCATATCGAACTGGCGTCGCCGGTTGCCCACATTTGGTTCTTGAAATCATTGCCGTCGCGTATTGGTTTGCTTTTGGACATGACTTTGAAGGATTTGGAACGGATCCTGTATTTCGAAAACTATGTTGTGATCGAACCTGGGTTGTCGCCGTTGAAGCAATTCCAACTTCTTTCCGAAGAAGAAATGGCAGATGCGCAAGAAGAGCACGGCAGAGATGCCTTTACAGCAAGCATTGGCGCGGAAGCTATTCGCGACATTCTTGGTGCATTAGATCTTGAAGCAATCAGCGAAACAATTCGCGAAGAAATGCGCACAACAACATCAGAAGCCAAACCTAAGAAATTGGCAAAACGTCTGAAGTTGATTGAAGCCTTTATTGACTCAGGTAACCGACCTGAATGGATGATCCTACAAGTTATCCCTGTGATCCCGCCTGAATTGCGTCCTTTGGTTCCCCTTGATGGTGGCCGTTTTGCAACGTCAGATCTTAACGATTTGTATCGCCGCGTAATCAACCGGAATAACCGTTTGAAACGCCTTATTGAACTTCGGGCACCGGATATTATTGTTCGGAACGAAAAACGTATGTTGCAGGAGTCTGTGGATGCGTTGTTTGATAATGGTCGTCGTGGCCGGGTTATCACTGGTGCCAATAAGCGTCCACTGAAATCACTTTCAGATATGCTTAAAGGTAAACAGGGGCGTTTCCGTCAAAACTTGCTTGGTAAACGTGTTGACTATTCAGGTCGTTCCGTAATTGTTGTGGGACCAGAACTGAAATTGCATCAGTGTGGGTTGCCCAAGAAAATGGCGCTTGAGTTATTCAAGCCGTTTATCTATGCCAAACTTGAACTGAAGGGTATGGCTGCCACTGTTAAGATGGCCAAGAAGCTCGTTGAAAAAGAGCGACCAGAAGTTTGGGATATTCTTGAAGAAGTTATTCGGGAACATCCGGTTCTATTGAACCGTGCACCAACACTCCATCGTCTTGGTATTCAGGCGTTTGAACCAGTTCTTATTGAAGGTAAAGCTATTCAGCTTCACCCATTGGTTTGTACCGCGTTTAATGCTGACTTTGACGGCGACCAAATGGCTGTTCACGTGCCGCTTTCTTTGGAAGCTCAGCTCGAAGCCCGCGTATTGATGATGTCTACAAACAACATCCTTAGCCCAGCAAGTGGTAAGCCTATTATCGTTCCGTCTCAGGATATTGTTTTGGGTATCTATTACCTGACAATGGACAAAGCGAACGAGCCCGGCGAAGGTATGTTGATTTCTGACATGGCGGAAGCCCAGCACGCCATAGATAATAAGGTCATCACGCTTCACACGAAGATCAAAACTAAGATCCGCTTCGTGAACGACGAAGGTGACGACGAGTATCGTCTTACGGAAACAAGTCCAGGTCGGATGTTAATCGAGGAAATCCTGCCACGGAATTCCAAAGTTAATTTCGAGTTGATCAACCGCTTGTTGACCAAAAAAGAAATTACGTCGGTAATTGACGAAGTTTATCGTCATTGCGGACAAAAAGAGACTGTGATTTTCGCTGACCGTTTGATGGGACTTGGTTTTGCGCATGCGTGCCGTGCCGGTATCTCGTTTGGTAAAGACGACATGAAAATCCCAGTATCTAAAGACAAACTTGTCGAGGACACACGTCTGCTTGCTGAAGAATATGAGCGTCAATACTATGATGGCTTGATCACACAAGGCGAAAAATATAACAAAGTTATCGACGCATGGTCACAGTGTACTGATAAAGTCGCTGATGAAATGATGAAGGTGATTGAAGCTGTTGAAATCGGTGAAGATGGCCGTCAAGTTGGCATTAACTCGATCTTTATGATGGCTAACTCCGGTGCTCGTGGTTCAGCGGCGCAGATGAAACAGCTTGCTGGTATGCGCGGACTGATGGCGAAACCTTCTGGTGAAATCATTGAAACACCGATTATTTCAAACTTTAAGGAAGGTTTGAGCGTTCTTGAGTACTTTAACTCTACCCATGGGGCTCGTAAGGGTCTTGCAGATACTGCGCTTAAAACAGCTAACTCCGGTTATTTGACACGTCGTCTCGTTGACGTGGCTCAGGATTGTGTTGTTGTTGAGTATGATTGTGGAACTGAACGCGGTGTTACTGTTCGTGAAGTCGTTGAAGGTAGTGATGTTATATCACCGCTGAGCGAACGTCTCCTTGGTCGTAGCGCGTCACTTGATGTTGTTAATCCGCAAACAGGTGAAGTTCTTGTCGCTGCTGGCAAAATGTTCGACGAGGTGACTTCGGTCACTGCAGAAGAATGTGGCGTTGAGCAAGTGTTGATCCGGTCTGTTTTGACTTGTGAGACAAAAGGCGGCATTTGCGGTGCTTGTTACGGTCGTGACCTTGCACGCGGTACTCCAGTGAACCTTGGTGAGGCTGTCGGTGTTATTGCCGCGCAGTCAATCGGTGAGCCGGGTACACAGCTGACTATGCGGACCTTCCATATTGGTGGTACGGCAAGTGTGGCTGAGGTGTCTTCAATCGAAGCGTCTCATGATGCGACGATCAAAATTGATAACCGTAACGTTGTTAAGAACAGTAAAGGGTTCTTGGTCATTATGGGCCGTAACTCGGAACTAGTTCTTGTGGATGAGAATAACCGTGAACGTGCGCGCCACCGGTTGACTTACGGTACAATGCTCCTGGTTGATGAAGGTGATAAAGTTGCTAAGGGCGATAAACTTGCTTCTTGGGATCCATTTACGACACCGGTTATTACTGAACTTGAAGGTGTCGCAAATTATAAAGATTTGGTGCCTGGCGTTTCGATGGTTGAGCAAGCCGATGAAGCAACTGGTATTTCACGGAAAATCGTCGTTGATTGGAAAGCACAGCCTAAAGGCAGTGATTTGCGTCCACGTGTGACACTCCGTGATCAAGCTGGTGAACTTCTGACATTGGCGAGTGGCCATGAAGCTCGTTACTTCCTACCTGTTGATGCGATCTTGTCTATTGAAGATGGTGCAACTGTTCAAGCTGGTGACGTTGTGGCTCGTATCCCACGTGAAGGATCGAAGACCAAAGATATTACCGGTGGTCTGCCTCGTGTGGCGGAACTGTTCGAAGCCCGTCGTCCAAAAGACCACGCGGTTATTGCAGAAGCTGACGGTTATGTTGAATTTGGAAAAGACTATAAGTCAAAACGCCGGGTTTCAATTCGTCCAGAAGATGCAGATCTTGAACCAGTTGAATATCTAATACCAAAAGGTAAACATCTTGCGGTCAACGAAGGCGACTATGTTCGTGTTGGTGATTACCTTCTTGATGGTAATCCTGCTCCTCATGATATCTTGAAGGTTCTGGGTGTTGAAGCTCTAGCAAACTTCCTGATCAATGAAATTCAGGATGTTTACCGTCTGCAAGGTGTGAAGATCGCCGATAAGCACATTGAGGTTATCAGCCGTCAGATGCTTCAGAAGATTGAGATCGAAAAACAAGGTGAGTCTACATTCTTGCTTGGTGAACATATCGATCGTGAAGAGTTCGAAGCTCAAAATATCAAACTGGAAGCTAAAGGCCGTGCGCCAGCTCAAGGTAGCCCGATCTTACTCGGTATTACCAAAGCCAGCCTGCAGACGAGCTCCTTTATCTCGGCCGCTTCGTTCCAGGAAACTACTCGTGTCCTGACAGAAGCATCAGTAGCCGGTAAGAAGGACTCTCTCATTGGTCTGAAAGAGAATGTGATTGTAGGTCGTTTGATCCCAGCTGGTACGGGCGCTCAAATGAACGAGCTGAAGCGTATTGCCGCAGGCCGTGACAAGGAACTACAAGATCGTTCAGAGTTCCCAGTTGATATGATCTCAAAGGAAGCAGCTACGACACCTGCAGGTAAGTAGCGGATCTAGAATCATTAGGGTCTGACTTGAATCAGATTCCCAACTTTGATGAAAACTACCGAAAACGGCGCTCTTACTAGGGCGCCGTTTTCGCGTTTTTTACCCTTAATTTGGCCTGCAAGGCGTAGGGCTAGGGTTATTATTACAAAAGATCACATGAATCCGGTGTTTTGGACCGATTTTTCCGGGGAATATCTGGCATTTGGGCAATTCACAAAAAGGAAATCTTTTGTACTTGACGGATGGCGGGACCGCTCATATATTGCGCCCACCTGACAAGAGAACAATACCTCAAAATTTTCCGCACGTGGTCAGGTGCTTTAAGAACGACGTGTGTGTTAAGTCTTTTCGGGTGGACGCAAAAAACCCGACCGCGAGCAGTCCGCAGCTGCGCGCGGCTGTGCTATTTGCGGAACCGATAGAATAGGAACAAGAATGCCTACTATTAATCAGCTGATTAGAAAGCCACGTAAAGCCCCAGTCCAGCGTACTAAGGTACCTGCGATGGAGTCATGCCCGCAAAAGCGGGGTGTTTGCACACGTGTTTATACAACAACACCTAAAAAACCAAACTCGGCGCTTCGTAAAGTTGCACGTGTTCGTTTAACGAATGGTTTTGAAGTAACAAGTTATATTCCAGGTGAAGGTCATAACCTGCAAGAACACTCTGTTGTTCTTATTCGCGGCGGTCGTGTAAAAGATCTGCCGGGTGTCCGTTATCACGTTATTCGTGGTGTTCTGGATACGCAGGGTATTTCTACTCGCCGCCAACGTCGTTCTAAATACGGCGCGAAGAAGCCTAAGTAAGGAAGATATCGGATGTCACGTCGTCACGCCGCAGAAAAACGAGAAGTTCTTCCAGACGCAAAGTTTGGTGATATTGTTCTGACTAAGTTCATGAACTCACTGATGATTGCTGGTAAGAAATCTACTGCTGAAGGTATCGTTTACGGTGCCTTTGATATTGTCGAAAAGAAATCAGGCAATAGTCCAGTAGAAGTCTTCCACGATGCACTGGAAAAAATCAAACCAGAGCTTGAAGTTCGCTCCCGCCGTGTTGGTGGTGCTACTTATCAGGTTCCTGTTGAAGTACGCGCAGACCGCGCTCAAGCCCTTGCAATTCGCTGGTTAATCGGCAGTGCACGTAAACGCTCTGAGCTTACAATGGTTGAGCGTCTATCTGGCGAGTTGCTGGATGCCTCAAATGACCGTGGTGGTGCCGTTAAGAAGCGGGAAGACACTCACAAAATGGCTGAAGCGAACCGCGCTTTTGCACATTATCGCTGGTAATAGCTAAATAGCTAACGATTAGGATTTCCGAAATGGCACGTACAACGCCCATCGAAAGATATCGCAATATCGGCATCATGGCTCACATTGATGCAGGTAAGACGACAACAACGGAACGCATTCTGTATTATACAGGTGTGTCTCACAAAATTGGTGAAGTTCACGATGGCGCTGCCACTATGGACTGGATGGAGCAAGAGCAGGAGCGGGGTATTACAATTACTTCAGCTGCTACGACTTGTTTCTGGAACGATCACCGTATCAATATTATTGATACACCTGGCCACGTTGACTTCACGATTGAAGTTGAGCGGTCACTTCGCGTACTCGATGGCGCGGTAGCTGTGTTTGATGCTGTTGCAGGTGTTGAGCCTCAATCAGAAACTGTATGGCGCCAAGCTGACAAATATCGCGTACCACGTATGTGTTTTGTCAACAAAATGGACCGTACCGGTGCTGACTTCTATCGCTGTGTCGATATGATTGTCGATCGCCTTGGTGCAACGCCACTTGTTATTCAGCTTCCTATTGGCTCAGAAGCAGAGTTTGAAGGCGTTGTTGATCTAGTTAAGATGAAGGAAATCGTCTGGACTGGTGAAGAAATGGGCGCTGCCTATGAAGAGCGTGAAATTCGTGCAGAGCTAGCTGATAAGGCTGCTGAGTACCGGATGACAATGCTTGAAACAGCCGTTGAAGTTGACGAGGCTGTTTTAGAATCTTACCTGGAAGGCGAAGAGCCTTCAGCAGACACGCTTCGTGGTTGTATCCGTAAGGGTACATTGGCTGGCACGTTTGTCCCAGTGTTGACCGGTACTGCGTTTAAAAACAAAGGCGTTCAGCCACTTCTTGATGCGTTCGTTGATTTTATGCCGTCTCCGGCTGATATTGGCGCAACTGAATGTATCGACGCTAAGACTGAAAAAGAAATCGTGCGGATGCCATCAGATGATGAGCCGTTCGCTGGATTGGCCTTTAAGGTCATGACAGATCCATTTGTTGGATCGTTGACGTTCGTTCGTGTGTATTCTGGTGTTCTTGAAGCTGGTACGTCCACTCATAACACTATTAAAGATAACCGTGAGCGCGTTGGTCGTATGCTTCAAATGCACGCCAACTCTCGTGAAGATGTTAAAGAAGCCCGCGCAGGCGATATTGTTGCCATCGCAGGTCTCAAAAACACAACAACTGGTGAAACTCTTTCTGACTCAATCAAGCCGGTAATTCTGGAGCGTATGGAGTTCCCTGAGCCAGTGATTGAGATCGCAGTTGAGCCGAAAACTAAAAGCGATCAGGAAAAAATGGGTGTGGCTCTTAACCGCCTGGCTCAAGAAGATCCTTCTTTCCGCGTGACAACTGATCACGAAAGCGGCCAAACCATTATTAAGGGTATGGGCGAGCTTCATTTGGACATCATTGTCGATCGTATGAAGCGTGAGTTCAGTGTTGAAGCGAATGTTGGCGCTCCTCAGGTTGCTTACCGTGAATCTATCACTACTGAAGCCGAACTTGATTACACTCATAAGAAACAATCAGGTGGTTCTGGACAGTTTGCCCGTATTAAGCTGGTTGCGAAGCCAGGTGAGCCTGGTGATGGATTTGTCTTCAGTGACAGTATTACAGGTGGTTCTGTTCCTAAAGAATACATTCCAGGTGTTCAAAAGGGTGTCAAAGACATCATTGAAACTGGTGTTCTTGCAGGCTTCCCACTTATCGACGTTAATGTGAAGTTGATCGATGGTGCCTACCATGATGTTGACTCCTCAGTAATGGCGTTTGAAATTGCCGGTCGTTCAGCGATGCGCGAACTGGCACGTAAGGCAGGTCTACGTCTTCTCGAACCAATGATGAAGGTCGAGATCGTAACCCCGGACGATTATATCGGTGACGTGATGGGCGATTTGAATAGTCGTCGTGGTCAAGTTACTGGAACTGAACAGCGCGGTGTCGCGCAAGTTGTAAATGCGATGGTTCCTTTGGCGAACATGTTTGGTTATGTGAATAACCTTCGGTCCGCTACTCAAGGGCGTGCAACATTTACAATGGTGTTCGACCATTACGAACCTGTGCCGCAACACGTCTCAGACGAAGTGCTGGCGAAACTGGCATAACTGGCTGAGACAGCCGAAGAAAAACGGAGAATTAAAATGGGTAAAGAAAAATTTGATCGTAGTAAGCCGCATGCGAACGTTGGTACTATTGGTCACGTTGACCACGGTAAAACAACACTAACAGCGGCGATCACGAAAGTGCTTGCTGAAGCGGGTGGCGGTG
>Ga0209826_1001566_pt1 | contig 15807 bp, 14 predicted proteins | sample GOMGulsemesocosm_5_FD_184637 | JGI IMG/M metagenome (GOLD analysis project Ga0209826, IMG submission 184637) | Methane-oxidizing microbial communities from mesocosms in the Gulf of Mexico - GOM15C Gulf of Mexico (SPAdes) (version 2) | ecosystem: Environmental > Aquatic > Marine > Cold seeps... | reverse complement strand
GTGTCCCATCCCCCAGATTTTGGAATACATGTTGTCCGCCATTAAATTTTGAGTTAGCGATCCAGTTCACACCTTCTCCGCCCATTTGAATAAGGTAGTTCGTATCGCGGTCCATCCAGCTCGCCATAAAATGACACCCAATCCCGGCAAGGGCGCTTGACCCTTCTGGAACTTTAGTCGATCGATTGTGCGGGCACCCTGAACAAAAGAAGGGGCTGCGACTTACGCCCGAAACACTCAACGAAACACTGGGTTCTTTTAATAGCGCCTCCGCGCGTTTCGTCAAATTTAGGTCGTCAAAAATAAGATCAAGACGTTTTGCGACAATGATTGCCAGTTGAAGGGGGGATAATTCACCTGTCCAAGGAATAAGACGTTTGCCCTCTTCATCATTCTTTCCCACCATGCGTTTGGGCTTAGCACCGGGATAGTCATAAAAATATTCTTTAAACTGACTTTCAATAATGCCTCGTTTCTCTTCAACCACGAGAACTTCACGTTTCCCTTGTACAAATTCTAGAGATGATTTTTTAGCTAGGGGCCAAACCATCCCAATTTTGTAAATATCAATTCCGATATCATGGGCCTCTTTCTCGCCAATGCCGAGCAGACGCAGGGCTTCCATTAAGTCCAGATGCGCCTTTCCCGTTGTCACAATCCCATAAGTCGCCTTTGGAACATCGTAAATATGACGATCTATTGGGTTGGCATCGGCAAAGGCTAAAACGGCGTGCTTTTTATCTTCAAGGCGTTCTTCAATTTGAGGGCCCGGTAAATCCGGCCATCTATAATGAAGACCTTCGGGCCCTGCAGTGAAATCAGGTACATTGAAAGTGCGGGCTGGCTGCAATTCGATACTTGCCCCACTTTCCACAATTTCTGTTGTTGCCTTAAAACCCACCCACATTCCGCTAAACCGAGACAATGCATATCCATATTCACCGAAAGCTAGATATTCAGATACGCTTGAAGGGTTCAATATTGGCATAAAGAAGGTTAGGAAAGCCGCGTCTGATTGATGCGGCATGGAAGACGAAATGCTTCCATGATCATCGCCTGCAACAACCAACACTCCGCCAGTAGGGGACGAACCATAGGCGTTTCCGTGTTTTAAAGCATCACCCGCGCGATCAACTCCGGGGCCCTTGCCGTACCAGAGCCCAAATACGCCATCGACAGTTTTCTTGCGATCTGTCTCAACTTGTTGCGAGCCAAGGACTGCAGTCGCAGCCAGCTCCTCATTTACAGCCGGTAGAAATTCAATTTGCTTAGCGGCTAGCTGTTCTTTAATGCTCCACAGTTCTTTATCCAATGTGGCCAATGGTGATCCTCTATAACCACTAATAAACCCAGCAGTTTTTAATCCCTCTTTTTCATCGCGGATTTTTTGCATTAAGGGGATCCGAGCAAGGGCTTGAGTTCCTGTTAGAAACACTCTGCCGCTCATTTTCTCATAACGATCCAATAATTTGTATTCAAAATCTATTTCAGAAATTTCATCAGATCGCTGGGACATAGGTCTCTCCACCTTATTCAATTACTCGTCCCAACAGTGTAACAGGAGAGAGCTGAAAATTCTTTTCAACCTGAACCGTAAGCACCTTCAATTTTGGATATATTTTTTGAAATTTTGATAAATATGGACAAAATGTCCGTTATTAGTTAAAATATGGAATGATTGATGAAACGGACCAACAGCTTCTGAACTACCTGCAGGAAGATTGCAGGATTACCAATGGGCAACTGTCCAGCAAACTTGGAATATCTCCATCGTCCTGCTGGCGCCGCATTAAAAGCCTCGAAGATGTGGGGATGATTACGGGCTATGGCGCCCTTGTTGATCGGAATGCAGCTGGGTTTAATTTTTCAGCTATCGTTCATGTTAGCCTCTCCCGGCAGGAAGAGAATACGGTCCATGAATTTGTAGAGGCTGTAAACCTGCGCCCTGAAATTCTAGACTGTTATGCCACAACGGGAGAGGCTGATTATCATTTACGTGTTGTTGTGAAAGACATTGCTGAGTTCAATCAGTTTCTGGATGATTTTCTATTCCGTATTCCAGGCGTTGCCCACGCCCGCTCCAACATTGTGTTGAAGGATATAAAGGCGTCAATGAAGCTATCCTTCAACTCTTGAGATTTTTGGTATAGCTAGTCCCATCGTAAGTCAAAACTTGTCCCCGGCTACCTGTCTCTATACAAGAACAATGAATCCAGCCGCTATTTGGGTTACCGCGTTCAAAATATTCCAAAATTAACTGATCAAACTTCAAATTCTGAGTGATCCATGTGGCTAAATCGAAATTGCTAATGCCCGGCAGTTCCAAATCAACTGCCTCCCCTTTTACATGCTGAGAATTATCGTTAGAGCCAAGGGCACGATTGAGAGACAGACACCTGTATGCACTTGTGGGGGAAAAAGGGATCCCAAATTGGATCCTTACAGGTTCAAGTATTTCTGTTGCTAGATAAATCATCCGTTGAATGATTGTGCTGGAAGCCTCGTTATCAATTTTGTGACGAGATGCGTAGCTGCTCTTTGTCATTTCAGACAACGTGAAATGATCGGATAAATACATTGTTCCTCCGATATATGGGAAAATAAGCTAAGATTAGGAACTAGTACTACAGATTATTACTGTACGTTTTTATTCACGCGTTGTTATTGCGCGTTTTTACTCGCAAGTTTCGCATTACCGTGTTGATAACGTTCCAAATGCAATTCCATTTTTCCAAAACCTGTATCTACCTGCATACGAACAGGCACGACCCGACCACCAGGCGCAGGCGCCGCGACCCAAATCACAAGGTCTGTTTCTTTAGCCAAATCGTAATCCTTGTCTTTTTTGAAGCCGCCCTTTTCAACAATATCAAGTTTGCATCCTATGGCTTTACCTTCGAACACAGAATAATTTGATTTACTAAAATTGCGGGATCCGCCATCAGTCAAAATAACGTCATAGCGCCGACGTCCATCGAACACTGGGTAACGACCTTCACACACGTTAGTTTTTTCAAACTCCAACGTTGCGGCAAGGATCATACTCATAGGGTCTAGGCTGTTATGAACAGCTTCAGGGTCCAGTTTTGTGTATTTATTAGGGTTGTTCGATTTCTTTCCTGACACCGTATAAGAGACCTTCCCGTCAGGTGAATATTTAATATCCGCCCCGCGTTCTTTTCCCTTCCAACGACTTAAATGTGTATGCTGAACTGGCTGAACTTGGATGCCAGAAACGTCACCCATGGTGGCACCTTTGGCGGCCCAGCTAAACATCCAACGCATATTTTCATTGGTTTTTGCCGTGGTATTGACGGTGTAGCCTGAGACCGATTGATCAATCTCAGTATCCACGCTTCCCATAAAAAGGCCGCCAAGATACACAGAATGCGTCATACGCAAATTATCCATAGCAACTGCATTGCCGACACATATCTGTGCAGCCGTTAATATACCTGTACCAATTGCAAATAGTGCCGTTTTCATCGTTACTTCCACCCTGTAGAAATAATCAGTCCCTGTATATGGGCATGAGCAGTGTAGATTTCAATCATATTCACATTTTGCATCGGACAAAATTTCTACCCTGTGATGTATAGGCCAATTAAAAATGCTCCTAATGCAAGTCGATAATAAACAAAAGGCATAAATCCAACTCGATTAATCCAACGCATTAGAATTTTAATCACCAGATAAGCAACCACGAAGGCGATACCACCGGCAATAAGCGCATCTAGGCCGAACCTGAAATCTTCTTCGATTGATGTTTTTATAACGGCGGCGAACCCAGCGGCGCCAATAATGGGAATAGAAAGCAGCATGGAAAAACGAGCAGCTTCAGCTCTATCCAACCCTCTGATTAGCGCTGCTGTCATGGTTACACCAGATCGACTCGTGCCCGGAAATAGCGCAAAGATTTGAAAAATCCCGATGAACAAAGCATCCCAGCTGTTCATACTCCGTATATCTCGGCTGCCTTTAAAGTAAAAATCAGCAACCCCTAGCAGAATACCAAAAAATAACGTTGTCATAGCGATCATCAATAGAGATCGCAAATCTATTTCCGCGACAAAATAAATCACGGCGCCGGCTAACATGGCCGGTAATGATCCAATGATGAGATGAAAAGCAAGCTGTCTCCCACCAATAATACTATCCGCAGAGCCTTTTCCCAGAAGTGCTTTCAGCATAAAAACTAAATCTGACCGAAAGAACAAAAGAACGGCTAGCAACGATCCCACATGCGTTGCAATATCGATGGCTAAACCTTGGTCTTGCCATCCCGTTAGAAGAGGCACCAAAAGTAAATGCCCACTGGATGAAATGGGTAAAAACTCAGTGACACCTTGAACAAGTGAGAGCACAAATATTTGGAAGGAATCCACCCGACGCCCTTATCTTACTGGTTGTTATTATTCATTAACTTGACTAAACTGCAAGAATGTCAAATTCGTGACATCCCATCTTATTTTTCTAACGGCAACCACTAAAAAACTGTTCACCGCGAGCTCTAACTGCGTTGATTTGATCAACTATGTACAGCATTTTCTGGCTTTAGCCACACGACAAATCTTTCTGGCGTGTTTTCCAAAATACTATCAAATGGATAACAGGTAACCAACAGAGTAACCGGCTCTCTGTTACCAATAGGCACGTAGATATCATCTTTTGAGAGAATAGCGGTTTGTTCCACACGCCATATTTCCGTATCCAGACCAACTAATTTATAATGAACTTGGTCACCTTGCTTCAAGTCTTTCAGGAAATCAAAATGCGTATCCCGGTGGCCGTAGAAAATTTTATTCTGGCCGTAGTGCTCAACCGTTGGCCCAAAAGCCAAATTACGCATGCTAGATTGCGACAAAACAAACCTTGTCGCTTGAAGACGCGGGATTGTCAGTTTTGCGAGTGGATAACTGTCGGCCCACGGCCATGGTAAGACCGGAATTGTTGTTTCTTCTGTTTGCTCAAATGCATGCTCAATTAATGCGGGAGCGGCCCACGCTTTGGCTGCAATTAGACCTGCATGACCAAGTTGCCAAAAGGCAATTCCTATTAAAGATATAATAAAGATGACCATGAGAAACCTAGACATTTGTCCGAAACCTCCTCATTGTCAAAATAAGCAATAAAGATAACCCAAGGGCCACGATACCAACCCAGAAAGACTGCTCCATAGTTGTAGCGGTTTGCGGTCCCCGAACTTGTTTCCAGGCGAGGTTTGAGCTCAATTTCATGGCAGGCGCTGCTTTTCGCAAAAAATCCTCTTGAACGCGGGCTGGCGTTTTATCGACGGCAACGAAACTCGTATAGGGGCTCATAATCTGATGTTTTAGGGCGACAGAAAGAACACCACTTCGGACGATATCTCTATCCATCCCCCGTGTAGCGGCATCCATCAAACCTTCAACTTTTTTTGAAGCCCACAGTTTCGATATACTCGCGCTTTCGAAATTTTGAACAGCTGGCATTTCCAATTGGAATACCTCACCGCGGCTATCTAAAGCCTTCAGAGTTGGGGTAATGTTGCCGTCGGTTCGGTGACTTAAAAACACGATCGGACGTTGGCCATACAGATCTGGAATTAGTCTCGGATAAGTGTCAGACGACGCTCCCGTTGATAGTTGGATTTTTTGCAACGTTGGTCGCGCCATATCTGTGAAAAGTTCATCCAAGGCTATTTTTGCAGAGTTCACATCATCGACTTGGATATGAATGCCGCGGCCAATTTCTGCAGATTTCCGCATGAACCAACTATTCGGCGCTTGCCCCAATCCGATTGTAAAAAGACGTGCATCACCAAGATTCCGGTCAACAAGCTCGAACATTTGCGCTTCATTTTCCACGGCTCCGTCAGTGAGAAATACAATTTGGCGGCCTGTATTCTGCTTTGAAGCCATAAGGAGTGCCCGCTTTAACGCCGGATACATCTCCGTCCCGCGATCTGCCTCTAGCTCTTGAACATATTGCTTCGCACGTTCAACATTAGATCCTGTAGCCAGTCGGCTATTCCCAAAAAGCTGGTAAAAACTGTCATTAAACGCCATCACTTCAAATCGATCTGTTGGGCGTAGATTATCCAATGCAGCAATCAGCGCTGCTTTTCCCTGATCAATTGCGACCCCTTGCATCGACCCTGATATATCCAAAATAAATGTGACATCCCGCGGCGAGTATTGCACGTCCGTGTCCTTAGAAGGTGGTAATAGAATTCCGAGTAGATAACTATCACCGCCGTTTTTTTCTTCGAATAACAGGGCTTTTGCAATGCTGCTTTGTTCAAACTTCCAGTTTAAAATAAAATCATTGTGTGAAGGAGTTATCCGTTCTGGAATAGACAATTGAACGTCACCATTTTCAAGGCTGTGCATTTTCACATCGTGACTTGGGCTTTCAAGAAGTGCGAGCTGACTTCCTTGTTTTAACAACACACTAAATTCTAAAGGTCCTTGTACGTCTATAAGTTGACGCGGTGTCAATTCTGCTTCTCTTTTGCTCTCAGTCGTATCTTTTGGGCTATAGCGCGGTGTTATGGCAAGAGGCATTATCCATTTAAAGGAAGCTCCGTTTTGTTCCGCCAACATTTGGAAGGAAATCTCTACTGATATTTTTGCTCCGGGTTCAATGTTCGCAATTGCGGTTGAAAAAACATTGGGCCGATATTGATCAAGCAAGGCGCTAACTTTGCCCGCCGCCGCCGCCTCCTCGTAGATTTTTTTAGCTTTTTGTTTTTCCTGAATTTCAGAGACAATCCGTCTATCGCCGATTTTTAAAATCATCCGATCGACAGATGCCCCATCGGGGAGTGGGAAAAAATACTTTCCTTCCATCCATTGATCCGTTGGATTTTCGAAGGTTTGAACAACCTGGCTTCTAACAATATGCCCGGTTATGATTGTATTCACCTTCGTTGCGGTGATAAACGCGAGCTGCGGTGACACTTCCGTATTTTTTGAAGACGTCATCGGGATCATCATGAGTTCTGCCCCGCGGCTTTCTGCATGAGCATTCCCCACCCATATGCCCAAGAGACCAATCAAGTTCAGACAAACAAGTAGCCGGATTAATCTGGGCCAACCTTTTAGAACAGGGTGATCAGCGGGAAGGACTTCACTCAAGAGACCGAAATCAAATTTTTCCTGATATGTTATTTTCATTTTTTCACCCCATGTTTGATGGAGGAAAGAATGACTAATGAATATGGCGCATCTATATTAGTAAAAAGGCGATATTGGGGTAATAAAAAGGCACTGGAATAAGGAGAGACGGGTTAAAAATAACCCTATTTTTTGGGAAGTAGCGCGTAATTCAAGATTTTATAAGCAAGTTTTGCCGCTAGAAAATCCGGGGCGTTGAAGCCTTTTATGGGCGCGAGCTCATTTATGTCCGCACCAACGATCGTCCCCATTTTGCTGGCCGCATCTATTATAGAAATAGCATCTTCCCAAAAGAAACCACCGGGCTCCGGTGTTCCCGTTGCGGGCATAAGCGAGCTATCAAATCCATCAAGATCAAAGGTTAAATAAATGGGTCGATCCTTTAAAGGTGCTACGATCTCAGCGACATTCCAACTGGCGCGATCTTTGCCCCAGTACATGTGAATGCGGTGACGATTAGCTTCCAAAAACGGTATTTCTTCTGCTGAAATATTGCGGATACCGACAGATACAATAGGCAATGCCTCATGATCGAGGACACGGCGGATTGCAGCTGCGTGAGAAAAATGCTCCCCCTCATACCCGTCCCGTAAATCTGCGTGAGCATCGAAATGAAGCACGATCAAGTCTGAATAGCGGTTGACATACGGCCGAATAGCACCCGCAGTCAGGGAATGTTCGCCGCCGAAGATTAGCGGGAATTTATCTGCGTCCAGTAGTGTCTTCACCTTTTGAGCGAGACCATCCAGTGCATCGGAAATTGCCAAGCCATCCAAGTCATCTGCTGCCGCAGTTACAACGCCATATTCGCGGAAAGCTTCACACCAAAACACTTCATCAAATAATTCCACTTGATGGCTGGCTGCGATCATAGCTGCAGGGCCATTAGCAGCTCCCTCGCCGTAACTCACTGAGGCTTCCAGCCCGAACGGTACGATAACGGCCTTGGCCGCCTCAAAACCGCACGCATCAGCCTCGTCAAGTCCAAGGAAACCTGCAGCGGGTGGTAAAAGATCAATTCCCATGGCTACACACTCTATTTTTGAAACAATTTGGCAAAATTGCGTCGCTCGCGGCCTTTCCAAGCGCCCCTGTGATAAGCATCTGACGCAAGAAGTGGCACAACTGAAGTGGCTTCGGCATAAACCATTTGTTCCCAAGCAGTGTCAACTTTGCCCCAGCTTGACGCTTCTTTCAAAGTAGATGAGGAACAAGCGCCATCGCGAACATCAGCCACCGTAATTTGCACCGCATATTTATGCATCTCAGCTTCAACACCAAGAATTTCTGCACAAACAACAGTATCTTGAACAAAGTTTTTAGGAACGCCGCCACCGATCATCAATAGACCAGTTCTTCCCGCTGCAATTTTGATATCAGTGAGTTCTCGAAAATCTGCAACACTGTCGATACTCAAATGCTGTTTCGGATTTTCAACCTGATGTTTCACGAGCCCGAAGCCTGCTGAGCAATCAGAGAAAGCAGGAACGAAAATAGGCACTCCATGATCGTAACAAGTTTCGATGAGAGAATTCTTTTTTACTGAGTTTTCCTTTAACCAGCGTCCCATCTCATAAATAAACTCACGAGAGGAATAAGGGCGTTTTTCGAGACTATCAGCGATAACCTTTACGGCCTCATCACAAGATTGTAATTCTTGTTCATCAATATAGGTGTCGTAAATACGATCAATATATAATTCCCGGAGTTTAGTATCATCGGCAAATTGATCACCTTGGTAATGCCTAAATCCCAGCGCTTCAAAGAAATCCATATCAACGATTGAGGCCCCCGTAGACACAATCGCATCCACCATTCCAGTGGCCACAAGATCCCGGTAAACATCCATACAGCCACCTGCAGATGTGGAGCCTGCTAATGTCAGGATGACAGCGCATTCCGGATCTTCAACCGCCATATTAAAAATCTTGGTGGCACGAGCAAGATCACGTGAAGTGAAGGACATTTTGTCCATTGCTGCAATAATGGGCCGGGCATCAAAAGACTTGATATCGATATGTTCGACAACTTTTGAAAGCAATTCCGCCTTTTCAGTGGATTTGATTTGTTCAGACATTGGTTTTTCCCGAGGAATTACATTTGTGGCATAATTTGATCTTAAAATCAGGCGGCGATGGGTTATCCAATCGCTACCGTTTTGTCAGAATAAAATCCATTAAATCGAGTTTGCATAGCGTAACCATATGCTCCCAAATGCCGGAAAACAATCCAGTCCCCTTCTGCAATGTTATCAGGCAACATATACGGGCCTTCCATCACATCAAGACTATCACATGTGGGGCCATATAATTTGAAAGCGGACAATTCGTGGTCCAGACCCTCGCCATCAACCCGAATGGCATCTAGCGGATAAGGCCAAGCTGAAACACCCGCATCAAACAAAGATCCATAAGTGCCGTCGTTTAAATAGAGCATTTGCCCTTTTCGCATCTCTACGCGAACGGCAACGCCGCCACCTTCAGCGACCAACGCTCTGCCAGGCTCACAGAGGATTTCTAATGCGCTGAGATCTGCATCTTCAAGGGCTTTATGGATTGCATCAAAATAAGTTGTCAGAGGTGCAGGCTGCATTCCTGGGTAGGAGACAGGGAAGCCGCCCCCAACGTCCAACCTGTCTACAACACATCCACTTTGGCGCAACATATTGGACAGCTGCGTAATGGCCGTAACATAGGATTGTGGATCAAGGCATTGCGAGCCCACATGAAAGGTGATCCCGAGTGACTTGCAATATTTCGACGCCCGCTGCAACAATAAGGGCGCCTCGTTAAACGTTGCTCCAAATTTACCGCTGAGGGGGTGGGCCGAAGCCGTTTGATCAACACGAATTCTCAAGAATAAGTTTAAGTCTGTTGCGAACTCTGTTTCTTCTTCAATTTTTCGAAGTTCATCCACACTGTCATAGGCAAAGGATCTAACGCCGCGCTCAAACGAAAAGCGGATGGCTTTCCGGCTTTTAACGGGATGCATAAAATACATCTCAGCGTCAGGGAACATCTCTGAAATGAACTCAACTTCACGAAGAGAAGCCATTTCAAATTTGCGAACACCCCGCTCCCAGAGAAATTTCAAAACAGACGGATGCGGATTAGCCTTCACAGCATATAAACAAGCACCCGTAAACCGCTCTAAGAACAGGGCGGTTTTTTCTGCGAGTTTGTCACCGTAAACCATATGAACGGGATCATTACTGTCTTCCGCTACAATCGCATCTCGCTCTGTCGCATATGATGCGAGGCCGTCAAAATGGAAAGATTGCGAAACAACTCGCTTTTCTTGTTTTTCTTTTACCTGCAATTGTGGATCCCTATTCGAAAAACGGCTTGCAACCATACATCAAGTTAGGTCAACCAACTACAAATGGTTTCCAGTCATGATGCTTCAACAAACATGAAAAAGATGATCCGAGAAACCATCTTAATGAAGTCGTGAAATGATCCGTTTTCACCTAAAAATCAAGATTTATTTTCAGGCGCTTTTTCTTGCTTCTACTAGGCGGGTTCGTGGCAACCGTATTTCCACGATTGTTCCTTCATTTTCAGCACTTTCAATTTGTAATACACCGCCGTGCAATTCGACAATTGATTTTGAGAGCGGCAAGCCAAGCCCCGTGCCTTCAGTCGAACGAGCGACCGAGTTCATAGTCCGGACAAATGGTTTCAAGACTGATTCTATGTCCTTGCTCTTGATCCCCACGCCGTCGTCTTCAACATAGATGCTGATATGGTCATCAAACTTGTCGTTCACATATACTTTGACGTTACCATTTTCCGGTGTGAATTTAATTGAATTATTTACCAAGTTCACCATGACCTGTTTAAATTTTCTCTCATCTCCAGTAAACAGAAAATCTACATCCTTTTGGATATTCAACACTAGGGATTTTTCATGTGCTTTGGGCGCCAATAGCAAACAAGTCCATTCCATAACATCCCTGAAACTTACTTCTTTACTTTCAATTTCATATTTGCCCGCTTCAAAACGAGAATAGTCCAAGATATCATTAATAAGCGCTAACAGGTGCTGTCCTGAGGACAGTATATTACCTGTATATTCTTTATATTTTTCGTTGTTAATGGGCCCAAAAATTTCTTTCGAAATAACTTCAGCAAAGCCAATAACTGCGTTCAATGGGGTACGGAGCTCGTGGCTCATGTTGGCCAAAAACAGCGATTTTGCTTTTGTGCCCTCTTCGGCTCTTATTTTGGCATCCAGTAATTCCAGACCAATAAAATGCTCTGACGTGATATCTTGGAGGGTTCCGCGATAATAATCAACGCTGCCGGAGTCACTCACCTGACATCGTCCAATTTCTCGGACATGAACAGTTTCGCCATCAGGTCGGATCATTCTATATTTAATACTATAATCATCCTGGTTTTCTAACGCTGTTTTCACAGCAACCCGCATTCGCTTCAAATCTTCAGGATGAACCCGTGAATAATAGGCAGACGATGTGATCTCAAGCATTTCAGGATCATACCCCATAATACGTGAGAGCTCATCCGACCATTCATGCTTCTCCTGGACAATATCGAAGGACCAGTTCCCAATATGGGCTACGGATTGCGCTTCTTGGAAGCGTTCATTGAGAAGACTCAGTGCCTCTTCCCGTTTTCGAAGGTCGGTAATATCTGTCCGAATTGCTACTGTGCCACCTGTCGCAGTTTTGCTTTCGGTAAGTCTGTAAACTTGATCGCCATTAAAGACCTGCTCTTTGACGCCATACGGATTTCTGTGGGCTTTTAATCGCTTTTGGATCCAGCGTTCGGCATCATCAGGGTTAGTGAACCGATCTGAGCCTTTTGCTTGGTACCTGATAAGTTCCTCAAAAGTGGCCCCCGGCTCCAACATTCCATCAATGTCATCAAACAAGTTTTTGTGCTGCTTATTAAAAGCCACAACACGATCGTCGGCGTCAAAAATGATAAAAGCTTCGGATATCGCCTCTAACGCTTCGACCAAGACAGCCTCGGCTTTTTCAGCGCGAGATATAGCTGATTTCAAATCTTTAGTTTGAGCAAGAAGCGAAATTTCCTTTTGTTCCTGAACCGCGACTTTATCTTGGATTTTCCCCACAACGGAAAGAAATCTCATGATTCCAAGCAGCACCAAGAATATACCCGGCAGATATCCAAAAATTCGCCAACCTTCAACAAATGCTTCTCCCCTGATACTAAACGGGAGCAAATGACTAGGACCGATGAAAAGGAAATCAAGAAAAGCAACTGTCGCGGCTAATATCAACCCTGAAGTCAGCAGTTTATAGGCCGCGCGATCGCGCATCTTATCTTTGGCGACAATACCAAAATACACGCTGATAAAGGCTAAACAAAAAAAGAAAAAGAAATCACCAAATATCATATTCAGTCCGTCCAGATCCCGTCAGTATAACAATTTTACCGTTCATAATAGTTCCGTTTATCACAAGTTTTAGGAAATTAGCGAAATCACTTCAGTACTATTTTTCAGGTCCAACTCAAACAAAATCAGCCACTGGGAAAAGCTGCGAGACATATCTCAAATTGGTATTTACAACTGGTTAAAATTCTCGCTTTTAATTCATTATTTTTCTAAATTGAAGAGTATGAATTAAGTATTTTTACACTTATTTGGTGAAAATCACTCTAATGGACTTCAGATACCCGTGAGTTGGCGCACTTTACTGCATCAACTAACATCGTGGCAATAGAGGTATTAAAAAAAGCTTTAGCGTGATCGTTTTTTTGTTAAAGTCCATTACCCGTCGCAGAATAAAAAGATAAAGGGAAAAAATGTTAAATATTGTCGCGATAATTAAGGCAAAACCTGGCATGAGAGATGCTGTACTAGAAGCCTTCAACGCAAATGTACCTGCTGTTCTTGCAGAAGATGGTTGCATTGAATATGCCGCAGCCGTTGATGCTGATGGCATGGGAGGGTTTCAAGCAAAACTCGGCGAAGACAGCTTTGCTGTTATTGAAAAGTGGGAAAGCAAAGATGCTTTGATGGCCCATGCAGTCTCAGCTCATATGAAAGCATATGGCAAAAAAACTGCCGATATGGTAGCGGATAAAGCCATTCATATTCTGACGAGCGTATAAACCTAAAACGATCACTGCCCGAAGATTCTATAATTCGGGCAGTGGACTCATAAAAAGGTTACCTAATGAAACAAGAAGAAGCCACTGGCGAAAAAATAATTTCCCAAATAAATGGCCCTGTTACAACAATAATCCTAAACCGCCCAGAATACCGCAATGCACTTGATCAAGATGGATCAGAACAGCTAAAAAAACACCTCCAAGAATTCGAGAACAATGGCACACAAAAGGTTGCTGTCTTAACCGGTTCTGGCGGCTATTTCTGCGCAGGTGCAGATTTAAAAGAAACATCCAAACGGGTCGACTACAAAGCCTGGGCTGGGCATCCGGATGGCCCGCTACATAAACCCTTATCGAAACCCGTTATCGCCGCAGTTGCCGGACACGCTGTTGCTGGTGGTCTTGGGATTGCGCTTTATTGTGACATCAGAATAGCGGAAGAAGATGCTATATTTGGTGTTTTCTGCAGGCGGTGGGGAGTTCCCATGAGCGATGGCACACCAACGCGGCTTCCCCGCATTATTGGGAGAGGTCCCGCAATGGATATGATGTTAAGCGGAGAACCCGTTACCGCAACCCGAGCTATGGAAATTGGGCTTGTCACACGGATAACGCCAAAAGGCGGTGCAAGGGAAGCGGCAGAAAAGCTTGCATTGCAAATCGCAGCTTACCCACCCATTGCAATGCTGTCTGATAGAGACGCCATCTACTCCCAAGACGGTATAACAGAAGCCGAAGCATTAGCAGAAGAGTGGCGATCAGCCCAGGAGGCTCAAGCAAAAGAGGCACAAGTTGGCGCAGCGCGTTTCGCTGAAGGTCATGGACGCCACGGTAGTTTCGAGTAGATATCATTGCCAAGGTATAAGCCGCTACTCAGAATAGTCTCTGCCGGCTCTATTTTTATATCTTGGCAACACCCAGCCCCACAGGATACCCCCGCTTCTGACTAGAAAACCGGCGACAATGGAAAGGCCAACAGAAACCAGAACATTGACCCCTATTTGAAGTAAACCTATGTAAGAAGCTGCGGACACCAACGCTGCAGTCACATAAACTTCGGGCTTTAGCAGAAAAGATGTCTCACCCGCAACGACATCTCTAATTAGTCCGCCGAAGGTCGCCGTCATAACCCCAAGAACAATGGACAGCAATAAAGGAGCCCCACTTTCAAGTGCAATATGGGCACCCATAACTCCAAACACAGCTAAACCAATGGCGTCCCCCCAAATGAGCACAGCATATCTTTTTTGTAATCGATGAGCGAAAAAGTAGGTGAAAAGGGCGACTGAAAAACAAACCATCAAATAATTTGGATCATTAATCCAGAATACCGGGCGGGATAACAACAAATCTCTGACAGTTCCGCCGCCAACCCCCGTTAACGTTGCCATTAAGGCAAAACCGATTACGTCCAGTTCCTTTCGGCTGGCCACAAGGCCGCCTGTTGCGGCAAAAACCGCAACACCCGCCAAATCTACGAACGTAATTAGAGACTGAAAATCCATAAAAGGATTATGTCGACTTTCAATCCAGTTGCCGACTAGTTTTTTGCATTGGGGACAAAAAGCTGCTGGCCCAACACCTTATACTTTGCAATCAACACTTGCCCTTTGCGACTTGTCAGCCATTTTTCGAACCTTAACGCCGAGGTCTTTTTGACATGTGGATGTTTTACAGAACTGATAGGTAAATAGGCATATTGGTTAAACAATAGAGGGTCGCCAGAATAGATAATTTTCAAGCCTCCCTTGTTTCCAAAATTAAGCCAACTTGCCCGATCAGAAAATGTGTAGGCATTCATAGCGGATGCCAAATTAAGGGTCGCCCCCATGCTCGAGCCACTTGCCCTGTACCATGCGCTACTGAATGTATCTGGTTTCAGGTGCGCCGCCTCCCACAGTGATAATTCCTTGCGATGGGTCCCACTTTCATCGCCGCGACTTACAAAAGCTTTCCCAGATTGACGTATTGCTTTCAGAACATCCGTTGCCGTTATTTGAGAACCACCGCCAATGACGTCACTTGCAGGTCCTAGAAACACGAAATCGTTATACATAATCTCGCGGCGGTATTCTGCGAAACCTTGCGTTATAAAATTTTCTTCCGCGGCACGGGAATGAACAAGAACAGCATCGACATCACCTTGCTGGCCCAATTTCAACGCTTGCCCGGTTCCCACGACCAGTAAGCGCACATCCAAATCCAAATCCCTTTTCACTTCTAGGAGCAAGACTTCAGACAGGCCAGAATTGTGAAACGATGTGGTGACGGCAAGTCTCATTTCAGCAGCAGATGCGATCCCCGTTATAATCACTAGGCAGGAAGCCGTAATCAATCCGGTCCAGTTCCTCACAGCAAAATATCCCCTTGTAAAAAGGATTTTGCTTCTGGGGTTTTAGGCTCAATAAAAAACAGCTCCCCATCCGTAAATTCGTGAATTTTCCCCCGCAATAGAAACACAACTTCACTCGCCAATCGTCTAGCTTGCCCCATATCATGTGTCGCCATGACAATTCGGGTTCCGCCAGAAATCGCCGTCTGAATTA
>Ga0209826_1001565_pt1 | contig 15809 bp, 14 predicted proteins | sample GOMGulsemesocosm_5_FD_184637 | JGI IMG/M metagenome (GOLD analysis project Ga0209826, IMG submission 184637) | Methane-oxidizing microbial communities from mesocosms in the Gulf of Mexico - GOM15C Gulf of Mexico (SPAdes) (version 2) | ecosystem: Environmental > Aquatic > Marine > Cold seeps... | reverse complement strand
TTCTTATTAGCGCGATTAAAATCCCGCCTACGGGTATAAAATTATATTTTTAAGAAATAAAAAACATGAATAATAACGATCAAAACTACGTTAAATGGTTTAGAAACGCCGCGCCTTATATTAATGCGCATCGTGGTAAAACCGTGGTGCTAATGTTTGGTGGCGAAGCTGTTTTACACCCTAATTTTGCTAATATTATTCATGACATCTCTTTATTACGCAGTTTAGGCGTTAAACTTGTGGTGGTGCATGGTGCGCGCCCGCAAATTGAAGAACGTATTGCGCAGCGTGGTATTCATGGTTATGTAGAAAATAACATTCGTATCACCGGTGCTAATACGTTAAGTGCAGTTAAAGATGCTACTGGTTCTTTGCGCTTACATATAGAAGCCTTACTGAGCACAGGTTTAGCAAATTCACCTATGCATGGTTCACAAATAAGAGTTAGCACAGGTAACTTTGTTATTGCGAAACCTATGGGCGTGCGTGATGGTATTGATTATAAATATACAGGCATGGTACGCAGAATAGATTCTGATGGTATTAATATGCAGCTTGATTATGGCTCTATTGTTCTGCTTTCACCTATTGGTTATTCACCTACGGGTGAAGTGTTTAACTTAGCTTTAGCCGATGTTGCCGCACAAACCGCCATCGCTTTAAAGGCAGATAAATTAATTGCGTTAACAGAAGATGAAGGTTTGCTTGATAACACCGGTGCGTTAATTAAAAGCTGTAGTGTTCGCCGTGTTAAAGCCTTACTTGATGAGAAAGATTGTCATGTTCGTCAGCTGTTACTTCGTGCCATTATTCAAAGTGGTGAAAATGGTGTTGAACGTTGCCATTGTGTCAGTTATCAAAGTGAAACGGCGCTATTGCAGGAGTTATTCACTCGTGACGGCGCTGGAACACTGATTGCTAAAGATCATAAAGAAGTAATATCGACGGCTAGCATAGATGATGTTGCTGGTATTTTGGAATTATTAGCACCACTTGAGGCGGAAGGTGTGTTAGTAAAACGCTCACGTGAACTGCTTGAAGTTGAAATTGATCAATTTATTGTGTTGAAAAAAGAAGATGTGATCATTGCCTGTGCAGCACTTTATCCATACCCTGACGCTGAAACAGGTGAGGTTGCTTGCGTCGCAATTCATCCTGATTATCGAAAAGGAGATCGTGGTGGAAGATTAATGACAGCGTTAGAAGACGAAGCAAAAAAACAACAACTCACTTCTATATTTGTATTAACTACCGTGAGTGGACATTGGTTTCAAGAGCGTGGTTTTATTGAACAGCCCATGAGTAAGCTACCGGAAGGTAAACAGAAAATGTATAATTTTCAACGAAAATCTAAGGTGCTTGTTAAAGATATATAAAAGTGCAGCACCATTTTATAAATGTTGCTGCGATATTTAGTTCACAATTTATGCCATCTTATGCAACGCACAAATTTTATTACCTGCAGGATCTTTTAAATAAGCAAGGTACAATTTACCTAAGCCACCTTCACGTATTCCAGGAGCATCTTCACAGGTAGTACCGCCATTCGCGATTCCTGCCGAATGCCAAGCATCAGCTTGAGCTGGATCTTTCGCAGCAAAACCAATAGTACAGCCATTACCATGACAAGCTGGTTCACCATTAATAGGTGGTGTGATAGCAAAAATGCCAGTGTCAGTAAAATAAAAGCAACGACCTTTTTCATCCATTTCACCAGGCTTATGCCCCATTGCTCCTAATACAGCATCATAAAAAACTTTTGACTCTTCAACACTATTAGCACCAACCATTACATGACTAAACATATTCTATCCTTTTATATAAGTATTATTTTTAATTGTTGTTTTTAAAATATTATTTTGAAGTAAACTTTGAAATTTAAATTAACTTCAAAATTAATATAGCACAAGCATTTGCCTATTTAAAACAATTCATTTTCGTCGTTATTATCACTATTTTTATTCTCTTCATCGTCTTCACTTTGAAATATATTGATACTATTATTCTGAATAACATATTCAGTGGGTTCTGTGCCAACGTTAAAATATTCAAAAATACTCGATTTATCAGTTTTAGTTGTCAGCTTTCCTGTAACTTTATCAATACGCACTGACACTATGCCACTAGGTGGTTCAAATGACTCAACTGGCAAATCAGTTAAAGCTACTTTCATCAATTCAATCCATGCTGGCTGAGCTGATTTTGCTCCGTGCTCTGTACCCGTAATTTGATTTTTATCTAAATTACTATTGTAATATGACTTACCCAACTTACGCGTTGGATTATCAAACCCTATCCACGACGTAGTCACTAGATGACGTGAGAAACCAGAAAACCAGGCATCCTTAACTTCATTCGTTGTTCCTGTTTTACCTGCAATATCACGCCGTTTTAATGTTCTTGCACGCCAACCTGTACCTTGCCAGCCATAATCACCCGACCAATCAGCTCCCCAAATTACACTGTTGAGGGCTTGAGTTATTAAAAATGCGTTTTGTTCACTTATTACTCTTAGTGCTGACACTGTCGTTGAGGAAGTATCAGCGACCTCATTACCTTGTATAGATAAATTTGACGTTGACGCCATAGCATTGTTAGGAGTAGAAAGTGTGGTATTACTTAAATTCATTTGATCATGTGTGATGGTTGTTATATCACAAGGTGAACACGCTAAACTTGGGTTAGCCTGAAAAATGATTTTACCTTCTGCATCTTCAATACGATCAATTAAATAAGGTTTTACTAAAAAACCGCCATTAGCAAAAGTAGCAAAACCAGTAACAACCTCCAGAGGTGTTAAAGATGCTGAGCCTAGCGCTAAAGACTCACTTCGTGGTAACGCATCAACAGCGAAACCAAAAGAAGATAAGTGTTCAATAGCTTTAGGCAGGCCTATACTCTTCAGTAATCTTACTGCAATTACATTTTTAGACTGAGCGAGTGCGAGACGCATTCTAATTGGACCAGCATAAACTTCAGGAGAGTTTTTTGGGCGCCAAGCTATACCACTAGATTTATCCCATTGATTAATAGGCGCATCATTTATTAAAGAGGCTAAGGTAAAACCATTTTCTAGGGCAGCAGAATAAAGGAAAGGTTTTATGTTTGAGCCAACTTGACGCTTAGCCTGAGTTACTCTGTTAAACTGGCTTTGCTTAAAACTAAAACCACCTACAGCGGCTTTAATTGCACCATTATCTGGAGAAATTGAAACTATGGCGGCACTTGCTGTTGGTAATTGACTTAAGTGATATTTTCCAGGTGATATTTCACTCACTAAAACTATATCGCCATAACTAAAAATATCACGGGCTCTTTTAGGTGGTATGCCTTGTTTTTGATCATTTACATAAGGTCTTGCCCATGCCATACCTGTCCATAAAATAATAGATTTTACACCATCTTTAAGCGTTATATTAACCGAACGATCGCTAATTTCAGTTATTACAGCAGGTATCAAACGTTGATAAGTGGCAACTTTGCTAAGGGCTAATTCAATTTCTTCATTGGTTATTTTTTGATTGCTCTTTAGTTCTTTAGGGCGAAGAGATGAAATAGCACCACGATAACCATGCCTTTGATCATAACGTAATAAGTTATTGGTAAGTGCAATATTTGCTGCCTGTTGTAATTTACTTGTGACTGTAGTGAAAACTTTGTAACCGCTGGTATAAGCCTGCTTTTTACCGTAGCGTTTAATCATTTCTTTATTTACCATCTCAGCAATATAGCCAGCATCTAGCTCTATTGATGCACCATGCCTTTTACCTGTTATTGGGGCGGCTTTAGCTTGTTGATAAGCGTATTCACTAATATAACCACTCACTAACATGCGTTTTAATACAGTAGTTCGTCGTGTTATAGCGCGATCTGGGCGGCTGATAGGGTTATAAGTTGAAGGCGCTTTTGGTAAGCCTGCTAAAACGGCAATTTGTGCTAAATTTAGCTGGTTAATATCTTTACCATAATAAACCTGAGCAGCGGATCCGAAACCAAAAGTTCGGTGACCTAAAGGTATTTTGTTGATATAAAGCGTTAAGATTTCATTTTTGGTTAATAAACTTTCAATTTGAAGCGATAGAAAAATTTCACGAATTTTACGAATATAAGTTTGTTCACGGGTTAAAAAGAAATTACGAGCAACCTGCATGGTGATAGTGCTAGCACCTCCTTTGTCTTTACCTGATATTTGACCCCAAATAGCACGCGCCATACCAATAGGATCAACACCAAAATGTAAATAAAACCTATCGTCTTCAGTTGCAAGTAAGGCACTAATTAAAGTTTGTGGGATTTCTTCATATTTAAGAGGTATACGTTTTTTTTCACCAAATTGAGAAATCAGTAAACCATCATTACTGTACACTTGCATCGGGGTTTGCCATTTTATATCCCTTAGAGATTGAATGTCTGGTAGTTCATCTCGTATATTTAAGTAGTATATAAATACACTTAGAAAAAACAAAAAGATTGAAATAAAAACAAGTTGGGTCAATTTTTTGAATAAAAACACTATAATTACTTAGTAAATGGTTTAAATTGGAATATAATACTAGTATATATTGTAAAACCATGTAATAAATGTATTTATATCGTTTTGTCTAAAATTTGTAATAAAATAATTAACTGAGTTGTTATGTTAGATAGTTTATGGAAAAAGAAAGCGACAATGATTGTAGGAGTCGATATTGGCTCTCATTCGGTCAAAGCAGTTTTACTTAGCCAAAGTAGTGAAGGTTATATTCTCGAAGATTATGCAATTGAACCTATGCCGCGTGGTGCTATATTGGATCGTGAAATTCAAGATATTGAAGCCGTTGGTGATGTCATTATAAAAATTCGTAAAAATATTTTAGCAAAAGCAAAAGATGCGGCAGTAGCTGTGTCGGGGCAAACAGTAATTACTAAAATTATTTATATGGATGCGGCCTTAAATGAAGAGGAGCTAGCAAGCCAAATAGAAATTGAAGCCGATAACCTTATTCCCTACTCATTAGATGAAGTGAGTTTAGACTTTGAATCTTTAGAGGTGAATGAATCTGAACCAAGTAAAGTCAACGTATTACTTAGCGCAGCACGTACAGAATCAGTTGAAGCTCATGTTGCAGTACTTGAAACCGGTGGTTTTAATGTCAAAGTTGTTGATGTGGAATCTTATGCAATTGGTCGTTCATACGACTTATGTTTATCGCAACTGCCTGATGATGCGGTAGATAAAACTGTTGCTATTGTGGATATTGGCGCAACTATGACGTTATTTTCTGCAACTAAAGCAGGTAAGCATATATATAGTCGTGACCAAATGTTTGGCGGTGAACAATATACTCGTTCGATTGTTTCTTATTATAATCAATCGTTTGAAGAGGCAGAGAAAGCCAAAGTATCTAATGAACTCCCTCCTAATTACACTTTTGAAGTGTTAGCACCTTTTCATACTGTTTTAGTGCAACAAATACGCCGTGCTATTCAAATGTTTCTGACGTCAAGTGGTGCAGATAAAGTTGATTATTTACTTATTTCTGGTGGAACAGCATCAATTGAAGGTATTGAAACTTTATTAACAGATGAATTAGGTATACACACTGTTATTGCTAACCCATTTAATAGTATGAAACTTGCTTCAACTATAAATAAAGATGATTTATCTAATGTAGCGCCGCAGTTGATGGTTGCAACAGGATTATCATTAAGGAGCTTTACGCCATGGCATATATAAACCTTCTTCCTTGGCGTGAAGACGCACTAAAGGTTAAGCAAAAAGAGTTTTTTACAATTTTAGCTTTAGCGGCGGCTCTTGCTTTTGCTTTGATTTTTAGTGTTAATTTTTATTTCCAAGTTCGTATAGATGGCCAAATTGACCGCAATCAATTTTTAAAAAATGAAATTCAAAAGTTAGACATTAAAATTGCAGAAATAAAAACCTTAAATGAGAAAAAGGCGGCATTACAAAAACGTATTGATGTAGTTGAACAATTGCAGCGTAGCCGTAATGTTGGTACTAAAGTGCTTGATGAGATTGCTAGAATAATTCCTAATGGTGTTTATATCACTCAAATTGATAAACAAGGTAATACCATACATCTATCAGGGAAAAGTGAATCAAATAATCATTTAGCTAATATGATTAGAGCTATTGGATTATCTGATTTGTTTATCGATGCAACACCTGAGTCTATTACTGCGGATGATGGATCACCTAAACTATTAAGTAGCTTTAAAATGCGTGTAAAAATACAAGGTTTAGTTAATGAACAAGGCGATGCGCTTGTTGGGAGTAGTAAGTGATTACATTAACCGTACCTTTTATCTTAAAAAGTTATAGATTTACCTATATTGGATCTTGTGTTAACGGAGGTGCTTTATGAAATTTGATGCGTCACAGTTTGAAAATTTAGAACTTGATAATATAGGTCAATGGCCTGCTGCTGCTAAATTAGTTTTAACACTATTTTTATCTGTAACTGTTATTGGTTTAGGTTATGTATGGTTAGTTAGTGATAAAATAGATTTACTCGATAGGGTAACCGCAGAAGAAAAAACCTTAAAACAATCATATAAAAGCAAATATGCTGTTGCTGTTAATTTAGAGTTATTTAGAGCACAAATGATTGAGGCGGAAGATATTTTTGCCAATCAATTAAAAAGCTTACCTAACAGCCATGAAACACCGGGTTTATTAGATGATATTACTTTTATTGGTACCACGAGTGGTTTAGATTTTGTTAAGTTGGAATGGCAACCAGAAATAAGTAAAGAAATATATATTGAGCTGCCAATTGATATTGAAGTAAATGGTTCTTACCATTCATTTGGTAATTTTGTTAGTAAAATTGCAGGTTTACCACGTATTGTAACCTTACATAATTTCAAGATAGACATGTTTAAAACGGAAGATGACTTGTTAAACTTAAAGCTTAAAGCGAAAACTTATCGTTACCAAGAAAATAAACAAAAAAATAAAAAAGAGGCTAAAACAAAATGAGAGTATTAGTTTTATTTGCCTTAACCATTATCAGCGGTTGTTATAATGACACTAATGACTTACATGCCTATATGGAACAGGTAAAAGCGACCACTACAGCTAAAATTCCTCCTATGATAGAGGTGCCTGTTTATTATCACTATGATTATTCGGCATTTGGTTTACGTAGTCCATTCTCGTTACCTAAGCCTGAAGTTATTCAGCAAAAGATACAACAAATGTCTGGCTGTTTAAGTCCTGACCCTCGCCGTAGAAGACAGCCATTAGAAAAATTCGCGCTTAGCGATCTTACGATGCGTGGCACTATGGGTGACGGCGGTGTACTCTGGGCATTACTTGAAGCATCCGACTTTACTTTACATAGAGTATCCAAAGGTAGTTATTTAGGTTTGTTTAATGGGCGAATCACAGAAGTAAATGCTAAAAATGTGAAATTAATCGAGTTAACACCTGATGGTGCGGGTTGTTGGGTAGAGCAAGAAGCAACAATTCAAATTTCTCAATCGAAATCAGAAGGGTAAAGGAAATACTAATGTTATTTAATAGAATAAAAAACAATAAATTTTTTACTGGAAATAATAAAGCCAGAGAGCTTTGCCTTATCAGTTTCACTATGCTGACTTTAGTTTTTGCATCCTTTAGCCTTAATGCTGAGCAAATAAGTGAAAGTAAGCTATTAGGTATTTCTTATAATACTATTCAAGATGACCAAATTGAGTTGGTTTTTGAATTTTCAGCAGAAATAACGGTTTTACCCCTAGTTAATACCTCAATAAAACCTGCTTTTGTTAAAGTTGATTTTGTTGCGAGTACTTATGATGAAAAAATAAAAGAGACGTTAGTTAATCATGCAGGAGTTCAAAGTATATCGTTAGACCAGACTACTGGTAATGTTGTAGCGATGATAAATCTAGAACAATTATCTGTATTTGATGTAGCTATGAAAGGTAAGCAATTCTCTATTACCTTTAACTATGGGCAATCGGCTGAGCTTGTAGAATCATTGAGTCCAGCAGGGAATCAATTTATCAACCATGTGGACTCTTTAGATTTTCGATTAGGTGAAAATGATGAAGCAGAAATACTCGTTTATTTAAAAAACAATATGGTTGCCGTTGATGTTAATGATAAATTAGGAAAAATTAACGTTGAATTTCATAATACTGAAATTCCAGAAGCGTTACTTTATAAATTAGATGTCACTGATTTTGGCACTACGGTAACGGGTATTGAAACGTTTAAAGAAGGACGTAATACTCGTTTAGTTATTGATGTGAATACTCACTTTACTTTTTCTCATAAACAAAATGACAATTTGTTTATACTATCAGTGAAAGAAAAAGAAAAGGAATTACCTGGTTATTTAGCAGACAGTGAAGACTTTACGGGTCGTACTATTTCTCTTAACTTCCAAGACATTCCCGTTAGAACAGTACTACAAATCATTGCTGATTATAACGAATTTAATTTAATAACCAGTGACACGGTTACAGGTAATATAACCTTACGCCTAGATGGTGTGCCATGGGATCAAGCGCTTGATATCATTTTAAAAGTAAAAGGTCTTGATAAACGCATGCAAGGCAATATTTTGATGGTAGCACCAAGCGATGAACTTGCAGCTCGTGAAGCGCAAAGCTTACAAGCTCAACAACAAGTCGAAGAATTAGCATTATTACACTCAGAATATGTACAAATTAACTATGCAAAAGCAGGTGATTTTGCTGATTTAATTAAAAATGATGATACCAGTATCCTTTCAATGCGAGGTAGTGTTTCTGTTGATGAACGTACTAATACTTTATTGATTCGTGATACAGCTAAAAGTATTGAAGATATCAAACGAATGGTAAATATTTTAGATGTCCCTGTACGTCAAGTTATTATTGAAGCACGTATGGTTACAGTGAAAGATGAAGTTGGTGAAGAGTTAGGTATAAAATGGGGCATTACCGATAGTGATGGTGAATTTTCAACTTCTGGCTCTATAAGTGGCGCTGATACAGCAGGTCAAGGTAACGTCCCTGGTATAGCCGATAGATTAAACGTAAACTTACCTGCGGCGGCTGGATCACCTAGCATTGCTTTTCAAGTGGCACGTTTAGCTAGCGGTACTATTTTAGACCTTGAATTAAGCGCTATGGAAAAAGAAAATAAAGGCGAAGTTATTGCTAGTCCACGTCTTACTACGGCAAACCAAAAAGAAGCTTACATTGAGCAAGGTGTTGAAATACCTTATCAAGAAGCAGCATCAAGTGGTGCTACTGCAACACAGTTTAAAAAAGCGGTATTAAGTTTAACCGTAACACCACACATTACTCCTGATGATAAAATCATCTTAGATTTAGTGGTAACACAAGACACTATCTCTGATATTACGAGTGGGCAAGCACCGGCTATTGATACTCAACGTATTGGCACGCAAGTATTGGTTAATAACGGTGAAACCATTGTGCTAGGTGGTATTTACCAACAAGCTATTATTACCTCTGTTTCTAAAGTGCCAATCTTAGGTGATATTCCTTTTGTAGGCTGGTTATTTAGAAATAGCGTTCAGGCTAATCAGAAAAAAGAACTACTAATATTTGTGACACCACGTATAGTTACTGATCATTTTTAAGTTTATTGGTGAATAAAGTCGTCAGCAAGTGTTTTTTGACACACTTACTGACGATGTTGCTTGCAATATCCCCCTAACAATTGCGATAATCACATCCTTGAATTCCCCGAGGGATACCTCTATTGACGTCAAATTGATAATTGAGCAAATATAATTGCCAATTTTACCTTTTGATATTACCTGTAACAAACGAGTATTAAGTAAATCTAATGGCAGAAAAACGTAACATTTTCCTTATTGGTCCTATGGGCGCAGGTAAAAGCACTATAGGCAGAGAACTTGCTGAAAGGCTACACCTTGAATTTTTCGATTCTGATCACGAAATAGAAAGTCGTACAGGAGCTGATATTGCTTGGATTTTCGATCTTGAAGGTGAAGAGGGCTTTCGTAAAAGAGAAGCCGGCATTATTGAAGACTTAAGCGAAAAACAAGGTATTGTTTTAGCGACAGGTGGGGGGTCAGTAATTAATGCACAAGTTCGCAATCGTTTATCTGCACGAGGTATTGTGGTTTATTTAGAAACAACCATTGATAAACAAATAGCACGTACACAGCGTGATCGTCGTCGTCCTTTGCTGCAAACTGGAGAAGATCCACGTAAGGTGTTAGAAAAGTTGGCTATTGAACGCAATTCTTTATATGAAGAAATTGCTGATGTTGTCATTAAAACTGACGATCAAAGTGCAAAGGTTGTAGCTCATAAAATTATTGAACGCTTAGATTTTTAATTTTTATCTCTCACTTCTCATATTTAATAGTAGTCAGCAATGCCAACACTTCAACTTGATTTAGGCGTCCGTAGTTACCCTATTTATATAGATTCAGGTCTGTTCGATAATACAGACTTGTTTACTAAACACATTCGCGGTAAACGTGTTTGCATCGTTACCAATACTATTGTTGCCCCTTTATACCTCGAAAAAATAAAAGCTCAACTTGCAGCCTTTTCACTGGATGAAATCATCTTGCCAGATGGTGAGGTAGAAAAGAACTTAGCAAATTTTGAGTATATAATGTCACATTTGCTCGCAGGTGAACATGGTAGAGACACAACCCTTATCGCATTAGGTGGTGGTGTTATAGGTGATATAACGGGCTTTGCCGCAGCATGTTACCAACGGGGTATAGATTTTATTCAAGTACCAACAACCGTTTTATCACAAGTTGACTCATCAGTAGGCGGTAAAACAGCGGTAAACCACCCACTTGGTAAGAATATGATAGGCGCATTCTACCAACCTAAAGCCGTAATTATTGATATAAATAGCTTAGAAACTTTACCTGTACGTGAGTTTAACTCAGGTATGGCAGAAGTGATTAAATACGGTATTTTAGGCGATAAAGATTTCTTTATTTGGCTTGAAAAAAATATTACTGAGGTAACATCAGGTAATAAGCAAGTTTTATCGGTAATGATTGAAAAATGCTGTCAATGTAAAGCTAACATAGTTGCGAGCGATGAAACTGAAGCAGGTGTACGCGCATTACTTAATTTAGGACATACTTTTGGTCATGCCATTGAAGCTGAACAAGGTTATGGAAATTGGTTACATGGCGAAGCTGTAGCTACTGGCATGGTACTTGCTGCTAAGCTAGCAGTAGCAATGAATTTGCTTGAAGTGTCAGATCTTTGTCGAATAAAATCATTAATTAAAGCGTTTGATTTACCTTTAGAAGCACCATCAACCATGCAATTTGATGATTTTGTTCGTCATATGCGCCGAGATAAGAAAAATATAGCGGGTAAGTTACGCTTTATTGTTCCAACGGCAATTGGTAAATCTGAGATACGTGACGATGTGACACCGGAGATACTTCAACAAATTCTATAAGCGTTATACTTCCTTACTTTACAGGGGAGGTTAATAATATAGAAAGGGTTGAGTATGTCTGCACTGGCGAACAAACAAATACGTCATACCATTAATAAAGATATAGACCTCAGTATGAATGAAACTAGCTCTACTGTTGATTCAGCAGTACCTGTTAGCCTTACCGCCCGTATTGATTACGTACAACGATTTGCCAAACAAATGATTTTAGTTTTTGACGATCAAGCTGAGGTTAACTCACAGTTGGCGCGTCAATATTTAGCAAACATAAGTCAAACAACGAATAAGCAAGAAATAAACATCGCTTTTCTTGCTGCCTCAAGCAAAATAAATGATATTCAAATGCGCTGTCGTATTATAGAACAGCTATATGCGAACACCTTATTCGACCCCGAACAATCACTTGCGTTAAGTATTTTACGCTTAGCTAAACAAAGTAATGCTAGCGTTACTATTGTTGTTGAAAATGCTCAAGCCTTGTCATTACAAATAAAATATGAACTTTGCCAACTAGTTGACATTGCTAAGAAAACACAAGTAAAAATCAATGTTGTTTTATTTGCTTTAGAGCAAGCGGCAAAAGAGATAGCCTTAAACAAAACTATTTTTGATAAAAAAGTAAGTGTTATAGAAGCAAGTAGTGGTCAAGTTATTCCCTTAAGCCATGCTCGATTCAAAGTTAAGAAAACCTTATTTACCAAGAAAACCTGGCAAATAGCAGCTGTGATGCTGCTATCAGTTATAATTATATTACTTGCTTGGGGTCTGTTAGCAGAACGAGGGAAGGTAAGTTTAACCACCAAACTAGCAACTCCAGAGCCTAATACTTCCATTGTTAATGTAATTAAAAAAACTAAGACAGAAAATAAAAAAACTAAGGCAGAAGAAATACCTGTTAAAGTTCATGAGCCAGAATTGGCAAGTAGTTCAGATGTTTACTCTGCCTTACTACCACTAAAGCAAGAGGTTTCAGAAAAAGACAATGTAGCCGATACCCAAGATATTTTACAAGCGCTAGTGATAGCTGAGCCACAGACATCAACAGTAGAGCAAATCGTATCTGACATTACACCTTTTGCGGAACCTTTTACGTTAAATGAGCCATACTATTTAAATTCACCACAGGGTTATGTTGTACAAATAACTGCTTTTTCAGATTTAGTCATACTTTCTAAATTTACCGAGACATACAAAGATTTTAAATACTATAGTTATTATAAAAACTTAAATGGACAAAAGTTTACGGTATTAACGTCTAAAATATATAGCGACAAAACACACGCTAAGTTGGCATTAAACTCACTACCTCAGGCAATGAGCAAATTAGGTTCATTTATAAAATCAGTTTCAACAATTAAACGTGAAATAAATACCGTTAATAATTAATACCAGTTACAATTCGCAGCTAAGAAAAACATAACTGGTATAGCGGTAGTATGAGTAAGAAAAATCGTGCTTTTTTAAAGTGGGCAGGTGGAAAGTATAGTCTAAGTGAGGTTATTGCTAAAATACTACCTAAAGACGGTACGCTTATTGAACCTTTTGTTGGTGCTGGCTCTATTTTTTTAAATACTAATTATGACCATTATATCCTCAATGATATCAATCAAGATCTAATCAACCTTTATAAAATATTGCAAACTAACCCTGATGCGTTTATTCAAGATGCTAAAGCCTTCTTTATTGATAAAAACAACCAAAGCGAGGTTTATTATCAACTTCGTGAAGAGTTCAATGCAAGTGATGATAGCTATTTTCGTTCATTAATTTTTTTGTATATGAACCGTTATGGTTACAACGGTTTGTGTCGCTATAATAAATCGGGTGGCTATAACGTACCCTTTGGAAAATATAAACAGCCATACTTCCCTGAAAAAGAATTAAATTATTTTGCAGATAAAGCGCAACAGGCAACGTTTGTATGTGAAGGTTATCGTGAAACATTTACTCGCGCTAAAGCTAATGATGTCATCTATTGCGATCCACCTTATGTTCCCTTGAGTAAAACAGCAAGCTTTACAAGTTATGCTGGTAATAGCTTTGGTTTAGATGAACAAGCTGATTTAGCCAATGCGGCTGAAGAAGTATCGTCTCAAAAGTCAGTATCAGTACTTATATCTAATCACGATACTATTTGGACAAGAAAAATTTACGAGCATGCGAGTAAAATTAAATCAGTTAAAGTAGCACGTGTAATTAGCCAAAAAGCCAGTGCACGTAACAAGGTATCAGAAGTGTTAGCTTTATATATACCCAAGCTACCTAAAAATTCAGGGTTTAGCTAGAATTATAAACGTAAAAAGCGCTAACTGGTTAGATTAAAACCCGTTAACGCTTTTGTATTTACTGTTTACTTTCAGCTTTTACTTTTTTGCTATTATACTATCGTTAGTATCTTATAAATCGATATCAACAGAGTAAGAAACGTAAACTTTTAGATCGCCTGCTTTATCATCTAAATCCGTTGCTGAAGCGCCAAAAGTAAAGCCTGATTTAGAAAGACTTACACCATAATCGATATACTCATCATCGCCTAATGCATCACCAGTATATGAACCAAGGTGTAAAGCTAACTCTAACTCATCACCAAGGTCGAAAGTATAATCAGCATGTGCATAAATACTATCGCCAGCATCAATATTATCAGCATCACTTGAAGTTAATACAAATAACCCTACTGTTAAGGCATCAAATGAAACACTACCGTAAATTTCAGAAAAATCAATATCTTCTACTGCGTCAGGGTATGCGTAATACATAAAACCCACATCATAAGAAATGTTTTCAGAAAGTTCACCAGCAAAGCCAGCGTATAAATCTAACTCATAATTGTCATTACTACCTAGAGAAGAAGCCCAAGTGCCAACATATAAACCAGAATCGTCAGCATAATCAATACCACCAGAAACAGCAGCATCACCAGTTGATTGTTCTACACCACGCCATAAATAGTTTGAGGTTGCGGCAGCATTTCCACTAAGCCCTTCAACAGCCGAAACTGACATTGAAGTAACAGCTGTAGTAGCTAAAAGTGAAGTCATTGCGATACTTAATAGTGTTTTTTTCATGTTTATCTCTTTATATTATTATGAAATTTAAGGTTTGATCTGTTTTATTTATACCTTAGAAACACTAGCAAAGATAGTGCTTGATGTGGTTTTAATAGATTAAAAACAAAATAACATAATATTAACAGTTGGTTATGATTGTATGATGTTACGAGCATTTTAAATTATACTTAAAGTTATACACTGATTTTGTGTGAAACTGGTTCTGTTTTGGTAAATAAAGAATAAAAAATGAAGTAAAGGTAAGTAATAAGTAACTTGGTACAATAAAGTTTTATATCTATTACTTAAAAGGTACTTACTCTTTGTGTTTTTCTTTGTCTTGGGCTTGGTCTTGGGTATAATACGCTCATATTTTATATCAAGTTTTATTTAACCTTTTAATTGAGTAAAAATAATGTCTTCTTTTTTAATTGCCCCCTCTATTTTATCCGCTGATTTTGCTCGCTTAGGTGACGATGTCGCTAAAGTATTAGCTGCTGGTGCGGATGTTGTTCACTTTGATGTGATGGATAACCACTTTGTACCTAATTTAACGTTTGGCTCTATGATCTGCAAATCATTGCGCGATTATGGTATTACTGCGCCTATCGATGTTCATCTTATGGTAAAGCCAGTTGACAGTTTAATCCCTGATTTTGCAAAAGCGGGCGCTGATATTATTACTTTTCACCCTGAAGGTAGTGATCATATAGATAGAACATTGCAGCTAATTAAAGATCATGGCTGTAAAGCTGGCTTGGTATTAAACCCAGCAACACCTTTACACTGTTTAGATTTTGTTATGGATAAATTAGACGTTATTTTATTAATGTCAGTGAACCCAGGTTTTGGTGGGCAATCATTTATTCCAACAACATTAGATAAACTGCGTTTGGTTAAAGAAAAAATAAAGCAAAGTGGCCGCGATATTCGCTTGCAAGTTGATGGTGGTGTTAAAGCGAATAATATCGCAGAAATTGCTGCAGCAGGTGCCGATATGTTTGTTGCAGGATCAGCCATTTTTTCACAACCAGATTATAAAATTGCCATTGATGAAATGCGTGCAGAATTAGCGACAGTGAGTGATTAGTACACACATACATATACAAGTTACGGGCAAAACAAGTTTCGAGTAGCGAAAATATCGCACTACCAGAATTTTGTCTTTGTGTGTCGTGACTATCAAAATAAACAATATTTAAAGGAAAGTAATGAGTAAACCTATTGTATTAAGTGGCTGTCAGCCATCAGGCGAATTAACCATTGGCAATTATTTAGGCGCATTAAAGCAGTGGGTTAATATGCAATCTAGCAACGAATGTTAT
>Ga0209826_1001563_pt1 | contig 15815 bp, 17 predicted proteins | sample GOMGulsemesocosm_5_FD_184637 | JGI IMG/M metagenome (GOLD analysis project Ga0209826, IMG submission 184637) | Methane-oxidizing microbial communities from mesocosms in the Gulf of Mexico - GOM15C Gulf of Mexico (SPAdes) (version 2) | ecosystem: Environmental > Aquatic > Marine > Cold seeps... | reverse complement strand
CAGCTTTTGGCATTGCGGGAGCCGCCGCAGGCGTTTTGTACTTAATCCCAGAACGGCAGCTGTTGTGCCAAGGGCGTGATTTCCCAAACCCTTCTAACGCTTGGCGGAAGAGACATCAATCCGTCACTTTACCGATACTCGTTCCTATCATTTGTGTTGTGATTGTTGGGCTTGCGGCTGCTACTCTAATGGAGCTCCCTGAACCGACAGATACCGTTCAATCCCTTCGTGTTAGCACGCCAGATCTTAGCAATACGGAACGATTGTTGGCTCAAAATGGGGGTGCTACAAATAGCCGGCTTTTGTTGGTGAAGGGAAAAAACACAGAAGAGATTTTACAAAGAGAAGAGTTTTTAAAAGAACGATTAGGCTCTCAAAATATACTCAAATCTACTGGTAGCGTTTGGAGTATTTCAACAATAGTGCCCTCAATCAAGCAACAGAGAGAAGTTCTGTCATCTGCAAATAAGCTTATGGCGACAGCAGCTGCGGCTTCGCTTCGCTCGCTGATCCCTGCAAGGGCGGATTTGACAACTCAAATTAGTCTTAGCCGCGACAATTGGGGTTTGTTACCCCGTGAAATCCGTTCTCTTCGCATTCAAAGAAAAGATACAGAATCTGAAGGCCATTTAGTGATCCTCCAAGGCGTTCAACAAAACACAAATTTGGGGAAACTGATTGGCGAGTTGGAATGGGTGACGGAGGTTGACGGAGCAAAAAATTATACCAATGGCTTAGCATCAATGCGTCAAAAAGCAACATACACTTTACTGGGCGGCATGTTGGTTTTGAGTTTGATTTTTGTGTGGCGATTAGGTTGGGCAAAAGGCTTGCGTGCGATTACTGTACCAACCGTCGCGGCTCTTTCCGCATTGACCCTATCTGGTCTGTTCGGGCTTGAGATTACGTTCTTTTCGGTTATGGGGTGTTTTCTGGTCTTTGCTTTGGGGGCTGATTATGCGCTGTTTCAAATGGCGGCAAAGTCTGATGATAAAGACAGGGCTTATTGGGCTGTAAGTTTTTCCGCGTTGAGTACGGTTTTTGTTTTTGGGCTTTTGTCTTTTTCAGCCATTCCAGTCCTTAAAATTATGGGATCTGTGGTTGTCATCGGGGCACTTGTTGCGTGGGCATTGGCGCCTTTGGTAAATGCTGACTTAGAAGGAAGCAAAGAGTGAGTAAAATGAGAAAAGATATCTCTCCCGTTCAATATGATGTGGCAATTATTGGTGCCGGACCTTCCGGGGCCGTCGCTGCCAAGTTATTGAAAGACCACGGTCTATCTGTCATTATTTTGGAAGGCGCACAATTTCCAAGATTTAGCATTGGCGAAAGTCTTTTGCCTAATTGCCTAAACATACTTGAACGGGCTGGATTATTACGTCCTGTTGTGGAGGCCGGATTTCAGTTTAAAAATGGGGCAACATTTGAGCGTAAAGACGAACGTCGACATATTGATTTTCGGAAGAAATTTGATACTGGCTGGGGAACGGCTTATCAGGTGCAGCGGGCTGAGTTCGACAAAATATTGGCTGATGGCGCAGAAGCCGCTGGAGCGGAAATCGAGTATGGCAGAATGGTAGTCAAAGCTGAACTCGATCAAGGATACTGCCAATTGACCCATAAAGGGGACGACGGTGCGGAGTTCGTAACCACATCGCGTTTTGTTCTGGATGCCAGTGGGTATGGCCGTGTTTTGTCGAGATTACTAGATTTAGAGAGCCCATCAAATTTAGAGAAACGGTCCGTATTATTCACTCATATGAAAGATAATATTGACGATAGTAATTTTGACCGAGATAAAATTCTGATCACGGTTCATCCGGATCTAAAGGACGTCTGGTATTGGACGATCCCCTTTTCTGACGGCACATCCTCAGTTGGTGTTGTTTTTGTCGAGGGTGAAGAGGAAAATCGGGGTGAAAGTGATACAGAAATTTTCCTTTCTTTCTTAGAGGAAACGCGTCTTGGTTCTCTTCTGAAAAATGCGGAGATAACTCGGCCACTCGGAAAAATACAGGGTTATTCCTGTGACGTTTCTACTCTGCATGGACCGGGATTTGCGCTTCTTGGGAATGCCGCTGAATTTTTGGATCCCGTCTTTTCGTCCGGTGTCACTATTGCCCTGAAATCAGCGGAATTAGCCATTCCGCAGGTTCTAAAAGAACTTGCCGGGGAAAATACGGATTGGGAAAACTCATTTGCGAAACCCCTAAAGCAGGGCGTAGATGTTTTCCGGGTTTTTGTTGATGCCTGGTATGAAGGCGGGTTGCAGGATATTGTTTTGCGGTATCCCAAAGAAGATACCGAAATAGCCCGCATGATGGTTTCCATATTAAGCGGATATGCGTGGTCTGAGGACAGCCTTTTGGTTCAAAAACCAGCAAGGGTTCTACGCATACTGGAAAAGATGTGCGCATGAGATCCCAAAAACTGATAATGGGCATAATCTGGGGAATGCTTACCATATTTCTGGTAAGCGCTTGTACATCTGTTTCCCAACGCGCTGGTTATCTTGCGCCAGATTTACAATTCGCCCTTCCCAAAAACCCTTGGGCAAGTTCGCCGCAAACTGCGTTTCAGCAGGTGACCATAAAATTTGATGGGTCAATCCACCATTTTCAAGCGGTTGTGGACTTAAAACCCGGAGCTGCAAAAATATCCTTGCTGGATTTGACCGGCGCACGCGCAATGGACATCAATTGGACCGCCGATAGTTTAGATATTGTTCAGGCCAGTTGGCTACCACAAGGCGTTCGCGCAGAAGATATTTTGGCCCATATCGTTGTCGCCTTTTGGCCCGGACTTGAAGTGGGTACAGGCTTTCCAAATGGCGTGTCATTCAGCCAATCGAATTTGACACGATATGTAAAAAATGGGACAGAAACTCTTGTCCTCGTTACTCGAGATCGTGATAATCCTTGGGCCTCAAAAACTGAAATCAGTCATACTAGAAGTGGTTTTCACTTGAGCATAACATCCAGTTTAGCCGGAGCAACAGAATGAGTGAACCGCTTTACTTAAATGCACTCGGGGTCATCAGCCCTCTTGGTGTTGGTAAGGATGCTACTTATAAAGCGATGATTGCTGGCGATCAGTCGAATATGGTTTCGACCGATAAATGGACACCCGGTCAGATGGAAACTGTTGGGCGCATCGCGGCCGACCCATCCTTGTTGTCCCATATACCAATTTCGTTGCGATCCCGTAATAATGCATTTTTGTATCAAGCGGCATTAGAGATTGAACCTGAAATCCATGATGCTGTATCAAAATATGGGGCGATGCGGGTTGGTGTCATTATCGGGACCAGCAATTCTGGCATTGAAGAAAGCGAGAATGCCATGAAGCATCGGGAGGCAACTGGCGCTTTTCCTGAAAACTACCATTTTGATCAACAAGAAATTGGATCACCGTCAACCTTCCTTGCCACCAAATATGGCCTTGGCGGCCCTGCCTATTCTGTGTCGGCGGCTTGTGCCTCCGGGGGAAAGGCGTTTGCGGCGGCGGCCCGGCTTATTCATAACGGTATATGTGACGCGGTTCTTGTGGGGGGCGCCGATACCTTGTGCAGTATGACAATTGGAGGCTTCCGAAGCTTGCAGGCATTGAGCGACGGTATTTGTAACCCAATGAGTTCGAACCGAAATGGAACCAATATTGGAGAGGGGATCGCCCTCTTTCTGATGACAAAGGAGAAATCCGGTATTTGTTTCATGGGGGCTGGGGAGAGCTCTGATGCTCATCATGTGAGCGCACCTGAGCCTAATGGTTTTGGTGCCGAAGCTGCGATGCGGCAAGCGCTCGAGTTATCCGGCTTAACTACAAGTGATATTAATTATTTGAACCTTCATGGAACAGCAACTCCATTAAATGATGCAATGGAATCTGCAGCTATTTCCCGCGTTTTTAAGGAAGGACTTCCGGTCAGCTCCGTAAAACCAATGACGGGTCATACTCTAGGGGCTGCCGGGGCCGTAGAAGCTGCCATTTTGTGGTTAAGTTTGACAAATGCTGCCGATCAAGTGGCAATACCTCCTCATATTTGGGACGGTGAGGCTGATCTGGATATACCACCTGTTAATCTTGTGAAAAAAGGGGATACATTGTCGCTGGGAAACCGGATGATCATGATGAGCAATTCATTTGCATTTGGTGGCAGTAATGTAAGCATTATCTTGGGAAGAGAGAACTAGAATGGAATTTAAGGGGAAGATTGCTGATATTGTTCCGCACGACCCGCCAATGGTTCTTTTGGATCACTTTGTAAGTGCTGATGATAATGGCCTTATTGCTGAAGTTTTTATCACTGATGCCTCTCCTTTTTATCAGGATGGACAAGGAGTTCCGGCTTATGTGGGCGTTGAATATATCGCGCAGGCCATCAGCGCTTTTAACGGATTAACGAATTATTTGAGCAATAAAGCCGTGAAGCCCGGTTTCCTGTTGGGGAGCCGAAAAGTGGATTTGAAATGTCCTTATTTTCCCCTTGGGGCCACCCTTAAAATTGCGGTTAATGTATCGTTTAATGACGGGGAAATGGCCGTCTTTGATGGCGAAATTAGAGTTGAAGATGAAGTTGTTGTTACGGCGCGGATTAATGCCTATCAACCTGAAGATCCTATGCATTTTATAGAATTAGCTCAAAAAAATAAGTAGAAACGTTATTGAGCGGGAATAGTGGTTAGATGAGTTTAGAAACAGTTTTGGTTACCGGGGCGAGCAAAGGTATTGGACGCGCAATTGCTATTCGTTTAGCTCAAAAATCCTATCAAGTTATTGTCCATTATGGTCGCGATAAGCAGGGTGCTGAAGAAACCTTGAAAGCGGTTCGGGCTGCTGGCAGTGATGGTCGAATTATCAGTTTTGACATTGGAAACCGAACAGAGTGTCGCGCCGAAATTGAAAAAGATATCGCGGAACACGGAGCTTATTACGGTGCCGTTCTGAATGCAGCCATTACGCGGGACGGCCCCTTCCCAGGCTTGGAAGAGGACGACTGGGATGATGTAATCAACACTAATTTAGGCGGATTTTATAATGTTTTGAAGCCGCTTATTATGCCGATGATCAGAAGACGGGCTCCCGGACGGATTGTTGTTCTATCTTCGGTATCTGGTATTGCTGGAAACCGAGGGCAGACGAATTATGCAGCAACGAAAGCGGGCTTGATTGGTGCGGTTAAATCAATGGCAGTAGAGCTTGCAAAAAGAAAAATTACAGTAAATGCCGTTGCCCCGGGCGTGATAGAGACTGAAATGACGAAAGATCTACCAGACATGGTTCGCGAACAAATTCCCATGCAAAGATATGGCACCCCAGAGGAAGTTGCGGGTGTCGTCGCCTTTTTATGCTCTGACGAAGCGGCCTATATTACACGACAAGTGATTTCAGTGAACGGAGGCATGATATGAGCCGCCGCATTGTTGTAACGGGAATGTCTGGGGTGACATCGCTTGGAGAAAATTGGTCTGCTATTCGCCAAAAAATGCAAGATGGGGAGACGGGTATTCGCTATATGCCCGATTGGGAACGGATTGAAGATATGGGAACGCGATTAGCGGGACCTGTTTTGGATTTTAGTTTGCCCAAACATTATTCCCGTAAAGCCCTAAGAAGTATGGGACGGGTTTCTCATTTGGCGGTGTATGCGACAGAGCGGGCTTTAAAAGACGCCGATTTACTGGAAAACAAGGATATCCTCCAAAGTGGTCGAGTGGGGACTGCCTATGGGTCGTCCTTTGGCAGTACGCCACCGGTCAAAGCCTTCGCCCGGTTAATGGAGACGGGTCAGACGAAGGGGTTAACGGCAACCAGTTATATCCAGATGATGAGCCATACAGCGGCTGTTAATATTGGAGTTTTCTTTGGCTTGACCGGACGTGTCATACCAACATCATCGGCCTGCACATCTGGCAGTATGGCTGTGGGCTACGCCTATGAAGCGATTAAAGCCGGGCATCAGGATGTGATGATTGCTGGGGGCGCGGAAGAGTTGTGTCCAACAATGGCAGCTGTTTTTGATACCCTCTTTGCAACCAGTCAGAAAAACGACACGCCACACTTGTCACCAAGACCTTATGATGAGGGACGAGATGGCCTCGTCATTGGAGAGGGCAGTGCCACACTGATATTGGAAGAAAGAGAGCATGCACTTGCACGCGGGGCGACAATCTATGCTGAAATATTGGGTTTTGGAACAAATTCAGATGGCAAGCATATAACTCAACCCTCATCGGATACCATGAAGGGCGCTCTCGGCCTTGCCCTTAAAGATAGCGGTATTGATGCGGATGAAATTGATTTGATCAGTGGACATGGAACTGCCACAAGCCAAGGCGATGTTGCGGAATGTAAAGCAACCCTTGAGATCTTTAATCGTGAAGTACCGTTTCACACCCTAAAAGGCCATTTTGGGCATACATTAGGGGCATGCGGTGCTATTGAGGTCTGGCTCGGCATTGAGGCAATGCGGAATAGCTGGGTTCCAGCTACTGCTAATCTGTCCGATATCGATCCTGATTGTATCGGTCTGGATCACATAATCAAGGCAGGGCGCGATATGAAAATAGACCGCTTTATGAGCAATAATTTTGCTTTTGGCGGGATTAACACATCGCTGATTATTGGGAAAGAATGCTAAATAATTAGGAATAGCGTTCCGGTTGAGCCGGCCAGGCGGTGCTATTGCATTGAATATCCTGGCCTAAGGCTCTCAGATGAATATTGCGGTCCAATATGGCGTTTGCTTCAACACCATCTGCGTTTTTAAAATCTGCAAGGCCTGGCCAGATTAGTGCGCCAACAAAGAAATCCCGTGTATCATCACTGTTATTTTTGTCTATTTTTAAGGCTGCAACTTTTGTGTTGGCTGTATATTCAGAGGCAAGTTGATCGCATGTGAGGCTTCGATCATTATCTTGGCGTAAGGACACCACGCTTGGATCTCTCGTTTGTGCACATGCTGATAACCCAATCATCGACACCAATAATATGAATTTAAACTGTTTCAAAATTATCTCCCTAGCGGATAAAGTCGCATATCTCTTTGACATATATATAACTCTTCGCGAAGAACTAGTCATGAAAAATAACCAGAAAAAGAAATATACGGGCAGAGGGGTTATTCAACTGCTTCGTCATAAAAGTCAGTAATCACACCCTCTTTACGCATTTTATTAACTGCAACCGCGAGTTTTGAAAATATTTCTTCATCACCATTTGGCGGATTGTAGGAAGATTGCATCCAGACTTGCCGTTGATTCAGGCGGAAGGGTTTGCCAAACATTGATCTGTTGAGGCCAGCCAATTTCATATTGTAATAAAGCCCGGTTTCCGTACCAGTGACCAGGTCAATTCTACCCTTTTTGAACATTTGAAATTGATTTTTGTACTTTGCTACAATTTGTTTTTTTAAGAGAGGTTCATTGTCAAAGCGTTTTTCATAAGAGACACCGCGATTTACCCCAATAGTATATTGAAATAAATCTTCAAAACTGCTGAGGTTTATACCTTGTTTTCCAACAGTAATTACCTGCATTTGGTGAACCAATGTTATTGGTACCGAAATTTTTTCACTTTTACTCGATCGGAAGAAAATGGCGAAATCTATCTCATTTTGCCTAAGGAGGTTTTCCATTCTTTTATAAGGAACAAGGACAATTTTAATATCGAACCCGGTTTCTTCGCCTAATTTCCGGATTATGTTTGGTATAATACCTGCCGGTTCTTTTTGCCCGTCCAAATATCCAAATGGCTTTAAGTCAAAAACGCCGGCTGTTAAATCTGCGGCCTGAACTGCCGGGGAGAGAAAAAGGCTGCTGATAAACCCTACTAGAAAATAACCCAAAACCAGGTTCGGCATTTTACCTCCAAAAATTAACGCGCATTTATAGCAGCTAATTCTGAATAATATTATTGCGGAAGTTTCCAAGTCGTTAGCATCCACCCGAAAATCGGGAAATTTTGCAAATTTTTGGAAACAAACCGTTAGACACTGATGTAAGAAAATTCAGTGTAAAGTCCAATTTGCAAGGCGCAAATTTACCTCTCATAATAGATGGAAGTTATATTTAAGCTCTTGAATTTGCAACAAGTTTTTGTCGATAGAAGTTCAGAAAAGCTTCGGATTTTTTTGTGAGACCTTTTCTGCTTGGGTACAAAATATAATAGTTGATGAGCGGACTACGCCAGTCAGGTAATATTCGGACAAGTTTTTTAGTCGCAACTGAGTCTCGGGCAATATATTCGGGTATCAACGCGATACCAGCATCCGCTTCGATTATGGATTTAAGTGTTGTAAAATCGTTGACACTCCCGCTTGGTTCAACGTCAATTGACATAAGATCCCCGGCTGTATTTTCCAATACCCAAGTAGTCGTACTATTATAATTGCTCATGACAAGATTCTTGTGATCGATCAATTGCGACGGGGTTGAAGGCTTGCCAAAGGCGGCGACGTAACCGGGAGAGGCAAATAAGTGTGTTCGAGCATGGTATATTTTCCGGCTCAACAGGCTGCTATCTTGCAGATCGCCAACTCGAAAAACGAGGTCATACCCTTCTGAAATTAAATCAACTTTTCGATTGTTGAGATCCAATTGCACCTCAATATCAGGGTATAATTTTAAAAACTCTCCTAAATGTGGTGCAATCAGATATTGGCCCCCGGCAACAGAGACACTGATGCGGAGCAAGCCACGAGGGGCTTCGGTCATTTGATTCACTGATTCAACAGCATTCTCTGCTTCCTCAACAATACGTTTACAGTGTTGAAAGAAGAGACTGCCCATTTCTGTCAATTGAACAGCACGGGTTGATCGTTCCAACAAACGCGCGTTGAGGGATGCCTCCAAAGCTGCAATACGCCTGCTAATACGAGATTTGGGAATCCCAAGGGCACGGGCCGCTGGGGAGATCCCGTTTAATTCCGCCACTTTCGCAAAGAGGCGCATATCATTTAAATCAACCATATTTGTTCCAAATGTTTTGTTCTAAATATAGAACAGTGATGATCATTATAAGGTCTAGCGAAAAAATTTAGAACGATTATCTTCTCTTTATCAACACGGCGTTAAGGAGCTGGAAATGAAAGAGATTAGTCGAGTAAACCATATTGGGATGCGAGTGAGCGATTTAGAACAATCCCGGGAATTCTATGAACAGCTTGGCTTTGTCTTTATTGCAGGCCCTTTAGGTTCTGAGCCTGTGGCGATTGTTGAGCACCCATCCGGGGTCAATATCAATTTTATTTTGAACGCAAATCAAAGTGAGAAAAATAATATCTTGATGGAAGCATCGACGAAGCACACGGGATATACACATGTTGCATTGGAGGTAACGGACGGTAAATCGGTAATGAGGCAGCTAGAAAATCTTGGTATTGCGCTGAGTGGCGCACCTCATACCCATCAGACCGGCACTTCATTCTTCATTCGGGACCCTGACGATAATGTTATCGAATTTATCGATTATTTGGGCCTTGAAGGTCTGAAATAAGTATCATATTCAAGTATTAAGGAAGTTATCCATGAAAGTTCTCGCATTCGCCGCAAGTAGCAGCAAACAATCAATAAACAAGCAACTGGCAATCCATGCTACCAATTTATTGAAAGATCAAAATGATGCTTTCGATGCAGAGATCATTGATATCAATGATTTTGAGTTGCCTCTTTTCAGTTTGGACAGGGAGGCAGAACTTGGCCAACCTGATCTGGCAAAGGCATTCTTCAAAACAATTGGCGATGCAGACGCTGTTATTATCTCTTTTGCTGAGCATAATGGTACTTACACTGCCGCGTATAAGAATTTATTCGATTGGGCATCCCGTATTGATCAAAAGGTTTTTCAGGGGAAGCCCATGGTATTATTGTCAACATCGCCAGGGCCTGGTGGTGCGAAAAGTGTTTTAGAATCTGCCGTAAATTCTGCGCCTTTCTTCGGCGCGGATGTGAAGGCATCTCTTTCCATACCAAGTTTTTTTGATAATTTTGATACAGAAGCCGGATCTTTAAATGACGATGGCTTTGGGCCGAAATTAAAAGAGGCTGTTAGCTCGCTGATTTGAGGATTGACTTCATCAATGGGAGAGCTCTCAAGGCTCTTCCTAACCTCAAGATTAATTGCTAATGCGGCCTCTCCCTACTATTATGACCCAATTATTCCGGGCAGTTCGGAACAGTGTAATTATTCAGACAGGAAAAGTTATGAAAGCTCAGGTTAAATGGGTCGAAGGTTATCGGTTTGTTGGTAAAAATGAACAGGGCCATGGGGTTATTCTTGACGGATCTAGCGGGGATCAACGCTTAGGGGCGAGCCCAATGGAAATGCTGCTTCTCGGACTTGGTGGCTGTTCTGGAATTGACGTGGTTCATATATTACAAAAATCTCGGCAAGATGTGGAAGATTGCATTGTGGATGTGGAAGCAAAACGCGCTGACACAGAACCAAAAGTCTTCACAGACATACATATGATTTACACGGTGACCGGCAAAAACCTCAAATTGGACAAAGTCGAGCGAGCTGTCGAGTTATCTGCTGAGAAATATTGCTCCGCCTCTGTCATGATGGCAAAAGCTGCTAATATTACCCGCGAAATTATTATCAAAGATACCGCCTAAGGCCTTTCTTTTTCTGACCGGACCTCTCATCCGGTCAGATATTTTAGCTTATACCACCTCCCCCAAATCAGTATTGAACATGCCGGGAAATAAGCCTTGGGGCTTTTGAATTCAGTTCTTTATGCATAAAGTTATTGAGTTAAGCTCAATTCAATATATTGTGTGATGCACTTAACTATTGAAAAGGGTGAGCGGGAAGTGCCGATGGTAAAAAAAATAGAGGCAGAGGGAAGTCATATTCGTAAGCGACGGTCCGCCCTTGAGACTCGTGCTCTTCTTTTACAAACAGCTGCTACAGAGTTGATCAAGAATTCAGGCGCGTTGGAGATGACGGCTCTGGCGACGCGAGCGGGCCTGTCAGAAGGACTGGCCTATCATTATTTTGGGAACAGGGCGGGCGTTATTGCCGCCGTTGTTGATGCTTATTACGATCGATTTGAAGAAGCTGTGATTGATGTTCGCTTTGAGGGGAGCACTTGGAGAGAGCGGGAGCAGCAGCGCGTAGAAGCCCTTGTCGGTTTCTATTACGGTGATCCACTGACGCCTATCATATTTGCATGCCTTGGAAATGAGCCTGAAGTTGTCGAGGTAGAAAGCAGGCGGTTTCGTCGTCAATCAGACCTTGCCGCAAAAAATGTGAGTGAGGCCCAGAAAAGTGGAAATATTAGTCCTCAAGCAAATCCGGCAATTCTAGGCGCGATGATGCTTGGCGCAATCCGCTGGGGAATTATGAACATACTGCAAATGGAGGGGACGATGTCAAAGGAAGAAGCGGTTCAGGAAATTTGGTCCGCTGTTGCAGCGATGTCAGAGCAAGCCCGATAAAAGGAAAAAAAATGAACAGGGATACAGAAATTTCACTTCTAGAGCGATGCGCCAATCTACTGGAGAAAAAGACAACTGAGCTTGCTCAAGACGAGGGACTTAGTTCCGTCGATCGGTATCGTTCGCAAGATCGTTTCGACAGCGAAATGACCACAATTTTTAAAAACTCTCCTCTGATGGTTGCGCATTCGTCAGAACTTCCCGATGCAGGAAGTTATCATGCTTTTAAATGGCTTGAGGATTTCCCACTCCTTCTCACCCGAGACAAAGATGGAAAAATTCATGCCTTTGCCAATGTGTGTAAGCACCGAGGTAGCCGCTTGACTGCTGATGGAAAAGGGTACGCACGAAATCTGGTCTGCCCTTATCATGCTTGGTCATATGGTTTGGATGGGCACCTAAAAGGAGCTCCGCATAAAAAGACAGGTTTTCCCTCACTGGATACTGAAAACATCAAATTGAAGGAACTTCCTGCTGAGGAAGCCTTTGGATTTATTTGGGTACAAAGAGAGGACGATGGCCCGCTTAATATTCGTGAATCTCTTGCAGGTCTTGCCGATGATTTTAAGTGGTTTGGGGCGGAAGATCATGTTCTTTTTGCGCAATCAGAAAAAATCTGGAACCTTAACTGGAAGATCATGGTTGAAGGGGGATTAGAATCTTACCATTTTAAAATCGCTCATCGCGATACGATAGCCCCTTTATTCAACGATAATCTTTCAATTTTTGATGAATTCGGACCCCATTTCAGATCAATTTTAACGAAAACAACTCTGAAGGATCTTGACGAAATTCCGCAAAATGAATGGCGTATTCGTGATAAGGCAAATATTCTGTACAGCCTGTATCCGTTCTCTACTATTTTGGTGCAACCTGATCATTTTGCCGTGCTTAATGCTGTTCCAATAGGGCCAAACCGGACCAAGATTTCCCTACAGACATTTGTGCCAAAGGATAGTTTGGAAAGTGAAAAAGCGCGAGCCCATTGGCAAGCAAATTTTGACTTTACTCATAAGACACTTCTAGAAGATTTTGAACTTGGCGAACAAATTCAACAAGGAATGAAGGCTGACGCAAACGAGTTTTTTCGATTTGGTCGCTTTGAGAGCGCACTTACTCGTTTCCACGAGATTACCGAAGAAAAGTTATCCAGAGGTTCGCCAGCCACTGAAAGATAAGTTGGTTTCAATATTCAGTTTCAATGAGGCTGCGTTATTTTCATAGCAATAGCGTGGGCTTGATTATAAAATCTCCGCTGAAATTTTTGACACTGTATTAAGCGGGTTTAAGGAGTATTCTATGAGTGATGTTGTTGCTGACTACATATTTAATCCACCAACAGTCGTTGGTGCTCCCATAAAAGATACTCAAAAACTCTTTCCTGTGCGACGTGTCTATTGTATCGGGCGAAATTATGCGGCCCATGCCATTGAAATGGGCCATGACCCTGATCGGGAGTCCCCTTTTTTCTTTCAAAAAAATCCGGATAATCTCGATTTTTCAGGCACATTTCCGTACCCCGCAAAATCAAATGATGTGCATCATGAAATAGAACTGGTCGTTGCCTTGAAGAAAGGCGGGACTAACATTGCGGTTAAGGATGCGCTTGAGCATGTTTATGGTTATGCCCTTGGCTTGGATATGACGCGGCGAGATCTTCAAGGGGAGATGAAAAAAGCGGGCCGTCCATGGGAGATTGGAAAGGCTTTTGAGCATTCAGCCCCTATGGGTCCCATTGTTCCTGCAGGGGAATTTGGGCATCCATCCTCAGGTGAAATTCAGCTTAAAGTGAACGATGAATTACGGCAATCGGGAGACGTGAACCAGCTTATCTGGAAAATTCCAGAAATGATCGCGTATTTATCTGAATATTATGAATTGGCTGCTGGGGATTTAATTTTCTCAGGCACGCCCGCGGGTGTTGCTGCTGTTAAAAAAGGGGATGTGATGATCTGCCAGATGGAGGGGATTGAGGATTTTGAAGTGACTGTCGTCTGATCGAATACTAGACGGTTAAATTAGGTCATCAAAGAAACAAGACGGTGTTGTACGTACGATTAGGGGCACAACACCGTTTATACCAGAGAACCTAGTCTGGCATTGGAATATCCAATGTGAATTTTGGAATGTGGTAGCCTTTTTGAACAGCAGGCCGTGCCGCAATGGATTTGTACCAGCGCTTCACATTGGGGAATTTATTGAGATCAATGGTTTGCCATTCGAACCGGGAAATCCAAGGCCAAACAGCCATATCGGCAATAGTATAATTGTTGCCAACAATATATTCCTGACCCTCCAACCGCTTATCCAAAACACCATAAATTCTACTGGCTTCTGCCAAGAACCGATCTTGTGCGTAAGGGGCTTTGCCGGGATTGAATTTTGTAAAATGATGAACCTGTCCCAACATGGGACCCAAACCGGCCATTTGCCACATGAGCCATTCAGTTACTTCCCATTTCTCCTTTGTATTCGAAGGAATGAATTTGCCGGTTTTTTCTGCCAAGTAGAGCATTATGGCGCCAGATTCCATTAAAGTGATGCCGGTTTCCTGATCAACAATGGCCGGAATTTTGTTGTTGGGGCTGATTTTTAAAAATTCCGCCGCATTTTGATCCCCTTGAGTGATGTCAATAGAATGCACCGAATAGTCCAGTCCCAATTCCTCAAGCAAAATAGAAATTTTCCGGCCGTTTGGCGTAGTCCATGTATATAGATCGATCATTTTTTGTTCCTCGAAGCGGCGCCCTTTTTCATGAATATACTCTGCGCATCCCTATGTCATGTTGTTATTGGTTTGGGTTAGTTAGACTTCTTGACTCAAAAGCCAGTCAGCGAAGAGTTTGACCTCATGGCGTTGATGAGTTTTGCCCTTAGGGTAAAGCAGATGATTAGCCTGCTCAGTGGGAAGATTAATATTAAAGGGAACTGTCAGCCTTTCTTCTTCAATCAAGGATCGGGTAAAACTTTTGAATAACAATGCATAACCTGCTCCCGCTTTAACCATCTCTAATGCCATAAGAGAGGTGTCTGCCTTGATTTGCCTGCTGGAAATTGGAAGAGATAAGTTTTCACGATTAAAAAGCCTGCTCCAATTGTCTTCGACACCCAAAATGTGAACAAGTGGACAATCTAATAAATCCTTAGCGGATTTTGGCTGAAAGGGGAGTTTCGGAGAGCCTACTAATTCTATGGTTTCGTGAATTAGGACTTCACTTTCGACCCCTTGCCAATTGCCGTCTCCATATCGGATTTCCAAGTCGCATTCCTGTAGCCCGTCATCACCAATCCACAGAGAAGAATGAAGGTTAATGTTGATATGGGGGTGCTTTTGAAGAAAATCCGGTATCCGGGGAGCCAGCCAAAGTGTCCCGAAAGAGACGGCCACCCGTATGGACAAAGAGGATGTGCCTGCGGGATTAAACATATGGGCCGAGGCCGCCGATAAATCAGAAAACGCTTTCAAAACTGAAGGCAAATAGGCACGCCCAACTTCCGTAAGCGCCACCCCGCGTGCTTTTCTTTCAAATAAAATGGCTTCGAAATAGCTCTCCAAATTTTTGACCTGATAGCTAATGGCAGACGGGGTCATGTTTAGCTCTTTGGCAGCGGCAGAAAAACTGGAATGTCGGGCAGCCGCTTCAAAAGACCGCAACCAGTTTAAGGGGGGTAGAGAGTGGGTCATCTCATTTCGTTTCCAATGAACTTTAAATTTTTTATAGCCTCAGACTAGTAAGGCTACATTTGTTTCACAGAAATAAATAGGAGAGACTAAAATTTTTTACAGGATGTGATGATGAAGGCAGCAGTTTGCAGAGAGTTTGGCTCACCCCTCGTAATTGAAACGGTTTCCTTGGCTGAACCTCAGCCGAATGAAGTCCAGGTTAAACTTGCGGCCTGCGCCATCTGTCATTCGGACATCACTTTTATGGATGGTGGATGGGGCGGGCAATTGCCGCAAGTCTTTGGTCATGAAGCTTCAGGCCGCGTCGAGGCTGTAGGCTCTGCAGTTCAGCAAATAAAAGTTGGTGATCCGGTGATAGTGACACTTATCCGGTCTTGCGGTCATTGCGGGACTTGCGAAAGCGGAGAGCCTTATATCTGTAATGCGCCCTTTCCAGCGGATGCGGAAAGCCATCTTGTGGGGGACGCCGGAGAAGATATAGTTCAGGGGTTAAAGACTGGGGCTTTTGCCGAGAAAGTGGTGGTGGATCAGTCTCAGGTCGTAAAAATCCCTGAAACCATGCCGATGGATGCAGCCAGTTTGCTATCATGTGGCGTTGTGACGGGTCTTGGCGCTGTGGTGAATACGGCCAAGGTGCCTTTTGGTGCATCGGTGGTGGTCATCGGATGCGGTGGAGTTGGTCTTAACAG
>Ga0209826_1001561_pt1 | contig 15820 bp, 9 predicted proteins | sample GOMGulsemesocosm_5_FD_184637 | JGI IMG/M metagenome (GOLD analysis project Ga0209826, IMG submission 184637) | Methane-oxidizing microbial communities from mesocosms in the Gulf of Mexico - GOM15C Gulf of Mexico (SPAdes) (version 2) | ecosystem: Environmental > Aquatic > Marine > Cold seeps... | reverse complement strand
CAGTTTTTCCAATAACACATGCAGTAATTCGGGCTTGGTGTAGAGCATTGTTTTTATTTTGGCGAAATCTTTACTGCTGCCGCCCTCAATCATATAGGTTGCTAATGTCCAGGGGCTACCCGAGAAGCCAATTAGCGGCACGCTACCATTGAGCTCACTGCGAATGAGGCGAACAGCATCGAGCACATAAGGGAGGTCTTGAGCAGTATCGATTACTGGCAGAGCTTCGATGGCTTGCGCAGTATCTGCAAGCTTACGAAAACGCGGGCCTTCGCCCTCTTCAAAATACAGACCCAAACCCATGGCATCGGGGATGGTTAAAATATCCGAAAATAAGATGGCCGCATCGAGAGGGAAGCGCTCAAGCGGCTGTAAAGTCACCTCACACGCTAACTGAGGGTTTGTACAAACCGACATAAAGTCACCGGCCTTTGCCCGCACGGCACGATATTCAGGGAGATAACGCCCAGCCTGGCGCATCATCCACACTGGCGTAGCATCAACGGGTTGGCGCAACAAGGCACGCAGAAAACGGTCATTTTTTAATTCAGACATTGAGATAATCCAGTATTCCTTCAGCGGCCTGACGACCTTCCCAAATTGCGGTTACCACCAGGTCGGAACCCCTGACCATATCCCCGCCAGCAAAGACCTGGGCATTCGAAGTTTGAAACTTGTATTTTTGCGCTTCGGCAGCATTCACGCCACCCCAGCTGTTAATCGTAATATCATGCTCCGCAAACCAGCTGGCCGGGCTTGGCTGAAAACCAAAGGCGACGAGTACAATATCGGCGGGAATAACTTGCTCGCTACCGGCAATCGGCTCGGGACGGCGGCGACCATTTTCATCAGGCTCACCAAGACGGGTTTCAACAACCTTGATACCCGTAACACTGCCTTCCCCGACAATTTCAATCGGCTGGCGATTAAACAGGAAGTTAACCCCCTCCTCTTTAGCGTTGGCCACTTCACGGCGTGAACCGGGCATATTCGCCTCGTCCCGACGATACACACAACTGACACTGCCCGCGGCCTGACGTATTGCGGTGCGATTACAGTCCATCGCCGTATCACCCCCGCCCAGTACCACAACTTTTTTACCTGCGGTATCAACGAACTGGTCATTTTGCTGAGACCAGCCCTGATTCTGATTTACGTTGCCGATCAAATAAGGCAGCGCATCGTACACGCCTTGCATATCTTCACCGGGGAAACCGCCTTTCATTGGGGTGTAAGTGCCCATGCCGAGAAAAACCGCATCGAACTCTTCCAACAGGCTATCGAACATCACATCCTTGCCGATCTCAGTGTTCAGGCGAAACTCAATACCCATGGCCTCAAACACTTCGCGACGTTTAACCATCACTGATTTTTCTAATTTAAACTCGGGAATACCAAAGGTCAGCAAACCACCTATTTCAGGGTGGCTATCAAATACAACTGAAGCGACACCGTTGCGCGCCAGCACGTCGGCGCAACCCAGACCCGCAGGTCCGGCGCCGACAATAGCAACGCGCTTACCAGTGGCGACAACATTGGACAAATCGGGCTGCCAACCCATCGCTAGCGCGGTATCGGTAATGTATTTTTCAACACTGCCAATAGTCACGGCACCAAAGTCTTCATTGAGGGTACAAGCACCTTCACAAAGCAGATCCTGAGGGCAAACCCGACCGCAGATTTCTGGCAAAGTATTCGTCTGATGACTCAGCTCGGCGGCTTCAATAATGTTGCCATCTGTCGCCAACTTCAGCCAATTGGGAATGTAGTTGTGCACAGGGCACTTCCATTCGCAGTAAGGGTTCCCACAATCCAGGCAACGGTGGGCCTGTTCTTGAGCGTCAACCTTTTCAAAGGGCTCATAGATTTCAGCGTAACCAGTGGTGCGTGTTTGAATCGACTTTTTGCTCGGATCTTCTCTTTTTAGATCGAGAAACTGGAAATCATTGTTGGGCCGCTCAGCCATTATTACCACCTTGATTCTTTATGCTATTACTCACATTCATCAGCTTATTCTGGACGAGCTCGGGTCGTCGCCAGTAAACCACTCAAGGATGCAGATTTGGGCTTCACCAGCCAAAATTTCGCCACATAATCGGCGAAATCTTCCAAAATAGTCGCACCCCATTCACTGCCTGTCGCCTCGACGAAACCCTCAATCACCTCGCGCAAATAATGGCGATGATTCTCCAAAGGCTCAGTGATAATACGGCTCAGCTCAACCAACTCCATATTAACGCGGTCATAAAACTTGTGTTCCATGTCCAGTACATAGGCAAAGCCACCCGTCATACCAGCACCAAAGTTGTAACCCGTTGGCCCCAGAACGGTGACGACACCACCGGTCATATATTCACAGCAGTGGTCACCCGCACCTTCAACCACAGTATGAGCACCCGAGTTACGCACCGCGAAACGCTCACCGGCTCGACCCGACGCATATAAACGACCACCGGTCGCACCGTATAAGCAGGTGTTACCCATAATTGGTGTTTTGTGACTGGAAAACTGACTACCTTGTGGTGGCGTAAGAACAATTTTGCCCCCCGCCATGCCTTTACCAACATAATCGTTAGCATCACCGTTAAGATAAATATCTAGGCCGCCGGCATTCCAGGCACCTAGTGACTGCCCAGCAACGCCGGACAAACGCAGCTCAATCGGCGTTGCAGCCATGCCCTGATTTCCATGACGTCGTGCAATTTCACCACTCAAACGCGCACCGATGGAACGATCGCAATTCGACACCGGATATTCAAAATGTCCACCAGATTTAGCGTCTATGGCCGGCAAGATGTCTGTCACCATTTGCTCTGCCAGCAAACCTTTATCCCAGGGAGCGTTTTTATCCAGCTGGCAAAACTGCGGCTTTGACTCCAGCAACTCATCGGTGTGAACAATGGGCGATAAATCCAGCTGCCCCTGTCGCGCAGTAACACCGGGTAGTAATTCAAGTAAATCAACCCGGCCGATCAGTTCCTGCAAAGTGGCCACACCGAGAACCGCTAACCATTCACGTACCTCTTCCGCCACAAAGAGGAAGAAGTTTTTCGCCATTTCAACCGTGCCTTTATAGTAGCCGTCACGCAGCTCCTGATTCTGCGTCGCAACACCTGTCGCACAGTTATTCAAATGACAGATACGCAGGTACTTACAACCCAGGGCCACCATCGGCGCAGTGCCAAAGCCAAAACTTTCAGCACCTAAAATGGCCGCTTTAACCACATCGAGGCCAGTTTTCAATCCGCCATCAGCCTGCACGCGAACCTTGTCACGCAGATCATTTGCCCGCAGAGTTTGATGCGTTTCGGCAAGGCCAAGCTCCCAGGGCGAACCGGCATAGCGAATCGAAGTCAGGGGGCTAGCCGCCGTACCGCCGTCGTAACCGGAAATGGTAATCATATCCGCATAGGCCTTGGCCACACCGGCAGCAATAGTACCGACACCAGGGCGAGAAACTAACTTAACGGAGATTAGCGCCTGGGGATTCACTTGCTTTAAATCAAAGATCAGCTGAGCCAAATCTTCAATCGAATAAATATCGTGATGGGGCGGCGGTGAAATCAAAGTTACACCCGGCACTGAAAAGCGCAACGTGGCAATTAACTGATTGACCTTGCCACCGGGTAGCTGACCACCCTCACCGGGCTTTGCACCCTGGGCCACCTTAATTTGTATCACCTCAGCATTAACTAAATAATGCGGGGTAACACCAAAGCGCCCGGAGGCAACCTGTTTGATTTTCGAGCTTTTCAGCGTGCCGTAGCGCACGGGGTCTTCGCCACCTTCGCCCGAGTTCGAGCGCCCGCCCAAACTATTCATGGCTTCAGCCAGAGCCTCGTGGGCTTCTGGAGACAGTGCTCCCAGCGACATACCGGCCGAATCAAAGCGCTTAACAATATCTAAGGCTGACTCAACAGCGTCCAGTTCAATACTGGCACCATCAGTTTTCAACTGCATCATGTCGCGTAGTGATGCTATCGGTCGCTGGTTCACGCAATCGGCGTAAGCGCGCCAGTCAGCATAATCGCCACTGCGTACAACCTTGTGCAGGGCCTGCACCACATCGGGATTAAAGGCGTGATATTCCTGGCCATGGATATATTTCAGCAAACCACCCGGGGCGATCGGCTTGCGCGCCAGCCAGGCATTCTTAGCCAAAGCTTGCTGATCCCCCTCAAAATCACTAAAGGTTGCGCCCTGAATACGGCTCACAATGCCGGGAAAACAGAGGTCGACGACATCATCACACAGGCCCACAGCTTCAAATAAAACAGCGCCACGGTAGGAGGTGATGGTCGAAATACCCATCTTCGAAAGGATTTTCATCAAGCCTTTGTTGATGCCACGGCGATAATTCTTAAAGGCCGCATCAACACTACAGCTCAACTCACCTCTTTCAATCATGTCGCAAAGCACATGAAAACTGAGATAGGGGTAAACAGCGGAGGCACCACAACCAATCAGGGCTGCTATTTGATGGGAGTCACGAGCACTCCCGGTACTGGCAATAAGGTTGGCGTCACAGCGTAACTCAGTCTTGATAAGGTGATTGTGAACAGCACCCACGGCAAACAGCATGTGAATGGGGAGTTTATTCTCAGCAATGTCGTGATCGGACAAGATGCAAATCACCTTGCCATTTCGAACCGCCTGCTCCACCTCTGCACAAAGATCCGTAATCGCCTGACGTAAATCTTTTTTCTCGGGATCGTAGTTCAAATCGAACTTCTGTACCGGGAAAGCCTCATGGTCATTAAATTTCAGCGCATAGTATTTACGCGGCGACAACACGGGGCTGTTGAGATTAATGCGGATTGCATGGTCCGCATCTTGCTCGAATATATTCAGTTCTTTGCCCAACTGAGTGCTCAACGACATCGCGATGGCTTCACGCAAAGGGTCGATAGGCGGGTTTGTTACCTGTGCAAATTGCTGGCGAAAATAGTCGTACAAGCTACGATTTTTCTGGGACAACACAGCCAATGGCGAGTCATCGCCCATTGATGCCGTTGCCTCCTGCCCGCCCTCGGCAAGGGGGCTCATCACCTGATTGCGGTCTTCAAAGGACACGCCATAAAACTTCATATAGGTATTAATCTGCTCGCGAGACAGACTGCCCTCCAGCTCAATACCATCTTTATCCATGGTTGATTCGATGGCGCGAACACCAGCTTTCAACCACTTTTTGTAGGGTAACTCACGGGAAAGACGATCATCAATCTCTTCCCGAGTTTCAATCAAACCTTCAACAACGTCGATAGACAGCATGTCACCAGGCCCAAGGCGGCCTTTGGCAACGACATTTTCAGGCTCGTAATCATAAACCCCAACTTCTGAGGCAACCGTGATGATGTCATCGTCGGTTAATACCCAACGCGAAGGCCGTAAACCGTTGCGGTCAAGGGCGCAAATCGCGTAGCGCCCGTCGGTTATTACCAGGCCAGCCGGCCCATCCCAGGGCTCCATGTGCATAGACTGATATTCAAAAAAGGCGCGCTCGCTGGGGTCTCTATCTTCAACATTGTTCCAGGCCGGTGGTATCAACATCCGTACAGCACGGTGCAAAGGCATACCGCCTATCGCCAACAGCTCCAGCATATTATCGAGGCTTGAAGAGTCTGAGCCCGTGCGATTAACCAGCGGCGTCACATCATTAAGATCAGGCAACAGTGGTGACTTGAACTTGGGTGTTCTGGCAACGGACCAGTTTCTATTACCCAAAATAGTATTGATCTCACCGTTGTGAGCCAGCATCCGAAACGGCTGGGCCAGTGGCCATTTGGGAAGAGTATTGGTTGAAAAGCGTTGGTGGAAGACGCAAATTGCGGTCTCCAAACGGGGATCTGAAAGATCTTTATAAAAATGCGGTAAATCAACCGGCATCATCAGCCCTTTATAACAAACGACTGTTGCCGAAAAACTCGCTATATAAAAGGATTTATCTTCCGCCAGACGGTTTTCAATATGACGACGGGCAATAAAAAGCCTGGCATCAAACTGCTTATCTTCCATTCCCTCGGGAGCAGCAATAAACAGGTGTTCAATCACCGGCAGTGTTTCAAGGGCGATAGGCCCCAGGCACTCGGGATCCGTTGGCACTTCTCTCCAGCCAGCCAGCGCCAGGCCCTGGCGTGCTAACTCCTCGGCGATTACTGCTTTGGATTGCGCTCGACAGCCTTCATCCTGATTGAGCATCATTACGCCAACGGCATATAGCGCGGGCAAATCAGTAGCGCAGGCCTCAAGGGCCACACTACGTAAAAAAGCATCCGGCTTCTGAAGTAACAAACCACAGCCATCACCCGTTTTGCCATCGGCGGCGATACCGCCCCTATGGGTCATGCAGGTCAGGGCTTCTATTGCGGTCTGCAATAAACGATGACTCCGCTTACCCTTGGTATGAGCAATCAGACCAAAGCCGCAGTTATCGCGAAACTCATCCAAACGATACAAGCCGTTTGCCATAAAAAACTCTTTTATAACAGTGAATTAGAAAGCAAAAACCCCTCGAAAATCAAAGAGGGTTCGCACAAAAGGTGGGATATTCTACACGCCGAACTGCGGAGGGACAAACTTGTCTTTTTTAGGTCAGCTAGCGGATAAGGTCGCCAACAAACAATCAGAACCATAATCAGCTGTAATTACGGCCTTGCCAAGCCGCTCAAGGAGCACCAGGCGAACTTGACCACCCAATGCTTTTTTATCAACTGCCATTAAATTTAGGAATTGCTCAACCGCAATATCAGGTGGTGTCGTTGGCAAGCCTGCCTGCTTCATTAAATCAACCACCCTTGTGTGATCAGTACTCGAAATCCAGCCCAGACGCATCGACAGGTCGGCAGCCATACACATGCCTGCCGCTACCGCTTCACCATGGAGCCACTCTCCATAGCCCTCATGAGTCTCAATGGCATGACCGAAAGTATGACCCAGATTAAGGATAGCCCGCAGCCCACTCTCGCGCTCATCTTCGCTCACAACCTTAGCTTTCAAACGACAAGAGCGCTCAATGGCGTACAAAACAGACTCATCGTCTCTGGCCAACAAACGAGGCATATGTTCTTCGAGCCAGACAAAAAAATCTAAATCTGTAATAAGACCGTATTTTATAACTTCTGCCAGACCCGCGCGGTACTCCCGATCTGGCAAGGTTTGCAGGGTTTCAATATCAATCAACACACACTGGGGCTGATGAAAAGCACCAATCATATTTTTACCCAGAGGGTGGTTGACCGCCGTTTTGCCGCCAACAGAGGAGTCAACTTGAGCCAACAAAGTCGTCGGTATCTGAATAAAGTTAACACCCCGCTGATAGCACGCTGCCGCAAACCCCGTGATATCACCAACCACGCCGCCACCCAGTGCAATCAGCGTCGTCGAACGATCATGCCGGTGTTGAAGCAAAGCATCGAAAATAGTATTGAGGGTATCCATTGTTTTGTATTGCTCGCCGTCCGACAAGATCAGAGAGTCAAGCGTGCGCACATCGATATTTGCCAACAATTTTTCAAGATAGAGAGGCGCAACCGTCTCATTGCTCACAACCATCACTTGCTCACCCTTTATATAGGACGCCAAAGAACTGGCACTGCAAGACAGCTTACAGCCGATCATGATGGGGTAGCTGCGTTCGCCTAGGTCAACGGTTAATACATTCATGGGATATAAGCTAAAAATTACCGGGCGGCGATTTTAGCACAGCAACAGGAGCTTGAATCAGGGTTTAAAGCTATTCAAGCCTGTTGGCGAATCAGCAATGCGAGCTCCTGAGCTGAAGCGGCGGGTGTTTTCTTATGCCCATCGAAGACGATGTCAGCAATTTCCCGATAAAGAGGCTCTCTCTCCTTAACAATACTGTCGATCATTGCTTTCTTATCACTGACTTGCAACAAAGGCCTTTTAGTATCTTGCTGCATCCGGTTGTAAAGCACCTTGGCTGCAACGGAAAGATAGACAACCGTGCCACTGCGCTTTAACAACACCCTGTTTTCACTATCGAGCACAACACCCCCGCCGGTGGCGATCACCATGTTACTGCGACTTGCCACCTCGCGAAGTATTGTAGATTCCCTCTTGCGAAAACCCGCTTCACCCTCAACATCAAATATCCAGGCAATGTCAGCGCCACAGCTCTGTTCAATTTCCAGATCAAGATCCACAAATGACTTGCCTAGTAAACGAGCAAGGTGTCGGCCGATGGTTGTTTTACCCGCACCCATCGGCCCTACAAGAAAGACAGGGGCCTGATCACTCATCGATCAAGCAAAGGATCGCTAACAATTCTAGGCGTTATGAATATCAGTATTTCGCGCTTAGTGTGAGATGAAATGTTTTTGCGAAATAAGCGACCAATATAAGGGATATCACCCAACACTGGCACCTTCTGAACGCCGTTCAACTCATCCATTTGAAAGATACCACCCAAAACCAGGGTCTGCCCATCACCTACTAGCACCTTCGTTTCTATTTCTGTTACATCAATGGTTGGCTCAGAGCCACCATTACTAGTAGGCACATTCTCGCCAATCGTGTCCTGATTAATAATCAAATCCATTATCACGCGGTTGTCGGGCGTAATTTGTGGTGTCACCTCTAGCTTTAATACTGCCTCTCGAAACTCAATGTCAGTCTCACCACTGGAGGTACCTGATTGGTAAGGGATTTCAGTACCCGCTTTAATGACCGCTTTTTGCTTATCTCCGGTAAGCAGCTTAGGCTGAGATAGGATTTCTCCAAAACCATCATTTTCAAGTGCGCTTAGCTCAAGATCGATCATCGTGTCATCGGTTATCAAACCCAACGCTAAACTTCCCGCAGGGTTAGATACCCCAAGATCAACGCCAAGAGTCTCGGCAAGATCCAGAGACCCTGTACCCCCAAAGAATTCCGCCGGAGAACCTGGGTCACTGTCCAAGACATCTCGGCTACCACCAAATTCAAATGTGTCGTTATTTGGCGTTCTGGCGCCAGCAATACCCCACCTGACACCAACTTCTTTCTGGAAATCAGTACTGGCAATTATTATTCTCGCCTCAATCTCCACCTGCCTTACCGGAATGTCTATGACTTTAATCAGGCGATAAAAGTCATCAATCTTATCTTGCACATCGGTCAAAACGGTCAAAATAATCGTATTTGTCCGTTCATCGACGATAGCACTACCCCGCTCGGACAAGATACTTGATGTTGCATTCTCATCATCATCGCCGCCACCGCCACCGCCATTATCATCAGCATTAAATAAATCAAACAACTCACGAGCATCCGCGTATTTTATGCGAATAAATTCCGTCACCAGCGGAGCAAGTTCAACTAACTGTTTATTTGCCTCAACCTGCAAACGCTCACGCTCTGCGATTTCTACTGCAGGAGCAACAAGCAACACATTCCCTTCTTTCCGCTTATCCAGGCCCTTAGACTTTAAAACAATTTCGAGGGCCTGATCCCACGGTACATTTTTCAGCCTCAAAGTAATATTTCCAACAACGGTGTCACTGGCGACTAAATTGAGATCAGTAAAGTCCGCTATCAACTGTAAAACTGATCTAACCTCAATATCCTGGAAGTTCAGCGATAGCTTTTCACCCGTAAATTCAAACCGCGAATTTCTTTCCTCAATCTCTTCTTTTGACGGACGCTTCACGCTAACAACATAGCGGCTGTCAGCCTGATAGGCTAAATAATCATATTCACCTGTCGCGGCAATCACGATCTTGGTCGTAGCACCATCCACCTGACTGTCAATAGTTGTAATCGGCGTGGCAAAATCAACTACATCCAACTTTCGATTTAAAGCCTCGGGCAAACTGGTCCGATAAAAACTAAGAACAACATTTTGACCAACCTGGCTTACATCTATTGTCGCATTAGGATCCGCTAGCCCAATAGAAACCAAACCTTCGCCATTTTCCCCGCGCCTAAAATCAACATCAGTAATCGCCTTCCCAGACTCAGCACCAACACCTGTATTCGCTGTTTTTGACGACACGTCGAATGGAGAGGCATCGTTCTTTTCGACAAGTGAAGCACCATCAGAAGCGCCAATAAGCAGCCTCATCCCGCCTTCATCCTGAAAAGTTTCAAAACCAACGGGATCCTGTAAATTAACAATCAAACGAGTTTTACCACCAGCGCTGAGCACAACCACGCTCTGGGCGTTATCGAAAGCCAGGGGATATTTTTTCTTTTCCAGAGAGCTCGACGTATCATCAAACTCAAGGACGATTCGAGCAGGAGAATCAATCGAATAACTTTTTGGCTGTGGCAAACCGCTTGCAGCATCAAGTTTGATTTCAAACCGCCCCCCGGGTAATGCCGAAAAACTAATATCATCAACAGTTGCCGTTTCTGCAATAGCAGCCTGAGACAAGATTAAACTTGCGATAACAGCCACCACAGTCTTTGACAGAATCCCTGTCAACTGCTTGATAACATTCATGCCTAACTCCTCAATATTTCTCATTAATTGCTCTCCTTGAGGGCCAACGTTCTAGGTCGTTCTACCCAGCCACCTTTCCCATCAGGGACAATTTCAAGTACTTCCATCCGAGTATCTGAGACACCCGTAATCTTGCCGTGGTTTTTTCCCAGATAATTGCCAATCGTTATCCTGTGTACACCACCATCACCATCATCAACCAGCGACCAGGTGGTTCCACCTTGATCAAGCACGCCAACCAATGAGAACGACGAAAAGTTAAACCCTTCAAGATATTCTTTTTTACGATTTTCATCAGGCTCTACCGCCAACTTGCCCGAAGAATCTTCTTTGGCAATAGCCGACAAAGGCATATCAAATGGGCTACGCAAAGCAATCGCACTGTAACGAAACGTTTGGTAGGGACGAAAAGTCGGCAGCGGTTCTATTTCCCCAACCGGCTGACTCTTCGCATCCTCCATAAACAGTTGTAAATCCGCATGCTCCCTGTCCCCGCAACCAGTGATCAGCCCAAGTGCTAAAGCTATTGTCGCCGCCCTTACCATCATACCGGTATCCATTTTCAATCTTCCTGACCTTTATATCGATAGGTTTTCGCCTCAACTTCAAAGACGAGCCGGTTTCCTTCTTTATTTGCCTTCATCGAATAATTATGCAGGGTAACAATCCGCGGCAAACCCGCGACACCACTAACAAAGGTTCCAACATCATGGTATCCACCTTCTGCGACAATCTTTATGGGCAGCTCGACATAGAACTCCTCCGATTGTTCAGGCTGTAGAGAAATAGTCTTAATTTCCAAACTGCTGCCATAGCCAATTTCGGTGATATCTTCTAGTAAACCAGGAACCTCAGTATCACCGGGCAACTGAGCTAGCAATGTACCAAACGACCCTTCAACCTCAATCATCTGTTGACGATAAGCCTCAAGGTTTGCGGCCTCAAACGCCTTCTCTTGATAAGTCTTGCGCAAGGCTGTTTCTTTCGCAGCTACTGACTCAAAGCTTAGATATAAATCCTTAACGTGGAAAAAATAGCCCAGCACAACAATCAGAATAAACACGGCGCTACAAAGCAGGGTCTTAAAAAGTATGGGCCAAACCCCAATATTCTGATATTCCAGCTCGGAAATATCCAGCTTGGCTAACTGAAATCCTTTATTTTCGTCGGCCACCTTAAACCCCCTCGCCTTCATCTTTCTCTTCATCCAAAGTCATATCCAGTCTGACCTGGAGCTCAAAACGACTTCCCTGCTCACCGAGAGTGTCATCGGCTTCAACCTTGGTAAGGTTGGGCTCTTTGAATCGCTCAGAAGCAGCGAGCTGCCTCATTAATGTCGAAATCCGATTGTTCGATTCAGCAAACCCAACTAATGCGACATTATCACCAACACGTTTTACCTCAGAAAAGAACACCCCACTTGGAACCGAGCGTACAAATTCGTCAAAGACCTTAACAACACCAGGGCGGTTCCCCTGCAGAGCCTTAATAACCTCCATTCGCTCAAGCACTTGCTGGCGGCGTAACTTGAGCTCTTTGATCTCCTTAACCTTCTCATCAAGTACCGCTATCTCACGCTTCAGAAAATCATTTCTGTCATTCTGCCAGTCAATTTGCCAGTTAACCCAGTAGCCCCAAACAACCGCTAAAAGAAGTGCGCCAGCAGCCACCATCCCGAGAACAATCAAAAACTCTTTCTTTTTTTCCTGGCGCTGTATTTCTCGCCAGGGAAGTAAATTCACATTCGCCATAGCTATTCAAAACTCCTCAGTGCCAATCCCGCAGCTATCATCATAGCTGGCGCATCCATTGCCAACGCCACTGCATCAACCTTACTGCCAACTGCCATATCGGCAAACGGGTTAGCAATAATCGTCGGCAAGCCCAGTTTTTCTTCCACCTCTTCTCGCAAGCCTTCGGTTGCCGCTACGCCACCAGATAAGACCAGCTGATCAATATAGTTATATTGACTGGAAGAGAAGAAGAATTGTAACGATCGAGAAATCTGCTGAATCAAGGCTTCTTTAAAAGGCTCAATAATTTCCGCTTCATAGTCTTCTGGTAAGCCTCCCTGCTTCTTTGCTTGCCCGGCCTCTTCAAAAGACAGGCCGTAACGACGCTGGATTTCCTCCGTAACCTGCCTACCGCCAAAAAGTTGTTCTCTGGTATACAAGGTTTTACCTTCAACAAGAACACTTAGCGTCAGCATCGTTGCGCCAATATCGGCGATTGCAACAACTTGCTCACCTACATTGTCGAGCTGCTCAGTGATTAAGTTAAATGCACGCTCGATAGCGAACACTTCCACATCAACAATCTTTGGCGTTAAGCCGGCGGCACTCAAAGCCTCAACACGCAGATCAACATTTTCACGACGACAGGCTGCCAACAGGACATCAACCTGGTCGGGATTCACCTCGGACGGGCCGATCACCTCATAATCCAGCGCAACCTCATCCAGTGGGTAGGGGATGTACTGGTCAGCTTCGAGAGACAACTGTGACTCCATCCCCTGGTCACTTAAATCACCGGGCATTTCAATGACCTTGGTAATCACCGCAGAACCCGCCACCGATACAGCCGCATCCAGGGTCTTCGGCTTAGCCTGAGTTACCACCTTACGAATGGTTTCCTCCAGGGCATCCACATCGTTGATGTTTTTCTCAACAACGGTGCTTTGCGGCAAAGGTCGAACCAGATAACTTTCCACCCGGTAGCGGTCACCCACTCGGCTCAGTTCAAGTAACTTGACTGTAGATGATGTGATATCAATCCCGAGTACAGGCTTTGTCTGTTTATCCAGAAAACTAAAAATTCCCATTTTTATTTTCTAATTCCTACTGTTAAGCAAAATTAATTACAATGTACTTTAACTACATATCGTAACTTTTCAAGTACAAATCACCAGCGGCTTGGCACTATAATGTGACACACCCCTACAAGCTGACTAAGTCCGAACCATGAAACACCTTCCAATCTTAATGCTTCGCCTTATTTATCTGCTGGCTATTCCAGCGCTGGGCGGCGCACTAATCGTCACTACTAGCTTGTACCTCTACCTTAGTCCGAAATTACCCTCGGTTGAAACCCTCAGAACCGTCAAACTGCAGACGCCTTTGAGAGTTTATTCACAAGATCTGAAACTTATTGGCGAGTTTGGCGAAAAACGTCGGACACCGATCAGTTTCGACGCAATGCCAGCCCTTTTCGTTGAAGCCGTCCTATCAGCCGAAGATGACGGCTTCTACTCCCACATTGGCGTCGATTTTAAGGGCCTGGCCCGCGCGGCTCTGGAATTGATCACCACGGGGCATATACAAACTGGCGGCAGCACCATCACCATGCAATTAGCCAGAAACTTCTTCCTCACTCGAGAACAGAGTTTTATCCGTAAATTCAATGAAATATTGCTCGCCTTGCGTATTGAAGATGAGCTAGAGAAAGAGGAGATTTTCGCGCTTTACGCGAACAAGATATATCTCGGCAATCGCTCCTACGGCGTAGAAGCTGCTGCTAAAACGTACTACGGCAAGTCGATCAACGAACTGTCTCTTGCTCAAATGGCGATGATAGCCGGGTTACCAAAGGCACCTTCAAGGTTTAACCCTATTATTAACCCGCAACGTGCGCTGACACGGCGCAACTGGATACTCGGGCGCATGTATAAGCTCGGGCATATTGACCGAACAGCGCTCGAGACAGCAAGAAGCCATACTATTACAGCTGAATACCACGGCTCGTTAAAAGATTACGACGCCCCCTATATTGCCGAAATAGCAAGACAAACTGCGGTAGATCTACTCGGCCCCTCAACCTACACTTCTGGGTTTTCAGTGTTTACAACCATTGATAGCACCCTGCAAAGTTACGCTGACCAGGCTCTAGCGAATGGACTACTCAGCTACGACTGGCGGCATGGTTATCGTGGCCCCGAAGCACATTTCGATACGCCAGCACAGTGGCAGAGCGCTTTGCAAAGCAGCCCTCCCGGCCAGGGCCTGGAACCCGCTATTGTCACCAGTGTAGAAACCAACAGCATCACTCTTCAAAGCCGGAACAATCCCAGCATCACACTCAGTAGTACAGATGCGTTAAAGGGTCTGAGGACATACATTTCAGAAAACAAACGAAGCGCTCCCGTTAAGGATCTGAGCACTGTGTTTTCCATTGGCGATCTCATTCGCATTAAAGCAACGCCCAGTGGAGAGTGGCACCTTAGCCAAACCCCTGATGCCCAGGCCGCCCTCGTCTCCCTCAACCCCGATACCGGTGCAATACAGGCGATGTCGGGCGGACTTAACTTTTATCAAAGCCCGTTTAACCGAGTAACTCAGGCCCAGCGTCAACCCGGGTCAAACTTCAAACCCTTTATATACTCGGCCGCCTTAGAAAAAGGCATGACACCCGCCAGCATGATTAACGATGCCCCTCTCACCTTTAACGACAAAAATATCGAAACCCAGTGGCGTCCCGTCAACAGCGGTGGCAAATTCTATGGCCCAACGCGCTTACGCAAAGCGCTCTACTTATCCCGCAACCTGGTGTCGATTCGAGTCTTACAATCGACTGGCATCGCTTATGCCATCAACACCGCATCCAAATTCGGCTTTAACCCGAAGCAGCTACCCCACGATTTATCCCTGGCACTGGGCAGCCACGCTGTCACCCCACTGGCAATTGCTGGTGGTTATGCCACCTTTGCTAACGGCGGTTACAAAATTGAGCCCTATGTAATTGAACGTATTACCGATAGTGACGGGGAAAGTATTTTCCAGGCGATGAACCCCGTTGTCTGTCGTGACTGTACGGATAAAGCCGACATTGAAGACAGCGTGGATGATTCCAACAATCCCTCAGTCCTTGAACCAACACCCCCTGCACGCCCATCGGCAGAGCGCATACTGGAACCTCGCATCGCCTACCTGATTGACTCCATGCTTAAAGATGTCGTTAAAAGAGGCACAGCGACTAAAGCACGGTCAATGAAACGCAATGATATCGCCGGTAAAACCGGCACCACTAATGGTCCCAGGGATGCCTGGTTTTCTGGCTACAACCCCGATTTGGTAACAACTACCTGGCTTGGCTTTGACAACAACCGCAAGCTCGGCCGTCGCGAGTTTGGCGGTTCGGCCGCCCTGCCTATATGGATAGACTACATGAGCAAGGCGCTGGCCACGCGCCCCCAACGCCACCACCCGCAACCGGCCGGGCTAGTCTCTGTTCGCATTGACCCAACAACTGGGCTGCGAATTTCGCCCAGCGAGAAGAATGGTATTTTTGAACTGTTTCGAGAAGAAAATCTTCCGGCCTATGGCGACACCAGTAATCCTGATCAGGTTTTCGAAACTGACAATTCGCTACCGGAAGATATTTTTT
>Ga0209826_1001559_pt1 | contig 15831 bp, 11 predicted proteins | sample GOMGulsemesocosm_5_FD_184637 | JGI IMG/M metagenome (GOLD analysis project Ga0209826, IMG submission 184637) | Methane-oxidizing microbial communities from mesocosms in the Gulf of Mexico - GOM15C Gulf of Mexico (SPAdes) (version 2) | ecosystem: Environmental > Aquatic > Marine > Cold seeps... | reverse complement strand
CGGCATCTTCAACATTAATTTGAATCGCAATACCTTTACCTGAATCTTGATCAAAACCTGCAATTTTGCTAATTCGTTCAAGTATCTTTCTTGATAAATGTTCTTCAACGACAAAAAGTAATACATCTCTTTGTGTTTCAAGTTGCATACCAAAAAAGGTACGTTGTCGTTTTACACCTTCACCTCTGGCATGGTTTATAACGGTTGCACCCGTTGCGCCAGCCATTCTTGCACCCTTCATAACGTCTTCTGTTACAGAGTCGTCAACAAAGGCAACAATTAGTTTAAACTGCATGTGATCACCTGTTTTATTTTAAATTACGCTTATTTTGAATTACGTTTGTTTTCTTTATCTTGAATTCTTTTTTCTGATTTTTTTTCAGCACGTCGCGCTTTCGCTTCAGTAAGTTGTGCGTAAGCCATTACCGCAATTATTGGAAATAAACTTGCGAAAGCAATTAAACCAAAACCATCAATTAGTGGACTACGTCCTGGTATTGTACTGGCTAAGCCTAAACCTAAAGCGGCAACTAATGGTACCGTTACGGTTGATGTTGTTACGCCGCCAGAGTCATAGGCTAAGGGCACTATTAATTTAGGGCAGAAAAATGTTTGAATAACGACGACAACATACCCAGCAATAATATAGTAATGAATAGGATGACCAACGACTATGCGATAACTACCCAAAGCAATACCAACAGCAACACCTATTGCTACAGATATTCTTAGGCTATTAGCGTTAATAGCGCCACCTGAAACTTCTTCAGCTTTTATAGCTACGGCTATCAGTGACGGTTCGGCAATCGTAGTACTAAAGCCTATTGCCGCAGCAAAAATATAAACCCAAGTATAATCTGACCAATGAATTGCGGTTAAAACTTCTTGGCCAGCATGTATGAATTCTGGCGCGGTTAATTGTTCTGCCATCATTTTACCTAATGGAAACAATGCTTTTTCTAAACCAAGTAAAAATAAGGCTAAACCAATAAGCACATAAATAAAGCCAAAACCTACTTGTTTTATATGAGGAATAGGCTTGCGAATAACAAGTAATTGAAAACCTAAAATTATTGATAAAATAGGTAACACATCAACAACGGTATTTTTTAATGTGGTTAAAAACTCAAATAATAATTCCATTAGCTGATCACCATGCCGTAAATCATCACAAAAATCATTGGTGTTAATGAGGCAAAAGCGATCAAACCAAAGCCGTCAATCATTGGATTTCTACCCTTTATTGCCGATGCTAAACCAACACCCAATGCGGTAACTAGGGGAACGGTAATGGTTGAGGTTGTCACACCGCCAGAATCGTAGGCAATACCAATAATCCAACTAGGAGCTATCATGGTCATTAATACAACAACAACATAACCGCCTAAAATTAAGTATTGAATTGGCCAGCCACGCAGTATACGTAATACACCAACAACAATGGCAAAACCTACGGCAAAGGCAACAGTAAAACGTAAACCATTTGCATAAGAAAGTTGTGATTCTATCGTGTCTGTAATAATGCCGCCGGAAGCTGCAACAATAGCAGCTTCTTTCGCTACCGCAATTAAAGCTGGCTCAGCAACAGTTGTGCCAAAACCTAAACAAAATGCAAAGGTTAGTAGCCAGCTAATACTGCCTTTTTTAGCGAAGGCTTGCGCCATTGATTCACCAATGGGAAATAAACCCATTTCTAAACCATAAATAAAGAAAGTTAAACCAAGAACAACTAGTGCTAAGCCAACTAAAATATCGCCAATATTTGGCATAGGTTGTTGTAGAACCGCAAATTGGAAAAATGAAATAACGACTATTATGGGTAGCAAGTCTTTACAACTACCTAATAGTGCTTTTAAAAAAACGAAAAACTGATTATTCATAAAAAAACGTAATAAAATAACTCTTAAAATAATTAAAACAATAACTTTGATTCAATACAAGTGAATTATTTAAATATAATCAAAAAAGCAGCTAAGTTAATGAATCTAAGATAATATGACGTCATATTTGTTCATTTTCAAGATGAAAAATCTCAGATACATAATGTAAAGGCAAGAAATGAAATTAAATTGTGATTTAGGTGAAAGCTTTGGCAATTGGACTATGGGGTTAGATGCACAAGTAATGCCTCATATTGACCAAGCAAATATTGCCTGTGGTTTTCATGCTGGCGATCCGTTGGTGATGCAACAGACGCTTGAATTAGCGAAACAACATGGTGTAAGTATTGGCGCACACCCAAGTTATCCCGACTTAGTTGGTTTTGGCCGTCGATCACTAAATTGTTCTGTTGAAGAAATTATTGCTTTGGTAAAATACCAAATAGCCGCTATTGATGGTGTTGCACAATCGCTTGGTTTATCGCTTGAATATGTCAAACCTCACGGTGCACTTTATAATGACATGATGGTTAATGAAAAGGTGCGTGAAGCCATTATTATTGCCATAGCGACTTATCACAAACCTTTAAAATTAATGCTACAAGTTACGCCAAATATTGATCAACATAAAGTGCAAGCACAACAGCATGGTGTATCAGTATTAGCCGAAGTTTTTGCTGACCGATGTTATGATGATGACGGCAAACTATTAGCACGTACTAAAGCAGGCGCAGTACATAATAAAGAAAAAATGTTAGCGCAAGTTAAACAATTAAAAGAGCAGGGCACAGTGACCACCGTTAGTGGTAAAACGTTAACTTTGATTGCTGATAGCTTATGTGTACATGGCGATAATATTGCAGGCGTGCAAGCCATTGAAGCGATAAGAGAACTTATTGACTAATGACGGTTGTTACTTCAATAAATAAAATATCTATTCAATTAGCGGGCGAAAATGCATTAATTATTTATTTTGCCGAGCAAACAAGCGCTGATGTTTCTACTGAGGTTTCAGCACAAGTGCAACAAGCAGCGCAGTTAATACGCCAGTATATGTTGCACAATCCATTGCAAAGTGCGCAGCAAAATATACCGACAGGCATCATTGATTTAGTGCCGTCTTATGCTTCTTTAATGGTGATGTTTGATATTTCGACAACCGATCATCATAAAGTACGCAACAGCCTACGTAAGCTGTTAAAAGGCATTGAAAATGATCCGGGAAATATAAATCAAAATAGTTTACCTCAACCGTCTGTGGTTGAATTGCCCGTTTATTATTCAACTGAGTCAGGGCCAGAACTCTTGAACATTGCTAAAGTTAACAACTTAACAATAGCGGAAGTCATAGACATACACCAACAGCAAGAATACCGAGTATATGCCATTGGTTTTGCCCCAGGATTTGCCTATTTAGGTGAAGTAGATGAACGCATTGCATCGCCAAGGCTTAGTACGCCAAGAATGAAAGTACCTAAAGGCGCGGTTGCAATTGCCGATAGACAAACTGCGGTTTATCCCAGTGTTTCACCGGGCGGATGGAATATTATCGGCCTTTGCCCCATTAATATGTTTGATATTAATGCAACACCTATTATGCCCGTGAAAGTAGGCGATAAAGTTAAATTTAAGTCTGTTAATAAAAATGAGTATTTGGCACTAGGCGGCACGTTGGCAGCGTTAGCTTGGAATGAAACGGCTGCTTGGAATAAAACAGTCATTAGGAATGAGAAGGTATGAGCTTAACAGCAGGGTTTTTAGTTAAGCGGCCGGGCATGCTGTCACTTATTCAAGATTCAGGACGTTTTGGCGCTTTTAATATTGGTTTAACCAATGGCGGCCCTATCGATTTATTAGCCTTTCAATGGGCTAATCGTTTATGTTCAAATTCGTTAAAGGCAACAGCAATTGAAGTAAGTGTTGGTGGCTTATCTTTAACCGCACAAATTGATACAACTATTGCCGTTACTGGCGCTAATATGCCATTAACTATTAACGGACAAATAAAAGATTTATGGCGAAGTTATTCGGTAAAAGCAGGAGATAACATAGCATTAGGTTTTGCTACAGCAGGTGTTCGTTGCTACTTTGCTGTAGCCGATGGCTTTATAATAAAGCCACGTTTTGGTAGTGCTTCTACTGTGTGTAGAGAAAATGTTGGTGGTATTAATGGTGGTGAATTAGTTGCAGGTGATATGCTTGCTTGCTCAGCTAGGGCAACTCAAATAGCTAGAATAACTAAAACAGCTGATATAACTAATACAACTAATACAACTGAAACAAGAAAGCAAAATTTAGTATTAGCAGAGCAAGAAAGACCAATTTATTCTAATGAAATTATTTTACATACAGTGCCTAGTTATCAACAACAGCATTTTTCATCACAGCAACAACGATTATTTTATTCAAGCGAATATACCGTAAGTAAAAATTTTGATCGCATGGGATATCGTTTAGAAGGGCATGCGATAGTTTGTGATATTGAAGGCATATTGTCTGAAGGTATTTGTCATGGCGCAGTTCAAATTCCTAGTGATGGTCAACCTATTGTGCTATTGAATGACAGGCAAACTATTGGTGGTTACCCTAAAATAGGCGCCGTGTGTTCAGTAGATACCGCTAAATTAGGGCAATTAAGTCAAGGTGGTAAAGTGCGGTTTGAACCTATCAGTATGGAAAAAGCCCATAATATATTTCATTTGAATTTAAGTCGTTTTAAGCGCACAGTATTACTTCGTTGTGATTAATACCAATAATAATTAAATTAACATACCAAGATAAAAGCAGAACAAAAACAGGACAAAAAATGAGTACAGTATTTTTAAATGGCGATTACATGCCAATTAATGAAGCTAAAATATCACCGTTAGATAGAGGCTTTTTATTTGGCGATGGTATATATGAAGTGATCCCCTCTTATTTCGGTAAAATGGTAGGGTTTCAAGGGCATATTAATCGACTAAACGATGGTTTAAAGGCCATTGGTATAGAATTCAACTGGAATGATAGCCAATGGCAAGAATTGTGCGATCAGTTAAGTGAAAAAAATGGGGCAGAAGCTTTAGGAATATATTTACATGTTAGCCGCGGCGCTGACACTAAGCGCTTTCATGCTTTTCCAGAAAATGTACAGCCAACTATATTCGCCATGACATTTGAAATATCAGTACCGAAAATGCCAGACTTAGCCACTATTGGTAAAGGTTATGCGCTAACTAGTACAGAAGATTTACGCTGGCAACGTTGCCAAATTAAATCAACAGCTTTGTTAGGTAATGTTCTACATTTTCAGCAAGGTTATGACGCTGGCAGCCAAGAAACGTTATTATTCAATAAAAATAACGAATTAACAGAGGCTAGTGCTTCAAATATATTTATTGTTAAAAACGGCATTGTCGTTACGCCAATTCAAGATAACCAAATATTACCTGGTATAACTCGTCGCTTAGTGATTGATATTTTAACCAAAGATGGTGAACTCTCTATACAAGAACGAACTGTTACCCTTGATGAAGTAAAAACCGCAGATGAAATTTGGATCACCAGCTCCTCTAAAGAAATTGCACCCGTAACGATGTTAGATGGTAAGCCTGTAGGTAACGGTAAAGTAGGTGATGTTTGGTTAAAAGCAGCAACCTTATACTTTAACAATAAATTTCTTTATTAAGTTTTTAGTTACCATTCACTAAACCATGAGTGAGTCGTCATTCTGGTATTGACTTAATACAGAATCTAGAACATCTACCGTCATCCTTAATAAATACAGCATGAGGATGGCGGTAGGTGAATAATGGGATGTAATCTTAACTGTTCTTTTATGTGTTTCTAGGTGCTTATTTTATTTAAACTGTTGAAGTAAATCGTGTTGTTCATTTAATTTGGTCAGTAATGACTTATTAAAAGATACCGATTCAATGCCGCTTGATTCACTTTTTGAGGCCATATCTCTAATGGATATAATATTATTACTTATTTCCTGAGAAACCATAGCCTGTTCTTCTACGGCTGTTGCAATTTGAGTATTAATATCTGCTAATGAAGCTACTTCACTATTAACATTGTGTAATGATTCCCCTGTTTGTTTTGCAAGGTTAACACAAGTAGTTGATAATGCATTACCAACTGCCATAGTCTCAGTTGCTGACACTGACTCCTTTTGTAGTTGCTCTAATAATTCACTCACTTTTTCAGTTGACTGTTGCGAACGCAGAGCAAGCGCTCTAACTTCTTCTGCTACAACGGCAAATCCTCTTCCTTGTTCTCCAGCGCGCGCCGCTTCAATAGCCGCATTTAATGCAAGTAAGTTTGTTTGGTCGGCAATACCACTAATTTCATTTAATACCGTATTAATAGAGGTCGTGCCATCTACCAATCTTTTAATTGCGGAGTTAACTGTAGTTAACTGTGCTGATAGTTCATTCATAGAATCAACTGTTTGAAGAACAACCTTTTGTCCTTTATCGCTAATATCTAACCCTTGTTGCGAAGCAGTAGCGGCTTGTATCACTATTTGGGTAATGTCTTGAATTGTAGCAGACATTTGATTCATTGCCGTTGCAACCTGCTCTGTTTCAGCTGTTTGCTCATTTAAAGTGTTTGCTATATTAGCGCCCATATTAGATGACTGCTGAGCCAACGTTGTTATATTCTCAGAATCATCACTTACTCTACCTACAACGGCTGTTAATTGAGCTGTTTGCATTTTTAATGCGAGTTCAATAGTGCCTATATCATCATTGTTACCTGAATATATATAACTCATTATTTTATTATCAAAAATAGCTTTAGAGATTTTTGTTACTTGTTTATATTTTTTACGCCAATTGAAATAGAATAAAGAGCCTACAATTGCTAATGTAAAATTAGGAATAATTGTCCATATACTTGTTTCAGTATTAAGAAGTGGAAGAAGAGAGGTAATAACCAGAATTATTAATAACACTTGAACCCATAAAGTCATATCGGTATGAAAACTAATGCTTTTAGGGGTATCTCCATTATTTAGGTGTTTATAAAGTGTAGTAGCGCGTTTTTTAACCTCAGGTTCAAGTTTTGTTCGGATAGATTGGTACTCATGAATTTTTCCATTTTTATCTTTTATAGGTGTTACAAAGGCGTTTACCCAGTAATAGTCACCATTTTTACATTTGTTCTTTACTGGCCCCATCCATGAACTGCCTGACCTTATAAACGACCATAAGTCTTTAAAAGCGGCTTTAGGCATATCTGGATGCCTAACTTTATTATGTGGTTGATTTTTAAGTTCATCTAAAGAATATCCTGCAATATCGCAAAATGCTTTATTGGCATATTTAATATGGCTATCTGGGGTTGTTGTAGAAATTAATATATCTGACGATGAAAATTGCTGCTCTTTGCTCATGTAAATACCTTATTATATTATTTTTATTGTGGTTATTATCATTATTATTATTTTTAATTAAAAAAACAATCTTTTAATTAAAAAAGTGACAAAACAATTAACTACAGTAAAAGTAACAGTTAATATTTATCTAATCATTAACAATTTAACTGTAAAGCTTAATTTTTATTGATTAAGATCAAAATAAACCATTAAAAAGGAATGATTATTTATTGTGATGTTACAGTTGTAAGGTAGTATTCTAAAGTAACATAGTTATAACGAGCTAAATATTTAAGGACATAATATGAAATCACTAAAAATAGAAGAGTACATGAATAACTTCCCAATGTCCTTTACAGCTGAAATGTCTGTAGAAGATGCCTCGTTGCTGTTTTTGAAAGATAAGCAAATTGGTGGCCCGGTTGTAGATGAACATGGAAAATTAATAGGGTTTTTATCTGAAAATGATGTGTTAGCTAATATGATAGAAACACTTTATTATGATGAACATACCGCTAATGTGGCTGATTTAATGCGTACCGATGTTTTATCAATGAAACCATACGATAATATAATCGAGTTAGGACAATTGATTTTAAAAAACAAACCTAAGGTTTATCCTGTTATTGATGATAATGGTAGTGTTTTAGGCACTATTTGTCGAAATGACGTATTGCACGCTATACATCAACAAAGGCGTGAAAATTTAAAATCAAAAAAATAAACTAAAGCGAATGCCTCAACTATGTGTACTTTGGTAATGTAACTTTTGCACAACAACTGATAAAATAAACTTTATTATCATTTTATGAACCAATAGAGTTTGTTTTGTCTAGCCATTCTTCCCCCGAAATTCCAAATATTCAAGCCCAGTTTGCATTATTATCACAAGTTAAAAAGTCAGACTTTTTTCGTTTGAAAAAACAGCTTACTACGCATAAAAGAGCCATTGAACAGGTATCAATTAAGGGTGAAAACTTAAGCGATAAAGCCACCGCTAATATTGTTGAACGGTTAACGCAACTCGCCAAACAAGTGAATAAAACAGCTTTGTATATAGAACAATCTATTACCGAGAAACAACAAAAACTAAAAAACACTCCTAAAATAGTTTACCCCGAAGGTTTGCCAATTAGCGATAATGCAGAGCAAATTTCTCAAGCTATTCGTGATAACCAAGTGGTGATTATTGCTGGCGAAACTGGCTCAGGTAAAACCACGCAAATTCCTAAAATTTGTCTTGAACTTGGCCGTGGTATTGACGGACTTATTGGCCATACTCAACCGCGAAGAATTGCCGCCAGAACGGTAGCGAATAGAATTGCTGAAGAATTAAACACTAAACTGGGTGAGCAAGTTGGTTATAAAGTACGCTTTAATGATCAAGTTAGCCGGCACAGTTATATTAAATTAATGACCGATGGTATTTTGTTAGCGGAAATGCAAAAAGACAGATTACTGCGCCAATACGACACTATTATTATTGATGAAGCGCATGAACGTAGCTTAAATATTGACTTTATTTTAGGATATTTACGACAAATTCTGCCAAAACGCCCAGATCTTAAAATAATCATAACTTCAGCAACAATAGACCCACAGCGGTTCTCAAAGCATTTCTCTGACAATAAAGGTAACGCGGCACCAATAATAGAAGTATCAGGTAGAACCTACCCTGTAGAGATGCGCTATCGTCCACTTAAGGAAAGCTTTAATAGCGATGTTAACGACGGTTCTAATGAAAAAGGCAACGAAGGCACCGATATTATCAGCGGTATTTTAATGGCTGTTGATGAATTAACTGAACTTGCTAGTGCTAATCAAGGGCAAGGTGATATTTTAATTTTCTTAAATGGTGAGCGAGAAATTCGTGATACCGCCGCTGCACTCAATAAAGCAAACTTACGCAATACTCAAATTTTACCCTTGTATGCTCGCTTAACTATAAGCGAACAAAATAGAATTTTTAAACCCCATACGGGGCGAAATATTGTGTTAGCAACTAACGTAGCCGAAACCAGCTTAACCGTACCAGGCATAAAATATGTCATTGACCCAGGCACCGCAAGAATTTCACGTTATAGCTATCGCACTAAAGTTCAGCGTTTACCTATTGAAGCTATTTCTCAAGCCAGTGCTAACCAGAGAGCAGGGCGCTGTGGTCGCGTTTCATCAGGTGTTTGTATTCGTTTATATAGTGAAGAAGACTTTCTTAACCGTGATGAATTTACCGCCCCTGAAATATTACGTACTAACTTAGCGACTGTTATTTTGCAAATGCTAGCGTTAGACCTTGGCGAAATAGGAAACTTCCCTTTTGTTGAACCGCCAGATAACCGCAATATTAATGATGGTGTAAAATTACTTGAAGAACTAGCGGCAATAGATAGCTATGCCAGTACAAATGTCAGTAAAAGCGCAAGTACAGAAATAACTGCAAATAAAACAAAAACAAATGCTAAAAGTGTCAACCATACGCAGCTTACCAAATCAGGGCGCTTATTATCCAAATTTGCCATCGATCCTCGTTTAGCTAAGATGGTGCTTACCGCAATAGATTTAGGTTGTGTTGAACAGGTATTGGTGATTGTTAGTGCCTTGAGCATACAAGATCCCCGTGAACGCCCCCATGAGAAACAACAAGCAGCCGATGAAAAACATAATCGTTTTAAAAACAAACACTCAGACTTTATTAGCTTACTTAACTTATGGCAGTACATAAGCAAGCAGAAAAAAGATTTATCGCAAAATCATTTTAGAAAATTATGTCAGCGAGAATATTTATCTTATGTGCGCTTACGCGAATGGCAAGATATTTTCAGCCAATTAAAACTGACCTTAAAAGAACAAAAAATATCATTAACCTCGGTTGATTATCAATTCTCGATTAATGACCAGCAAAATGGCAATAAAGATACTCAAGTTAGTACAGACAGCAAAGACGCTGCAAACATACCTTCAAGCCTAGTACCCGTGCATCAAGCCTTATTGTCAGGTTTGTTAAGTCATTTAGGACAGCAAGATGAAAACCGAGAATTTAAAGGCGCTCGCGGCAGCAAGTTTTTTGTTTTTCCAGGTTCTGCTTTATCAAAAAAACCACCTAAATGGTTAATGTCGGCAGAGCTTGTTGAAACCAGTCGTTTATTTGCCCGTATGAATGCTCGAATTGATCCCCTTTGGATTGAGCCATTAGCAGAGCACCTGTTAAAACGTAGTTACAGCGAACCCCATTGGGAGAAAAAACAAGGGGCAGTAATGGCCTTTGAACAGGTTAGTTTGTATGGGTTAAATATAGTCACTAAACGCAAAATAAATTTTAACACCATTGAACCTCAAACTTGCCGTGAACTTTTCATTCGTGAAGCATTGGTTAATGGCGACTGTTTTATAAAAGAAAAATTTCTTGCGCAAAACCAAGCATTAGTTGCCAGTATTGAAGCCTTAGAGCAAAAAGCACGTCGTAAAAACTTTTTAATTGACGAGCAACAACTAGTCGACTTTTACAGTGATAAATTACCTGAAACTATTATATGCCAACGAAGCTTTTTAGCCTGGTGGAAAAATACCAAACAACAAAATGGCGCGTTGTTAAATTTCACCGAAGCTTTTTTACTTAATGAAAACTCAAGTGAAATTTCAAAGAAAGAATATCCCGACACTTGGCAGCAAGGCGCATTAACGCTACCACTTAAGTATCACTTTACCCCTGGCGATATTGATGATGGTATTAGCGTTGTTATTCCTGTTGCCATGTTAAATCAAGTGCAAACGGTGGGATTTGAATGGTTAATCCCCGCACTTCGTTATGATTTAGTGGTTGCACTGATTAAAGCCTTACCTAAAAGTTTAAGACGAAACTTTGTACCTGCACCTAATTACGCTGAAGCTTGTTTAGAAAACATTAACGCGGTAACTGAAAGTCATTTACAACCCGCGTTAGCTAAACAGTTATTACGAATGACAGGGGTAAGACTACCTGACGATGTTTGGCAAGATGTTGAATTACCCATGCATTTAAAAATGAATTTTCAAGTAGTGAATGAAAAAGGTAACCTATTAAAACAAGGGCGTGATTTAAATTTATTAAAAGCTGAATTACAAGGGAAAGTAAAAGCGTCAATAAAAAAAGTAGCCGAGCAGGGCATTGAAAAAGCTAAATTAACACAGTGGAATTTTGAAGATTTACCTCTAGGCTATGAAAAGAAAATAGCAAATATGACGGTTAAAGCATTTCCAGCGTTAGTTGATCATAATAGTAGTGTTGCCATTGAATTATTTGAACAACAAGAGCATGCCGAGCAAGCCATGTTAGCTGGGGTCAGTCGATTAATTTTACTTAATATTCCGTCGCCACTTAAATACTTACAAGAGAAAATGCCAAACAAAGCCAAATTAGGTTTGTATTTTAATCCCTTTGGCTCTATTGCTGATTTACTGCAAGATTGTATTCAGGCAGCATGTAATCATTTAGTTAAACAAAATATGCAAGCCCAAAAGCTTGAACAGCTACCGCGAACTAAAGCCGAATTTAAACAAGCAAGTGACTATGTTCGTGCCGAAATTTCACCTTGTGTATTAGCCGCAGCAATTAAAGTAGAACAAGCATTAAGTTTACGCCATGACATCGCGAAAAAGTTAAAAGGCCGTGTTGCACTCAATGTTATTCAATCTCATGGTGATATAAAACAGCAACATGAACAATTGGTGTTTAAAGGCTTTGTTACCGCTTCGGGCTTAGATAAGTTAGATGATATTATTCGCTACCTTAAAGGCATATTACGTCGCTTAGAAAAGCTGCCAATAGATCCCAATCAAGACAGGTTAAAGCTAATAGACATTAATAAAGCGACAGATTTATATAAAAATGTACTTGCAAAGCAGCGACAAGATAAACCCATAGCAGATGACATATTAGCAACTAAATGGCTTATTGAAGAGTTACGCATTTCATTGTTTGCGCAAAATTTAGGTACTGCTAAGCCTATCTCGCTTAAACGCATTGTAAATCACTTAAATAGTTTATGAACGCCCTGTAAGTACATTCCTTAATTTGGTATTAGTGACCATTAATTGGCTTTAAAAGGCTGAACTTAGGTAGGTTTTGTTGCCTGTGTATTGCTATTTACCTGTCAAACTTACTTTCATAAAATGATGTCGCTATAGTCATGAAGCTAAGGTTATTAATAAAAGATGATTTAATCACATTATAACCTTTACAGTACTTGTTATTTTTATGTGTTCAGTTAGTATGCTTATCAACAAATATTAATATTCTCTCTTCTTTTATTACATTAAAGGATTTTTTGTGCAAAAAACCTCTCTGTTGCTTATTGTTATTTTGCTTTTATGTAGCTGTTCTAAATCAGGTTTTGATGAGACGCTAAAAATTTCAGTTACCACTTGGGTTGGGTACACGCCACTTTATTATGCAAAAGAAAAAGGTTGGCTTGATGAAGTTAACATAAAATTAGTTAATGCTGTTTCGTTAAGCGAGAACATGTACTTATATCAAGCTGGGAATTCAGATGCTTTTTGCGGTACACAATACGAATATTCCGTATTGAAATTGCAATCCCCTGATATCATCCCCATTATGCTTTTCGATCGCTCTAATGGTGGTGATTTAATCATGAGTAACCATAGCCTTACTGAATTAAAAAACAGTAAGGCTGATATTCAAGCTTACCTTGAGATTGACTCAATTAATTACACTTTATTAGAGGATTTTATTAAAAAGTTTTCTATTGACGAGCAGAGAATTAATTTCATTAATCGAGATCAAGCTGAGATCTCAGCATTAAAAAACACAAACAAAAATGAACAAATTGTTATTGTCACTTACATTCCATTTAATACCCCTCTAGAAAAAAATGGCTTCAAAGAAATACTTTCAACAAAAACAGGGTTAGATCTTTTAGTAATCGACAGCCTGTATACACAAAAAGAAACTTTTATTCGACATGAACAACAATTTAAGATGCTTAAAATAATAACCGATAAAGCCATTAATGCCTTACAAGAAGATCCTATTGCGTTTTTTCAAACCATTAAACATTATTTAGAACCATTATCCTATTCAGAGTTTAATTCAGGTCTAAAAGATATTATTTGGATTAATGGCACCTTACCGGAATCCTTAAAAATTAGAATGCGAAAAGCATCATTTCCGATAAAAGATATTTTATGAAGTTAACGATAAAGCAATATGTACTAATTATGTTATTGATATTATTAACAGGATTATATACAGCTTTTATTAATTACTATTTCAGCCAACGAACGCTTACAGCCCAAATTATTACACGTACTATTAAGAACGACTTATCTGAGCTTTCTTACCTTTTATCAAAGCACCTTAGAAAAGAACCTATAGCATCCGCCCGCTCTTTAATAGACAGAAAAGTCGCAAATAACCCGTATATACGTGCGATTGCAATATTTGATGATGACAAGCCATTATTTAGCACTCACCATAAAAAAACAGATATTCCCTCTGTTACGCTTACTTACAATCATAATCGAAAAGATGATATGTACCATGCATTAACAAGTATCACTACTTTTGAAAATTATATTCGATATTATCAAGGTAAAACATTAAAAAGCTACTCACTCGTTTTTTATATTGAGCACCTTTTCATCCGTGATTCATTTAAGCAAGCACGTAATGAATTTATATTACTTTTTGCATTATTACCCATCATGATTCTTCTTTTTACCTGGATATTTTTGAATGAATTAGTCACTAAACCGTTAGAAATACTTCGACAATATGCTTATTACCAAAATGTAATTCCAAAACCATTTTACATAAAAGAAATTGAGTATATTCGAGCTTCAATGGTGCAAACATTTTCTCGCTTAGAGCAAGAGAAAAAAGATTTATACAACCTTTCCATTACTGATCCCTTAAGTGGTTTATCAAATCGATATTATTTACAAGAAAGAGTTCAACAAATTATTTCAGAGTCACAGCGTAATAATGAAGAATTCGCTTTACTTTTTTTAGATTTAGATCACTTTAAGGCCGTGAATGACTCTCTTGGGCATGATGTGGGCGATGAATTATTAAAAAGCGTAGCCGTTGCCATTCAAGACATATTACGAATAAATGATGTAGTAGCACGTATTGGCGGAGATGAATTTGTTATCGTATTAACTCATTATAAAGATACCATGGAGCTGATTGATATAATTGAGAGAATACAGAAAAAGCTTAGTAAACCATGGGAAATACAATCCTATCCAATTCACATAGACAGTAGCGTTGGCGTAACTATTTATCCTAAAGACGGTAATGATATATTTTCGTTAATGAAAAATGCTGATATTGCGATGTATGATGCAAAAGCGAAAGGCAGGAAAGGTTACCGCTTCTTTACTGAAGAATTAAATACTCAAACACAAGAATATATTGAATTAACCAATACAATGCGTTCCGCATTAAAAAATGATGAATACTCACTCTATTATCAACCACAAAATGATACTAAAACAGATGAAATTATTGGTGCAGAAGCGTTAATTAGGTGGCATAACCCCAAAAAAGGCATGGTAGCTCCTTATCGCTTCATTCCTATTGCTGAAAGTAATGGGTTTATTGTTGAGTTAGGGAAATGGATACTTAAAACAGCCATTAAACAAAAACATACATGGGAAGCACAAGGTATTCATATTAAGCTTGCTATCAATGTTGCTGCAAATCAACTGCAATCTCCTGATTTTATTGAGTATTTACAAGAATTGTTAACCCAATATCGAGTTGATAACTCTCAAATTGTATTAGAAATTACCGAATATGTTTTTCTACATGACAGTGACTCTATATTAAAAACATTTCAAGAAATAAAAGCGTTAGGGATACAAATATCATTAGACGATTTTGGTACTGGCTATTCATCATTATCTTATTTAAAAACGTTTCCAATAGACATATTAAAAATAGATAAAACATTTTTAGATGACTATGAAAGTAAGAGAGGGGCTATTTTTATTGAAACTATTATAACCATGGCACACACGTTGCAACTAACAGTGGTTGCTGAAGGTGTTGAAAAGCAAGAACAGCTAAATTATATACGTCAATTAAACTGTAATAATTATCAAGGATATATTTGCAGTAAACCAGTGCCAATTGATAAATTTAACGCCTTATTATAGATATTTACCTTAAACACTCGTTCTGTATTATAAATTATACAGCTTTATTCGACACTTATTATTTAGCTCAGTATAAATAACACAGTTGTTTTAATTTGTAATGATTTTTGATATCACCCTGGAGTACAGATGATAAATTTTGATGATAAACGTGACTTCTACCGTATGGTGGTAAATAGTGAGGTAATTGTCACTATTGTCGATGATGAAACGAACAGTGAACTAACCGCAAAATGCCATGATTTAAGTGCGACAGGTTTAGCAATAGAAATGGATAAGCCTTTAGAAATATCTACTTTGGTTAAAGTTAAACTTGATTCGGCATCAAGCCAAATACCATCACTTGATATGTGTGGTAAAGTTGTGCGTATTAGTGAAAATAGTGATGGTGGTTATCTTGTTGGTATTGCTATTGAAGGGTTAGAT
>Ga0209826_1001557_pt1 | contig 15848 bp, 13 predicted proteins | sample GOMGulsemesocosm_5_FD_184637 | JGI IMG/M metagenome (GOLD analysis project Ga0209826, IMG submission 184637) | Methane-oxidizing microbial communities from mesocosms in the Gulf of Mexico - GOM15C Gulf of Mexico (SPAdes) (version 2) | ecosystem: Environmental > Aquatic > Marine > Cold seeps... | reverse complement strand
AAGCAATTTTCATTCCTCTTATGCTTGGCGAACACAGCACAACATGGGGTATAAGGCTTGAAATTGCTCAGACAATTGTTAATCCAGAGGAAGATTCTAAGGCGCGGGCACCTCCAAAATTGAAAGTGCTAAGGCTTCGGCGACCTTTATGCCATCAATACCCGCAGACAGTATGCCACCCGCGTAACCCGCCCCTTCTCCCGCCGGATACAAACCTCGCGTATTGATATTTTGAAAATCTCGCCCACGCTTAATACTGATGGGAGAGGATGTTCGGGTCTCAACACCGGTCAACATCGCATCGTTCATCGCAAAACCTTTAATTTGCTTATCAAATGCAGGAATAGCTTCGCGAATAGCAGCGTTGGCGAAATCCGGCAGCGCTTTCGATAGGTCGCCCAAATTGACTCCAGGCTTATAGGAGGGCTGCACCTCCCCAAGATTTTCAGACGGCTTGTTCTGCAAATAATCACCTACGAGCTGAGCAGGTGCACAATAATTACTACCGCCCAATTCATAAGCCTGCTTCTCCAGCGTTCTCTGTAAATCTATACCCGCCAACACATGCCCTGGGTAATCAGTTTCAGGGTCAATACCCACGACGATGGCGGCGTTGGCATTGCGCTCATTGCGCGAATACTGCGACATACCATTGGTCACCACACAGCCTTCTTCCGATGTTGCAGCCACTACGGTGCCGCCTGGACACATGCAAAAACTATAAACACTGCGGCCATTATCACAATGGTGAACCAGAGAGTAATCAGCAGCCCCTAAAATGGGGTGGCCTGCCTGCTCACCAAAGCGCGCACGATCAATCACCGACTGCGGATGCTCTATGCGAAAGCCAATGGAGAACGGCTTTGCCTCAATGTACACACCTTGCTCTAACAGCATCTGAAAAGTGTCGCGAGCACTGTGACCTATGGCCAAAACGATATGGCGACTTTTTAGGGTCTCGCCTGAGCTCAGTGTTACGCCTGTCACCTGACCGTGGCCATCGCCTTCCTCACTCTCCTCTCTGTGGATGCAATCTACTTTCTGCTGAAAGCGAATTTCACCCCCCAGACGGGTAATTTCGGCCCGCATATTCTCAACCATTTTCACCAGCTTAAAGGTGCCAATGTGAGGCTTACTCAATATTAGAATTTCTTCAGGGGCGCCGGCTTTAACAAATTCGTTCAAAACCTTACGACCCAAGTGTTTCTTGTCTTTTACTTGACTGTAGAGCTTGCCGTCTGAAAATGTTCCCGCCCCACCTTCGCCATATTGAACATTTGACTCAGTGTCTAATTCACCTTTTCGCCATAAACCCCAAGTGTCTTTCGTGCGCTGCCGAACATCTTGTCCGCGCTCCAGCACAATAGGTTTCAAACCCATCTGCGCGAGCACTAAGGCGGCCAATATGCCACAGGGTCCAAAACCTATGACAAGCGGCCTAGCCTGAGTTTCACTCGGGAATTCAGGCGGCGCTTCGGCCACAAATGTATAGCGAGTATCCGGACTTTGACGAATAAATGACTGTTTGGCAAACTTCTCCAGCAGCGCCTTTTCCACGTCGTCTGGGAGATCAACATCCAGCTGATAGATCAGTAATATTTGATTCTTTTTACGAGCATCGTAGCTGCGTTTAAACACAACAGCGCTCAAAAGATCAGCCTCGCTAATAGCCAATTTATTTAGGATCGCCTGCGTAAGATCGCTCTCACTGTGGTCGAGAGGTAACTTTATTTCATTGAGTCTTAACATAGCAGGCCGACTAAAATAATGAGGTTAATGAGTGATGCTGTGGCATGCATTTTAGCATGAGCCTAAGAGCAAGGTCCAAAGTAAGGAGAGTGCCAAAGCACTCATTGACTCCCCTCGCTTACACCAGGCTCGGTGTCGCGGCCTTCAACCAACTCGGCAACCAACATACCCCCTACTATCAGCGCCGCCCCAATCCACGCGTACAAGCTTAGCGTCTCGCCCAGCAACCAAAAGCCGCCCACCGCGGCGAACAGCGGCTCAGTGGCAAAAATCAACGCAACTCGCCAAGCCGCCAAGCTCTGCTGGCCAATGGTTTGCGCCACAAAGGCTAAACCCGTACCCAGAGTGCCCCCCACCAAAATAGCCGTCCAGGCAAGCGCCCCAGAATTACTGGTCGCGTCGGCGATGAGCACTTGTGGCAGGCTGAGCAGAGATTGCGTTTCAAACACACCCGCAGCGATAAGACTCAGCAACATAACCGTAATTAGTTGCACTTGCGTTAATGCAAGCGGATCAACTTCCGCGACGTAAACACCTGTATAGACAATATGAATGGCAAACATGAAGGCGCACACTAGAACCCAGACTTCCCCCAGAGAGATGCCGTTCAAGCCTCCAGTGAGCAGCACAGTGCCCGTCGTGGCCATTGCAACACCAAGCCATACAAACCACTGCTGCGCTTCTTTTAACCAAGCCCAAGCAATCACGGGTACCAAAACCACATTCAAACCGGTAATAAAACCTGCATTACTCGCCGAGGTGTATTGCAAACCAATGGTTTGTGTTGAAAATGCGGTGAACAATAATACGCCCAATATGACCCCATGGTGTATCACCGAGGTATTGAGACTGTTTAAAAATTGAAATCCGGAATAGCGGAAATAGGCCACCAAGGTGAGTACCGCTACGGCAAAACGCAGCGCATTAAAAGTATTGGGCCCCATGGAATTGAGCGTTTCATGAACCAATGAAAATTCAATACCCCAAACAAAACTGACAAAAAGAAGTACCCAACCCCAAAAATGTGCTTTTTCTTTCATTCGACCGCCTTTCTCCCGTGTAAAATCCGCGCGAGTATAACAGCCGCCCTAGCTTCAAGCTTGCAAAACTCTACCCAACTTAAGAGATACAAAGTAGTCAGACGATTTTAAACCGCTATAATTAGAAATACTGTTATGCATTGCTATCAACTCGGGAGCTAAATGTGAATTTCATTAAAATCTGCAAGGTGATGTTAGGCCTCTTTCTAACCCCCCTTGCAATAGCCAGTGGCGACGGCGCTCCTCCTCTCTCTCTTATCAATCACACTGTCGGATATTTAGCCCTTGCGGTATTTGTGCTCGCCTATGCTGTGGTGATGTCTGAAGAAGTTTTGCATTTGAGAAAGTCCAAACCGGTAATTTTAGCAGCCGGTATAATTTGGGCCATGATTGCCTATGTCTACGCCGAACACGGTATGCCGCACGCCGCCGAACAGGCCGTGCGCCACAGCCTGCTCGAGTATGCTGAACTCATGCTGTTCTTATTAGTTGCCATGACTTACGTAAACGCCATGGAAGAACGCAAGGTGTTTGATGCCCTTCGCTCTTGGCTAGTGGCTAAAGGTTTTGGTTTTCGACAAATATTTTGGCTGACAGGTTGTCTGGCATTCTTTATTTCGCCCATTGCCGACAACCTAACCACATCCCTGCTTATGTGCGCCGTGGTGATGGCCGTCGGCGGCAGCAATACCAAGTTTGTCTCACTCGGCTGTGTCAACATTGTGGTAGCCGCAAATGCCGGCGGGGCTTTCAGTCCCTTTGGTGACATTACTACGCTCATGGTATGGCAAAAGGGAGTCATCCCATTTGTTACATTTTTCAGCCTATTTTTGCCTGCAGTCGTGAACTATCTGGTACCTGCCGCCATCATGCATTTTTACGTTCCCAATGAAAAACCCCAGGGGAATAACGAAGTTGAACGAATGAAGCGCGGCGCTAAACGTATTATTATCTTGTTTCTCTGCACAATTACGCTGGCTGTATGCTTCCACAATTTTTTGCACCTCCCCCCCGTTGTGGGTATGTTTACTGGCCTGTCACTACTTCAGTTTTTCGGTTTTTATCTCAAGAAAACCCACAACCAAAATGCCGTTGCCTATGACCCGCAAAAAGCCAAACAGCGTGTGGGCGATGTTGTTCAGGTGCCGGACAAAGAGGAGTTTCGCAAAGGCGATGTCATCCCATTTGATATATTTAATACGGTTTCTCGGGCCGAGTGGGACACCTTATTTTTCTTCTACGGAGTGATTCTCTGTGTGGGCGGTCTCGGCTTCATTGGCTATCTCGGCCTCGCATCTGATGTGATGTATAACGAATGGGGAGCCACTAACGCCAATATCGCAGTGGGAGTACTTTCAGCGATCGTCGACAATATTCCGGTGATGTTCGCGGTACTCACCATGATGCCAGAAATGTCTGAAGGGCAATGGCTGTTGGTGACACTCACCGCCGGAGTTGGCGGCAGTATGCTGTCAATTGGTTCGGCGGCCGGCGTGGCCTTAATGGGCATGGCAAAAGGCCAGTATACATTTTTTGGCCATCTGAAATGGGCGCCGGTTATTGCCCTGGGTTACGCGGCCAGCATCGCTTGCCACATGTGGGTGAATGCCCACTATTTCACGTAACTGAGCAGCCAATGCCCTCGAAACGCACTCGCTTAGACCGCTTAATTAGTGCCGAGCTTAAGGTAAATCGTGGTGACGTGCGGCTAATGCTCGCGCGTCAACGAATCACCGTGAATGGTGTTTTGGCCACTGCGGCCAATCAGGTGATTGAGGAGTTTTGTCACGTCACCCTCGACGGGAAAACGCTGCAGGCAAAAACACCCCGCTACCTCATGTTGCATAAACCCAAGGCTGTGGTGAGCGCCACGATCGACGCTGAACACACCACCGTAATAGACCTCCTCCGCAACAATGACGGTGAAGGCTTGCACATTGTAGGCCGACTCGACTACAACTCTACCGGCCTCATTCTACTCACGAACAACGGCCGTTGGTCTCGGCAACTGAGCTCACCCCAAAGCCGCGTGCAAAAACACTATCGCGTCACTCTGGAAAACCCTATCCAGGAAGAGTACGTCGAGGTGTTCCAAGAGGGAATGTATTTTGCCTTTGAGCGGATCACCACAAAGCCTGCAGGCTTGCGTATTATCAACCCGCATCTCGCCGAAGTGTCACTGACTGAAGGTCGCTACCATCAGATTAAAAGAATGTTTGGCCACTTTCAAAATCCGGTCAGTGACCTGCATCGAACAGCCATAGGTAGCCTGTCATTAGACCCAGCATTGGCAGAGGGGGAGTACAGGAATTTGACAGCACTGGAAGTCGCGGAGCTTACAGCGCTGTCTGAAGGTCGTTCGAAATAGAGTTGTATGGCTACTTGCTGGCCATTTCCTGACTAGAAAGAAACTCTTCATAAGTACCTTGGAAATCGACCAGTGATTGGTCTTTGATCTCTACAATACGGGTTGCCAACGAAGACACAAACTCACGATCATGGCTGACAAAAATCAAAGTGCCTTCATAATGCTCCAGCGCCATGTTTAAGGCTTCAATAGATTCCATATCTAGGTGGTTTGTGGGTTCATCCATCAACAATATGTTGGTATCTTGCATCATCAACTTACCAAACAAAAGACGATTCTTCTCACCACCGGAACACACATTAACCTGCTTTTTGAAATCGTCTGACGAAAACAACAAGCGGCCCAGAGTGGCCCGTACAATTTGATCATCGTGATGAGGTTTTTGCCACTGACTCATCCAGTCAAACAAATTCTTGTCAACGTTGAAGTCAGCATTACTGTCTTGTGGACAGTAACCCAATGTCGCATTTTCAGACCACTGAATTGTGCCGCCGTTAACCGGTAGTTCATCCATTAAACAGCGTAAAAATGTCGTTTTACCTACACCATTTTCACCGATCACCGCCACGCGAGAACCCGCTTCTATTATCAGGTTGCCATCATTGAACAGTGTTTCACCGTCAAAACCGTGTGTTAGTTTTTCCAGCACCAATGCCTGACGATGCAGCTTTTTATCCTGACTGAAACGAATGTAAGGCGTCACTCGACTAGAAGGCTTGATATCTTCAAGCTTAATTTTGTCTATGCGTTTAGCTCGCGACGTTGCCTGTTTCGCTTTCGAAGCGTTGGCCGAGAAACGACTTACAAACTGCTGTAATTCGGCAATTTGAGCCTTTTTCTTGGCGTTTTCAGACTGCATGCTTTCACGGGCTTGTGTCGAAGCCCGCATGAAATCATCGTAATTGCCTGGGTACACACGCAACTCGCCGTAGTCGATATCGGCCATGTGTGTACACACTGAATTGAGGAAATGCCTGTCGTGCGAAATAATAATCATGGTGCTTTTGCGCTCGTTAAGCATGCCTTCCAACCAGCGGATGGTATTGATATCCAGGTTGTTCGTGGGCTCATCCAGCAGCAGAATATCGGGATCAGAAAACAGCGCCTGCGCCAACAATACTCGTAATTTCCAGCCAGGAGCAATGGCACTCATCGGCCCAAAATGCAGATTTTGATCGATACCCGCTCCCATGAGGATTTCACCCGCACGGCTCTCGGCACTGTAGCCGTCCATCTCGGCAAACTGTGTTTCTAAATCTGCCACCTTCATACCGTCTTCTTCAGACATTTCTGGCAGGCCGTAAATGCGATCGCGCTCTTGCTTCACTTCCCAGAGCTCTGCATGCCCCATGATTACCGTATCTATCACTGAGGAATCTTCAAACGCAAATTGATCTTGGCTCAATTTACCCACTCGCTCACTGGGCGTAATGGTCACGTTGCCGGCACTAGGGGCCAAGCTGCCGTCCAGTATCTTCATGAACGTGGACTTGCCACAGCCATTGGCACCAATTAGGCCATAGCGATTGCCATCGCCAAATTTCACGGAAATGTTTTCAAAGAGTGGCTTGGCGCCAAACTGCATGGTGATATTTGCTGTGGAGATCAAGGGGCGTTTCCTGAGTGATTAGCGCTAGCTGTTGAATTTTGGGGCCACACTATATTGATTTGCGGCGCAAACGTCGAGCGATATTGTATGAATTTTACTCGTTATTGAACCTTAGCTAAGGCTTAGCCCCCTATTCTCGGGGCTTTTAATCCCTTTTGAGCCTTGGGCTTAATCACTTAGGGCCGTATACTGAAGGGCCAAAAATTCAGGAACAAAACTGTGTTAAGCATCTCGCTCGCCGTCTCACTCCCCGATGAGGAAATAGAACTCACTGCCATTCGAGCTCAAGGGCCCGGTGGGCAGAATGTAAATAAGGTGTCGTCGGCTATTCACCTACGTTTTGATATTCGTGCCTCGTCACTGCCCGAGTTCTACAAGCAAGAGCTGCTTCGCCTCAAAGACAGGCGCATCAATAAAGAAGGCGTTGTGGTTATCAAGGCACAGCAGTTCCGCACCCAGGAGAAAAACCGAGATGATGCTCTGGATCGCCTGCAAACCCTGATTAAAGGTGTGGCGGTGGTGCAAAAAACTCGACGCCCCACCAAACCCACTAAAGGCTCACAGCAAAAACGGCTTAACGGGAAAACCCTTCGTGGCCGCACAAAATCGCTTCGCGGCAGTGTTTTTGAATAGTTACCCATAGAGCTACAACTATAGCTACCAACAACGAACACCAGAGCCCGCTTCTGAAAACACCCCCATAGAATCACTTGACCCAAGTTCGCCGGTGTTAGTAATCGTTAGACTTACACAGGCCGCGTCGCTAGCCCGTTGAACCCCCAGTGCAGACACCTTTACCTGGAAGCAGCTAACAAGATCACCACCTGCACAGGGGCCTACCGAGCCACGGTAAAAACCCTCCTGACTCAAGATCGAGCTATTCAAGCCAGATTCAGCTTCCAACTCGCCAGTATAACGACCATAGCGTAAAAAATAGTCTTCTTCTCTCGCCGCAAGGTCCAGCGCAAAAGTTCTACCATCGGCGCGACGCCCTTGACTAAAACCCGCCTCATAAGAGGGCACTGCTATTGCCACAAGCACACCGATAATGACCAGTACTATAAGCACCTCTATTAGAGTAAAGCCTCGTGAGTACACGCTCAATTCAGGGTTCCAATACATCAGTCCACGCCTCTCTACGGCCACTGCGAGAAATAGTTGTTTGTAGCCTCTTCACAGCACCTGATAAAAGTTGGCTGCGAATGGAAACCCGGTACATTGGCTCCTCAATACCGAGATGCACTCTACTCCCCAAATATTCCACAATATAATCGTGGCGCCCCACGGTACCCTTTAAGCTTTTATTGGTACTAATAACATCCCAATTATTCAGCTCGAGCAACAGCGCTGAGCTGTCATAAAAGCCATCACCGGGCAGTGAAAAATCGAAACTTTCCTTATCTAAAGGAATAGAGTTAATAGACTGTTCGGCGAGCAATAGATTGCGTTCCGCAACGGCCTCCAATTGCACCTGACTTTGAAAATGAGCCGCCATTTTGATGTCGAGCAATGCCTGGGACATGGCACTGAGACCCAGCATCGTTACAATGACTAACATTATCAGGCTGATCAACAGAGCCGCCCCGCCTTCGCAATGTGATCTCATTAGCCAGAATTCCGAATGGGCACCACGCGTTGAAATAAACGTCTGCGGTAGTGACTTTCTTTAAGTGCTGTATTTGGAGTGAAACTATGGTCGCCGAGAACGTATGTATGCCGATCAACAAAGGCCGCCTCTGGGCACTCAGCTCGAACTAACAGCCACACTCTTACAGCTTTCACGTCAGCCCACACACCCACATCATCGGCGTTAAAATACTGCCCCGCCACCTGATACTGAAATTGAATGTTTTCTACTCCTGACAGGAGTTCTTCTCGCCTTGGCCGCCCCGAGACGCTGAGCGTTTCACGAAAGAGGCCAGGAATGGGCAAACCTTGGCACTCTCTGCCCGAATCACTCACATAATAGGCGTGGCTGTGCAAGGTATGGTCGCTCGACAATGACGACAGTACTTGATTGTTGGCCTCACCACGATCACTGCCAATAAAAATCTTACTTTCGCTTATCCCCGCTCGAAAATAGATACGCGCACTATCATATTGTTGACCATGATTGACGAGACCGTTGCGCCCCACAATCTGCGATGACAGATAGCGCGCAACCAAAATATCACCCCTTAAATAATCTCGTTTAGGAATACAGTCGTAGCCCTCACGGGTATCATTCAGACCAAAAAGTGACTGCTCAATCATCCGCCCCCAAGTGCTATCGCTCGACACACACCGCGGCGCTTGTTCAACTGGCCCAAGACTACCTGCCACTGTCAGCTTACCCAGAGGATCTTTCCGCACCTGCCCGTAAATACTTAGATTGCCGGATCGCTGAACGTCGTTACCCAAAAGTTCAAGACCAAAACGACCACTGGCGCCTAAACGAGCTATAGTTTCGCTCAGCCCTAGGCTTCGTTTTGCACTCAGTAACACATGCATCATCAAGGTAATTAGCATCAGACCCAATGTACTAGCGACCATAAGCTCCACTAAACTCAAGCCTCTGAAGCGTAAACCTCCTAGCGCAAAAGTCCCCATTTATAACTTCACCCCTATCTGCCAGCAGCCTGAGTTTCCTATCCGGTGAATTGAAGGTGTGCAACTGCCTTCGCTCTTGCCTTCACTCTTGCCTTCACTCTTGCCTTCACTGCCCCAGCGGATAAGCAAAAAAAAGCCGGACTCGGGTTCAGGTATCGCTAGCAGGGAGGTACTTACTGACTTCCACGTTCGATTCACCTCCCCGAGCCACTGGCTTAGATCGTAAGCCACTAGCTGCTCGCCCGAGCAAGACTGAACATTACAGTTCCTCTCAGGCTCCGGGGTATCGCCGCCACCTTCGTGCCCATACAAAGCCAATGTTGCTGGGTCGCTCGCGTTTGCGCGCATTCTTCCTACTAGGTCTCGGCTCAGTAAAACTGCTGAGCTTTGGCTATCGGCCATGTGCACGTATCGAAGTGCCTTAGCCTGCAGAGAGGCCGTTCCCAAAATGCCCAGGGAGAGAATTCCCATAGCCACCAGAACTTCAATTAGGGTAAAACCCTGCCCTTTTTTATGACTCAGCATTTGATAAAGCTCCCAGCTTGGTAGAAAGGAAACAGATTAAGCAAGTCAGGTTAATAAAACAGGCGCTTGCCGATAAACGGCTATAATTTCAGATGAGCGGCCAATTCTCTCAGTATCAAACAGTCTGCCCAAAGTTATAAGACAGTCTGGGCAAAGCGATCAATATCTGACAGGATACGGCCTATACTTTGCTATGGAGCCTGCGGTGTTTGTTGTCCGACTATTGAATCGACTGTCTACGAGCGTCATAACGCTTACAATTGTTGGAGCTGTGGCCTACTTCCTAGCGGCTCGAAGCAGTCAGTTTCTGTCAATTCCTCCCGGTTTATCCAGCGCCGTTTGGCCTGCGGCCGGCGTCGGGCTAATAATGATGCTGCACTTTGGCAGCAGAGCCGTCATCGGTGTTTTCATCGGCTCACTCGCCTACAACTTTTACGCGCGCTACACCCCAGAAATAAACCCAAGTATTGTCTTCAATATAATATTAATGGCTTCGGGAGCCGGCATTCAGGCCTATGTAGGCGGGCGACTGATTGGCCCTATGGCCAACCGTGCTGAAACTCTTCTGAAAGAAAATGAAATATTTAAAATATACATAATTGCAGGCCCTTTAAGCTGCCTCATTTCAGCCACGATCGCCTGCGCAACCCTAATGGCATTCACCTCAATTGAACACATAACCCTGGCTCGCACATGGCTCACTTGGTGGGTGGGAGACACCATTGGCGTGCTGACTATGCTGCCAATTTATTTACTTTTAGTGCACGGAGGCAATGCCTACAATACAAAGCAATCTCTACGTGTAATAACGCCTTACTTGGTTATCTTCCTTGTCGCCGTCGCCATTTTTGATTACACCCGTAATATAGAATCGGATAAAGAAGAAAGAAAACTTCAGCAACATAGCCGCATGCTGGTTTTTGCTATTGATAAACATATCAACAACATGAATAACAGCGTGCACGGTCTCCACGCCCTAGCGAGCACCTATAGCGAGTTTCACTACTCTGATTTCCTCCTTTATGTAGAGGGCATATCTCCCAACTACCCAGGCCTGCGCGCCTTAGAATGGATACCTTTCGTACCCTACGAGCAGAGGGGAAGCATCGAAGCGGCCATGAAGAACATAATGCCTAATTCGTCTGGGTTTACTGAGCGCGATAACAAAGGTGCTTTTGTGAGCGCCGCAAAGCGAGATTCTTATTTACCGGTGTATTTTGTCTCCCCCCTACAAGGCAATGAATCTGCATTTGGCTATGACTTAGCGTCTCAAGCAACTCGCAGAGCCGCCTTAATGTTAGCTCGCGAGACAGGTGAAGCGATTGCAACAGGGCGAGTGCGACTGGTGCAAGAAAAGAGCGAAGGTGAATTTTTTGGCTTTCTTTTAATCAGGGCGCTCTACGACAATCAGGCCGGTCAAAAAACGATCAAAGGTTATGTGCTTGGGGTCTTTGATGTAAACACTCTAATTGATACGGCGCTGGCAGGTCTAAACAGCGAAGCTTACGACATTGAACTTCTTGATATTACCGACTCTAGTCAGCCCGAACGGCTCTACAGCCGATCTGGAGTACCGCTTGCAGAATCGGCCATCTCCCAAACTATCTCTGTTAATAGTCGGATTTGGCAGTTCAAAATTCAAGCTTCGAGCGAACACGAATCAACCGAACCGGAGTGGAGCATTTGGCTTGTGCTCATCGGCAGTTTGTTGATGGTTAGTGTGTCTGGTGTCTTTTTCCTAACCGTCAATGGCAAAGCCGCATCTATTCGCCGACAGGTTATCGATAAAACTCGCGAACTAAAGCTGGCAAAAAACAATGCCGAGGCCGCTAACAGAGCCAAAAGCGATTTTTTGGCCAGCATGTCACACGAACTGAGAACACCGCTAAACTCTATCATTGGCTTCACCAAGCGCTTACTCTCGCGCGCCGATAAAAATAAAAGTGACGCCCTTGACCCTCGCAATCAAGAAGCCTTAGAAATAGTTCATCGCAACGGCGTGCACTTACTATCTCTCATTACAGACATTCTCGATTTGTCTAAGATCGAAGCCGGAAAAATGGCCGTGCAACGCGAACTGGTCATTCTCGATGACTTAGCCCTGTCATTGGAACAACAACTTTCGGGCCTTATTCCTTCGGAAAGAAAACAAGCGCTTATTTTCCACTGCGAAGGTGAACAGTGTTATGCCGATTTAAAAAGGCTCAAACAAATTCTCATCAATCTAATTTCCAACGCAATAAAATACAGCTCGGAAGGCGACATCCTCGTCCACATTACGCCAGAAACCATCAATGAGCAGCCTGGAATTATGTTTTCAATACAAGACCAGGGCATGGGGATTAAGGAAGCCGACATTCCCCAACTGTTTCAGAAGTTCAGCCAGATAAAAACCGACAATAGCAATCATATCGAAGGCACAGGTTTGGGCTTGGTATTGGTGAAAGAACTGGTAGAGCTGCACGGCGGCCAAGTCTCACTCTCAAGCACTTGGCAAAAAGGCAGTACCTTCAAGTTCTGGTTGCCCGACTATACTAATCCAGAAGAGCAGAAACAGTGATTCAACGTTCGCCTACTAGCACTCTGAACCGCATAGTTTTAAGTGTTGTTTGCTTACTGGGCAGCGCCCTCACGTTAGCCAACAGCTATAATGTTTCACATCTGCGCTCCCCCTCCTTGCGAGATAGCAGCCCTGCGCTCTACGGCTTGAATATCTATCGAGCCAAACATCCGTCTACCGAAAGCAAAATTCAGCAGGGCCACGATGATACGACGCAGGGCAAAACATCGCTGCGTAAATTCTATAATGCTATCGATACTCTCGAAACGGAAATGGGGCCCTTTAATCCAGCGCTAAGCCAGACACTCAATCAACTCGGCGAGTTTTTACAAAAACAAGGACAACACAGTGAAGCCATCCGTATATTCAGGCGCGCCATTCACGTTGATAGAGTCAATCAAGGCCTAGATACACCCGAACAAATACCCGCAATAAAACGTATCATCAGCAGTTATTTGACTCTGAAGAATTTTTCTAAAAGTGACGACGCATACGAATACCTTTACTTTGTTGAAAACCAAAACAATCAGCGAGATGAGGTGGAATTGCTTGAAAGCCAAAACCTCTATGCACGCTGGCAGCGCACAGCCTACCTGCTCGAACGCAATGACGATCAACACCGACGCCTATTAAGACTCTATGACCTACACGAACAAACCGTACAAGCACTGGAATCTGAAGACATCACCGGCGAAACGCTGGTAGCGCACTACTACCAACAGCTCGACACACTGTATTTACTGGATCAACACCCTGGCATAGAACCCCCGTCCCTGAGTCTTAATGCCGAAGAAGAGCGGCGCATGGCATTGGAGTCCAGAGAAAAAATCCGACTCAGACAACTCAATAGAAACCCCTATTCCCAAGGACTTAAAATTTTCAACAAAATTGCTGCAATCGTTGAGAATAAAGAAGCTGCGCAAAAACAAAAGCTAGACCTTGCCAAAGGCGACTGGCACACCTGGTTTGGTCGCAGCCATAAGGCCAAGTCGGAGTATGGGAAATTGGCTCTAAGCAGCGATATATCGAGTAGTGAGCCGCAGGCCTTACCCTTAAGCCCCCAGTCTTGGCCTGAGGCGTTTAATAAACCCAATATTCGCCGGGGCCGAGTAAGCCTTGCACTTAATATCAATAAGCGAGGCGAAGTCAAACATATGGAAGTGATTGCTCTGCAAGCGGAACAGGGAAAGGTTTCAACCCTCGCGGTTAAACGACTCGTGCGGCAGTTAAAATTCCGCCCTAAATTGAAACAGGGAATAAGCGTCGACTCTCTGGTTGTGCGCGAATATAATTTTCGTTACTGAAACTCAAAACATAGGACTTCATCATGAGTACTGGAAAAATCGTTGGCGGAATCATACTAGGCCTTGTGGTGATTGTAGGCACCGTACTTTTCGTGGGTCTAAGCAATCTGAACGAGCTCATTAAAACCAACATTGAAACTGTGGGCAGCGAACTAACAGGCACCTCTGTGACGCTGGCCGAGGTAGATGTGAAAATCACCGAAGGTCACGGAGCGTTGAACCGCCTAGTTGTTGCTAACCCCGCAGGCTACAACAGCGCATATGCATTCTCTATGAACAGTATTTCACTGGACATTGATCCTCGGTCAATTACTGAGTCTGTGATTGTGATCAAAAACATCACCATTGATGGCGCCAGTATCATTGCTGAACAAAAATCCTTGTCAGAAAACAATCTACAAACCATTTTAGACCAACTTAAATCTAATAGTGGTAGCAGCAGCGCTTCCTCTGCGGAGGATGACAGCAGCCCTGAGGTGAGGTTTATCGTCGAGCAGTTCAACTTCACCAACGCCAAAGCCCAAGTAATCTCCCCTCAGTATGGTGAAAAAGAACTGAACATGCCCGCCATCAAGCTGCAAAACATTGGTGACAAAGCAACAGGGCTCACCCCAGAACAGCTTACCCAAGCACTGATTAAACCCATCATTGCTAGTGCCAAAGCCCAGGTGAGTGGTCTGTTAAAAGCGAAAGCTCAAGCCAAGCTGGCGGAAAAGCTCAATGAAAAACTTTCCGATAAAGACAAAGCTAAAATTGACAAGCTAAAGTCGCTTTTTAATCGTTAACGCTCTACCCGGTAGCAAGGTGAATAAGCGCTGCCGGGTAATTTCATACGACCTTGATCCACAAATTGCAGCAGCAGTTTATCCAGGTACGCCATTAATTCGGCATCACCTCGAAGCACAAATGGGCCCTGCTTCGCGACCGCAGACAAACCTTCAGGCTTTATGTTCCCCGCTACAATACCCGAAAATGCACGTCGCAAATCAGCGGCCAGTTCACCCCGGTCGCCACCCTTAAATAATTTTAAAGCGGCCATATTTTCATGATTAGGGATAAAGGGCTGTTGCAAGCTGTCGTCGATATGCAGCGACCAGTTGAAGTGATACGCATCACCCGAAATTCGCCGGGCATCACGCACAGCCGCAATCCCCTTTCTGAGTGTTTTTGCCACCTGAATGGGGTCTTCAATCACGATGTCATAACAGGATTGCGCCTCAGGACCTAAGGTAGCGCCTATAAAGTCATCCAGCACAGTGAAATAAGCTTCCGCGGACTTGGGCCCCGTGAGAACAATAGGCAACACCAGGCCCTCATTGCGACGGTCGAGCATCACTCCCAAGATGTACAGGAGCTCCTCGGCGGTGCCCACGCCACCGGGGAAAATAACAATTCCGTGGGCCATGCGCACGAAGGCTTCTAAACGTTTTTCGATATCGGGCAAAATCACCAGTTGATTCACAATCGGGTTAGGGGGTTCAGCGGCAATAATACTCGGCTCGGTAAGGCCAATATAACGTTTGGGGTAAAGGCGCTGCTTAGCGTGCCCTATTGTGGCCCCTTTCATGGGCCCCTTCATCGCGCCAGGCCCACAACCCGTGCAAATATCCATACCCCTGAGACCCAGGCGATAACCCACTTCCTTGGTGTAGTTATATTCATTATCTGAAATAGAGTGGCCACCCCAACAAACCACTAAACCCGGCTCTTGGCTAGGGGCAATGGCCTGCGCGTTGCGCACAATTTCAAACACGATATCGGTAAGGTCTGCCCCTGGGCTTGCGCTCGATAGAGCGTCGCCATATTTCACCGCTACAAACAGAATATCTCGAAGCACCGCAAACAGGTGCTCGTGAATTCCCTGAATAAGTTCGCCGTCCACAAAAGCCTGTTCAGGCGGATTAATTAGCTCAAGTTTTACACCTCGATCTCGCTGCAAGACATTGATCTCAAAATCGAGATGCTGGCTCAGAATGGCTTCAACGCTGTCGGTATTACTCCCAGAACTAAGCACAGCCAAAGCGCACTGACGAAACAATTGATACAGCTGGCTGGACGAAGACTGCCTGAGCAAACCCACTTCCCGCTGAGAGAGTAGGTTCAT
>Ga0209826_1001556_pt1 | contig 15851 bp, 9 predicted proteins | sample GOMGulsemesocosm_5_FD_184637 | JGI IMG/M metagenome (GOLD analysis project Ga0209826, IMG submission 184637) | Methane-oxidizing microbial communities from mesocosms in the Gulf of Mexico - GOM15C Gulf of Mexico (SPAdes) (version 2) | ecosystem: Environmental > Aquatic > Marine > Cold seeps... | reverse complement strand
CCTTTATTAGTACTTGCTGGCGCGGGTAGTGGTAAAACTCGGGTAATTACCGAAAAAATCGCTTATTTGGTTAAACAAGGTTTACCCGCACGGCATATTGCCGCTTTAACCTTTACCAATAAAGCCTCGCGAGAAATGAAAGCGCGCGTGAGTAAGTTACTTGATGATAAGGAGTTACGTGGCTTGCGTGTTTCCACCTTTCATTCATTAGGTTTAGAAATTCTGCGTAAAGAGCATAAAACTTTGCAATATAAAGCTGGAATCTCTTTATTTGATGAGCAAGATAAAATTACGCTACTCAAAAACCTGATTACCCATAGCAGCCAAAATTACGATATTGATGCTGTAAATATTTATTCAGGGCTCATCGGACAATGGAAAAACTCATTTGTTACACCTGAGCAAGCACTTAGTTTAGCTAATGCTGAAGAACAAGAAGCAGCGCAGATTTATGTTGATTATGCGCGTAGTTTAAAAGCCTATAACGCGGTAGATTTTGATGATTTGATTTTATTGCCGGTGTTATTGTTTCAGCAATTTCCTGAAACCTTAGACAAATGGCAAAACATCATCCGTTATTTATTAGTCGATGAATATCAAGATACTAATATCACGCAGTATCAATTAGTAAAATTACTAGTGGGTAAGTTGGGTAAATTTACCGTAGTGGGAGACGATGACCAATCAATCTATGCTTGGCGTGGCGCACACCCAGAAAATCTTGAGCAATTACAAAAAGATTACACGCGCCTTGAAGTGATTAAGCTAGAACAGAATTATCGTTCCTATGGGCGCATTTTAAAAGTAGCCAACCAGTTAATTGCTAACAACCCACATGCGTTTGAAAAGAAATTATGGAGCGATATGGGCTATGGTGATCCCTTGCGGGTATTAGCACATAAAAATGATCTCGAAGAAGCCAAGCAAGTAGTCGCGGAAATTGTACACCATAAATTTAAAACCGGCGGCTGTTATGGGAACTACGCGATTTTATACCGTAGTAATCACCAGTCGCGCTTATTTGAACGCAGTTTACGTGAGCAAGATGTGCCGTATTTTATTACCGGCAGCGCCTCATTTTTCTCCTATGCAGAAATTAAAGATATTCTGAGTTATCTGAGATTGTTTGTAAATTCCGATGATGATGCTGCCTTTTTACGTGTGGTCAATACCCCGCGCCGTGAAATTGGCCCGACCACTTTAGAAAAATTAGGCGCCTATGCCAATGGCCGGCATATTAGCTTGTTTAGTGCTTGTTCTGAGATGGGTTTAAAGCCGCACCTTTCTGAGCAGGCGCTTGCTCGCTTACAGAAATTTTGTCAATGGACATTGAGAACTTCGGCAGAAATTCAAAGTGGCGATACCTTTGCGGTCATGCACGCTTTTATCCAACAAATTAATTATCATCAATGGCTGCATGAAAATAGCACCAGCCAAGCTGCTGCAGAGCGTAAAATTAAAAACGTCGATGAGTTGCTAGAATGGTTACAGCGTTTGGCGGAAAAGGCAGAGGAATCAGAAAATACGTTAGAGGCAATTGTCGCTAAAATTCAATTGTTAGATATATTAGACCGTAACCAAGAGGAAGAAGCAGACAGCCAAGTTAGCTTAATGACCTTTCATGCAGCGAAAGGTTTGGAGTTTCCCCATGTATTCTTAATTGGTTTTGAAGAAGATATATTGCCGCATCAAAACAGCGTAGAAACCGGTAATATCGAAGAAGAGCGCCGCCTCGCCTATGTAGGTATTACTCGGGCACAGCACACTTGCACCTTTAGTTACTGTACGCATCGAAAGCGTTATGGGGATATTAGTGAAAGCGCCCCCAGTCGTTTTTTAGAAGAATTGCCTGAAGAGGACTTAGAGTGGCCGAGTAAAAAGCCCGTCGATAAAGAAGAGCAAAAAGTGCGCGGCAAAGCTAATTTAGCGCATTTAAAATCGATGCTATCGTAAACCACGCTGATCAGTTAGAATAATCAGTTCAAAATGCGCGCCCGTAGCTCAGCTGGATAGAGTACCGCCCTCCGAAGGCGGTGGTCGGACGTTCGAATCGTCTCGGGCGCACCATTGATCTTTGCCTCCTGTGCAGAAAATAGACTAAAAATAAAGAGCTTAAGCCTAACGGCAATTTGATTTTTAGCGCTGATTTATTGTTTTATATAAATCCATAATTTGTTTTGCCAGAGTACCGTCAGTCGAATATAAAGCCCCTCGGTGATTCATAAAAGTGGAATCCGTTCGATTTAAATCTAAAGCTTGTCCGAATATATCGCTAACAAAGGCTCCCATTTCATTAAATAAACAAGCCGATGCAGAAAAATCCCATAAGCCACCGCCACCAGCATGTGAGATAGGGAATTTAAAATAACAGGCGGGTGAGTTTTCTAGTACCCAACAAGCATTCATCGCGGCACCGCCTTGTTGAATAACTTTTATATCACGATAATTGGATTGTTTAGCGATCTGCTCAAGCTGAAGCAGCACTTCTTGGTAGTGAGGGTGTTTAGCAAAACTACGATCTGAAATAAAATTCAGTGAGGGTTTTGTTTGATTATTTTCGGATAACTGCCAAGGCTCGCCATTTCGAAAAGCACCGGCTCCTTTAACAGCATGATAAAGTGTATTCTTCACGGGATCATAGATCACACCAATATAAGGCACGCCCTCACGAGACACTAAAGCAATAGAGACTGCATAGCCATGCTTCCTTTCAATAAAAGGCAACGTGCCATCTAAAGGATCAATACACCAGAAAAAATCTTTTTCCAGTCGCAGTAAATCATCAGGGCTTTCCTCGCTGAGTAAAGCTAAATCATATATCTCACAGCTAGGCTGCAAGTTTTGTAAGATAACGGCCTGACATAGGTGATCGACTTCGGTCACGACTTGAGAAGCTAAACTAATACCCGCATCTTTCTTGTTAACCGTTAAGGTCTCGCGAGGAAAATGAGCAATGACTTGTCCTGCTTGTAGAGCTGCAGAAATAGCACATTGGCTGAGTAAATATAAATCGTTGGTACTGAGTTGCATGACTGTACTTAAGCCTATTGTTTATTATCCAATTGAGCAATAACTTCACGCGCTAAACGTTCGCTATAACTGTTGATTTTCCAATGACCTGGACTCCAGCCTTTGATGAAGCGATGAAAGTCAGTCCATGCGACAGGGTATAACTTCCGCCAATCAAGCTCAAGTGCATCGACCGGAAAATGGGGTTCTCGATTTAACAATGCGATCCTGAGTTGCTGAAAATAATAATCAAGTAATTTTACCTCTTGCTGCTGGCATTGATCTTCATTAAGGCAACTACCGATAAAGTAAGCAATATCTTTCATGCCGCAACCACCACCCACATATTGAAAATCCACTGCTGCAACCTGCTTGCCACCTTTAGAAAAGCAAAAATTTGCCAACTTAGCATCGCCATGCACAAAGGTTTGAAAGGGACTTAGGCGTAACTTCTGATCAATCGCTTGAGCATGTTTTTTAAGAGGCATATCTTGTAAAGCCTGTAACTCATCTGGTCGGGTCTCTAAATGCCAATACGTCCCAACTTCCCAAAGTTTATCGGGTTGTTTTCCCATAAAAGTTGCATGAAAATTTGCTAGCCAAGATAAGCAGGCTTTAATTTCAACCATTGAGACCTGTGATTTACGAACAGGAAATCCAGAGTCATCCAAATCTTCTAATAGCATAAACATTTCATCTTGCCGAGACTCAACGGCCAAACAAAGAGGCACACGACAGTTGGCAGAGCACATAGAACTCCACTGCTGATACCAAGCCATTTCCACATGATAGGACTTAATTTTGCGTTGATGGGATAAATCCGTATTCCAGCCACGCGGATGATGATTTTGATCCGGCAAGCGTACATGTTTAATCACAACGCTTTTAAATGAGCCACCCTCTAAGCCATAACGCACAATCTCGCCATAACCACTCCATAGGCTTTGAATGCTCTCAATTTTAAACAGGGATGTTGCATCGGTTGCTTTGAGGATTATTGCTTGAAAGTGCGAGTTCATTACTCAGGTGTATTTGCGCTATTAATGGTTGTAGGTTCGTCTGGGATAAATTCAAATAAATCGTCGACGGTACAGTTGAAATAAATACATAACTTTTCCATAGCCTCTAATTCTACTCTAGAAGCTTCTTCTGTAGTGGTCGAATAAAGCAGGGTACTTCTAAGGGCTGATTTCCCAATCAAAAAAACTGCGTTGTATGCTGGCTTTGGGTAAGATATTCTGGTTTAGAGTATCATTCTTCGGTTGTTAAAATAGACTCATCCTTATAAAAATAGGATATGCGCGCGTTTCAACCAGATAGCAATATTTGTCCATACAAGGTGATGCATTAAAAAAACCGTTACTGAAGCAGTGCCCTAAGTAACCCTATTTAATGGGGGATAGAATCAGTCTATGCAATGGATAATCATTTGAATGGGAGACTGTAGAAAAGGACACTTAGATTCACATCATGTCCCATCTGAAAGCTGTACGCCATTACGACGGCCTTGCTTAACACGATATAAAGCATTGTCTGCTTGCACCATTAGCTCTTTGCCGTTTAATTGCTTATCAAGTAAGCCAGCCACCCCAATGCTGATGGTCACTGGAGCAGGCAAGCTAAGGCCTACCGGCTGATTTTTTTCAATTGCCTTCCGAATACGCTCAGCTAGCAGCACCGCTGTTGCACCATCCGTATTCGTGGTAATCACCATAAATTCTTCACCGCCTAATCGACAAGGAATATCAATTCCGCGTATAGTTCGCTTTATTAACTTGGATACATGCATGAGTACTTGGTCGCCTGCATCATGTCCCAGTGTATCGTTAATTGCTTTAAAGTGATCCAGGTCTAGCATTAAAATACTTAAAGGGCGTTTGAATCGATGTGTTTCTGCTAATTCTTGTTCTAACCTGTCTAGTCCATAGCGTCGATTAGGTAATTCAGTCAGTACATCAGTATGCGCTATCGATTCAAGGTGCCGATTTGTTGCAATTAATTCTGCGGTATAGCGCTGAACATCCTGCTGATCTTTTTCTACTTCTTTCTGCAACTGAACAATCCTAGTCCCAGCACGCAGGCGGGATAAGAGTACTTTAGAGCTAACAGGCTTGGTTACATAGTCATCAATACCGGCTCCGAACGCCTCAACGAGATCATCTTCAGTTTCGGCCGCAGTCAGCATAATAATGTAAAGTTTTTTACCTAATTCGGTCTTTCTTAAGGCTTTGCAAAGCATGATGCCATCCATCGGTTGCATGCGCCAATCGGTAATTAATAGTGACGGTTTATGGGCGATGACATATTTCAGTGCCGACTCACCATCCCGACAGCTTGCAACGCGGTGCCCAGCAGTGGTCAATTGTTTTGATAGGCGAGCGATAACCATAGGGTCATCATCAACGAGCAGCAAATCTAAACCTTGAGTAGTAGAAGCCGATTCGTCTTTAGTTTCTTGTAAGGATAACCGGGCATCTGTTTTAACATTAATTTCTTTGCCTAATGCATGCCAGCGCAGGTTTATTTCGCTAAGCATATTCACTAATGCTTTTTTATCCATGGCATGGTGACACGCTTCTTTTTCTAAATCAGTCTGTAATTCCGGCTGATATGCTGTATCTGCCAAACAGTATCGAGCAATTTGACGGGCAAACTTCAGCTGTCTAGAAAATCGTGAGGTTCTTGAAATATCGCTTTCTTCTTCTCCAAAGCTCAGTTTCATTGCTTCAATAAACGGAAATGGAAGCCCCCAGTCAGCTAATAGCATTAAACACACTGTTTGATGATTAATACTTAAGCGATCCTGCTCAATTTGTAATAACTTTTCACCTTTTGCTTGCTTTAAACATTCATCATAAGTATCAGGCCAAACACTAGCTAAGGCCAGTCGCCCAACATCAGCAAGTAACCCGAGAGTGAATGCTTCTTCAGAGGCAACTGTGCGTTCCCGTGATGTGATGGCAGCAATAGCAACTGCCATTGCTAAAGACTGTGACCAGTAAATATCGTAGTCAAAACTTAGGCACTTCCCTTGCTTGTGACTATTTAACAAAGAAAAACTCAGCGCAAAATTGTTGATGGCTTTCATTCCCATCATTACTGCTGCATCTTGGACGTTTGAAACAGCTCTTCGCGCACCAAAGGCAGCTGAATTAGCGATACTTAGAATTCGCCCGCTCAACGCGGGGTCCGACATGACTAATTTTGCAACTTGTTGTATCGTTGAATCTTCTTGTTGACTCAACTTCATAATGGCTAAAGCGGTGCCTGATGGCGAGGGTAACTGAATATTGGCTTTCAGCTCTTTAAAGTTGATGTTAACGCTCATAAATTACCTCCCGATCTTTGCAGAAATTCCGACATTAAAAGGTTAATCGCTATAGATAATTGTATTGTCATTAAGGATAAATCCGTCTCTTTATTAGCGCGTGCGCTTTTTTCTAGTTCAGCAGCTAATGTTGTTGCAGGTTCAGCAAGGAAATTGCTAACCATACCTTTGACGGTATGCGCAGCATTAGCTAGAGCCTCAATATTATTATTTTCTAAAGCGGCATTTAGTGCCGTTAATTGTTCTGGCATCGTTTCAATAAATATCTGTATCAGTTCGTTTAATAACTCAAGGTCATTATCTATAAGTTTCAGCGCGGCGACCTTATTCCAACTTGCGGTATTGGCTTTAGGTTGTGGGCTAATTATTGTCTCTGCCGGATTTGGCATATCGCTACTTGCAGTCTTTTCTCCAAGCCAATGCTTAAGCGCCTCTGCCAGTTTATTTAGGTTTAACGGTTTACTTAAGTAGTCATCCATACCCGAACTCAAACACGTTGCTTCTGCCTCTGCTGCTGCATGAGCTGTTAATGCCACGATCGGTGTGCGCGCGAGATTTGCATTGGCAAGTTCATGTCCGCGTATAGTTCGGGTTGCTTCATAGCCATCCATGATCGGCATTTGGCAATCCATCAGAACCAAGTCATAAGCTTGTTTTTCCATTAAATCTAGAGCTATCAGTCCATTTTTCGCCAGTTCAGGTTTGATTTTAAATTTAGCGAGCATCGCTAAAACGACTTTTTGATTAACTAGGTTGTCTTCGGCAACGAGTACTCGTGTGCTGCTATAGTTTGGCAGTTCTTTCGACTCTTGATTTACAATGCTATTGCCTTTTTTTGTTGGCGCTGGACTGTTAAGTTGTAAGGTGCTTAGCATAGCGTCATACAGTTGTGTTTGTCGCACGGGTTTAAGCATGCTAAAAGTAATGCCTGATGCCTTTAACTCAGCTTCATTGCCAAGTCCACCTGATGATAAAAGCATGCGTGGTGTATTGGCAATAGCAGGGGTTGCGCCGATAGCTCTAGCTAAATCAAGTCCATCCATATCTGGCATGTGTAAATCTGTTAATACTATGTCATAAGGCTCTAATTGACCTTGAGCAGCTAATAAAGTGCTTAATGCGGCCGAACCGCTGTCAACTGAATCTACACTCATTCCCCAGTGAGTAAGGTAATGCTCCAAAATAGTTCGATTAGTGGCGTTATCATCAACAATTAATGCCCGATTACCAGAAAGGTCGAGTAATTGAGATTCAGGGTTTTTATGTTCGACAGTTGCCATATTCAGGCTGAACCAGAAGCAAGTGCCTTGTTCAGGTTCACTTTCAACCCCGATCATGCCTCCCATCAATTCAACTAGATTTTTACTAATAGATAAGCCTAAACCCGTTCCTCCAAAACGTCGAGCGGTAGAACTATCTGCTTGAGTAAAGGCTTGAAATAAACGCTCTTGCTGCTCAGGTGTCATGCCAATGCCGGAGTCTCTCACCTCAAAACGTAAGCGCATGGTGTTTTCAATGGTAGGCGTAGCAATGACTTTCACTGAAATTTCACCTTGCTCGGTAAATTTAATTGCGTTACTCAAAAGATTATTAAGTACTTGGCGAGTGCGCGTCGGGTCACCTTGCCACCATCGCGGCAAATCTACCGGAACATAACAGTTTAACTCAAGGTTTTTGGTATGTGCGCGAGATGCGTGTAGCGCACAAACTTCTTCTATTAAAACGGGCAAATTAAAATCAATGTGTTCAAGTTCGACTTTCCCCGCTTCCAGCTTAGAGAAATCAAGAATGTCGTTAATAATGGTAAGTAGAGAAATCAAGAATGTCGTTAATAATGGTAAGCAATGCCTCCGCTGAATTAGCCGCTGTTTCTACTAAATCAAATTGTTCACGAGACATTTCTGTATCTTTTAAAATATCCAACATACCCAATACGCCATTCATGGGGGTACGAATTTCATGGCTCATATTGGAAAGAAAGTCAGACTTCGTTGTTGAGGTTTGCAATGCCGCATCGCGAGCCATTTCTAATGCCACTTGCGCTTGCTCTTGTAGTAATGAAAGCGCAATTAAATCACCGACCTGAGCAAGCATGTTCATTCGAGATTCGCTTTGATCTGGGTAAGGGTCGGTATAAAGAAACAAAATACCAAGAATGTTATCGCCTGACATAATAGGCACAATATAATGCCCGTGCGGTTGCATGCCATCAAACAAGTGATCATGACGTGGGTCGCAGAAACAATCATCAGAAACGATAAATTCTCCTGAAATTGCCGCACGTCCGCATAAGCAAGCACCTAATGGGATCCGCTGCTCACGACGGATAAATTCTTCACTGAATTTTCCGTGTAAAACAAACATATCCAGATAATCTTCATCTTTAGCTTTCAAGAAGATACCGCCTTTACGTTGCAAGTCGAAAGCTTGGAGAGCAAATAAAATATCCAGCACATTTATTAAGCGTTCGTGAATCGGTGAAGATTGCTGCAAAGCGACGGAAATAGCTAAGCGAGCGTCAGTATCGGATGCCTCTTGTCGTACAGCGGCTTCGCGTTGCACTTGGGAAGTAATGTCTCTCTGAATTTGCACATAACCTGTCAGGGTGCCATCAGCATCATGTATGGGTGTTACGTTAACATCGGCCCAATACTCCAAGGGATCAGCAGGTGTTGCTTGTCCTGCAATCGGCAGGGGAGCAATGCCTTTGCGTCTATTTAATAAACGGCCAGACCAAGACTCACCTTTAATAAGGTTGTGCTGCATGACTGCGAGGGCATCAGTATTTGTATTAACAGAGTCTAATAGTGATGAGTGCTGGCCAAGCAATGCAGCTTTATTCCATCCCGTAAATTGGCATAATACGGGATTAGCATATTTAATGCGGCCCTTAGTATCTGTAATAAGCGCCATATCATGACTGGCATCCAAAGCATGCTTGAATTGCTCGAGTTTGGCCGCATTGTCTTTAAGTTCAGTAATATCTTGGCGGATAGAAATGGCCGCATTGTCTTTAAGTTCAGTAATATCTTGGCGGATAGAAATATACTGTCTAGGCTTACCGTTTTTATCTAATAAAGGCACAATGGTACTATCGACCCAATATAAGTGGCCATCCTTACGTTGGTTGCAAAACTCACCTTGCCAGCTATAGCCTTGTGTTATGGAGTGCCACATGTTCTGAATGAACTCTTTGTCATGATAGTCAGAATTCACTATGCGATGACTTTGGCCCATTAACTCTTCTTTTGAAAAGCCTGAAATTTCACAGAACTTGTCGTTTACATAGGTAATATTGCCTTGAATATCTGTGATACTCACTAAAGAATGCTTATCTAATACTTCGCGAAATTCAGCATTAATTCTGATTTGCTCGGATCGGAGGTGCGGTCATGCTCGCTTGCTAATGCTTTTTCCAGTGGGCGTAAGGCTAGCCACCATAATAAGGGCGCACTCAGCGCAGTTAATAAAGTAGCATCCAATACAGCTTCTTGTACAGAAGTAAGCGTCAGCGACCACTGCCCCAGCAGTATCATGACAAGGGCCTCTGATACGCCTATAACTAGACTAATAATAAACAGCAGAGATAATGGGCTGGATTTGTGTATTCGCATGAGTGATAACGATTGAGGGTGTAATGTGTCAAAGATTAAAAGTGAAGGAAAATCAACAAAAAGGATCTGAAGTTTCGCTGCGCATTTGTTGGTATCGTTAATTTCGGAAACAAAGTCGATTAGAAGACTTTTCATTATTTTTATTTTGTTATGATAGCAAATTACCCCTCAAGCCTTTATGTTGCTCTGTATAAAAAGAGTAGGCCTATAATAACCTGTAAATCTAAGTTTTATGAGTAACACGACCTCAAAACGAGAAAAAAAGCCTACTAAAAGTAGGCGGATTATTTATGGCTCTCTTCGGGAGTGGGCTTTAGTCAGTTTTGTCATAGTAGCCTTACCGTTAGTGGTCGCTATGATTTATACGATGAGCGAGGTTACAAATTACACGCTAAAGAGTCAGAGAGTTTTAGTGCAAACGGTGCAGGCAGCTGAGATTAGTCGGACTGCGCTGAAGCGTTTAATCTTAATGGAGCAAAGTATCAGGCAGTTCGAGGTGCTTAATGATGCTACTATGTTCGAATCTTATCAGCAGCGCCGGCACTCCTTTTTGGAGGTTATAGGTGTTCTTCAAGGACTAAGCTTGGATCAGACTTCTAATGCGCAGGTAACTAGATTATTGCGGGCAGAGAGTTTACTTAATCAAGACATCTTGTATAGCGCCCAAGAGGAGCAAACTAACTTAGCAAATGTACACCTTAAAAAATTTGATCAACTGACACACCAAGCAAGGGAGCTTGTAGCGGCAGGGGAGAGAAAAGTTGGTGTAGAGGCGCGTGCTTTATCTGACCTTGCCGGTCGAGTTCATGAGCATTTGATTTTTTCGACTGTCATCAGTATTTCTATGGCGCTGTTGCTTGCTCTTGCTTTTGTGTATTTATTGACGCTACCTATTAAAAACATAGCTCTTGCAATACGTCACTTAGGAGAGGAAGGCTTTGAGCAGCCTATTGCCATCGGTGGGCCTAAAGATTTAACTGAGCTGGGGGCGCACTTGGAATGGTTGCGCAATCGCTTAAATCAACTGGAGTATGAAAAACTGCAATTTATACGTACTATTTCACATGAGCTTAAAACGCCCTTGGCAACGTTGAAAGAAGGAACGGATTTACTGGCTGAGGATGTTGTCGGTGAGCTGAATACTGAACAGCAAGAAATTATTCAGTTAATGCATATGAGCAATATTACCCTTAATGATTTGATTGATAATTTATTGGAATATCAAAGGACAGTGGTATCTCAGGTTGATTTGAACCTTTCAACTTTTGATGTGGACAAACTAATCGAGCGTTGCGTTAAAGAATATCGGTTGCCTTTACGTAGTAAAAATATTAGCGTGGAAAGTAATCTTGGTATAGCGCATATCAACGCAGACTACAGCAAGCTGGAAATTATTATTAGTAACCTTTTCTCTAATGCGCTTAAATTTTCCCCTAAAGATGGCAGGATTGGCATTAGTCTATTTGCGCAGGATAATGATGTGCAGCTGCTAATTGAAGATCAAGGGCCTGGTATTGCTAAGGATATAGAGCCTTTTATTTTTGAAGACTTTTATCAAGGGAATTCAGAAGAAATATGGCAAATAAAAGGCACAGGCTTGGGTCTTTCTTTAGTAAAATACTATCTTGATGCGCATAAAGGCGAGGTTGAACTCTTGCCAGCCAGTAATGAATACTGTGGCGCTCGATTTCTTCTACACTTACCGCAAAAGCAGGATACTTGTAATGCCGCGATTAGCTAAATATGTTCTTTTCAGTTTGATTTTTACTATTCAGGGGTGCCAGCCTTATTTTAAGGGTTTATTTCAACCATCGGAACCCGTAGCCGATACCGGTCAAGAGCAGGCTTATGATGTATTAAGGAGAATTCAGCAAGGGCAAGTGTATGACTTGATCAAGCGTACTCAGCAATATTCTGTCTTGAATAAAAAACAAAGCATGCTTGCCTGTCAGGAGTTAACACAGGAATATGAGAAGAACCCAGACTGGCAAGTCGCTTGGGTGCTGGTTTATGCCTTGAACAGTGATTATAGTTGTGTGACGCTCGGTGATGCAATAAAGCTAGTGGGTGCTATACAGGCGCAGCAGAGCGCAGGGTTGCAGCTGCAATGGTTAAATAAAAGGCAAATTAAAGTATTGGAAGATATTAAAGGACAGTACAATAAAAACAGTAGCTTGCGCGGCCAGCTAAAGGAATCTAAAGAGCAATTGGCTATAACACAAGAACAAATGGAAATAGCACAAGATCAGTTAATCGAGCTAAGTTCAAAAATTCAAGCGCTTAAAGCGATAGAAAGTAGTATTAATAAAAAATTAGATTATGAACCAAGTTATAAAAAATAATTTTCAAGGCAAGAAGGTTTTAGTAGTCGATGATGAGCCAAGTTTATTGCAGTTATTAGACTTACGTTTACGATCGTTAGGGCTTGATATAAAAAAGGCAGAAAGTGCAGAGGAAGCGGTTGCACTATTGCCGAGCTATCGCCCCCAGTTGGTTATTACTGACTTAAGAATGGGAAAAATGGATGGTATGGCGCTATTTAGTCATATCCAACAACAATACCCTGCTTTACCCGTTATTATCCTTACTGCGCACGGTACTATAAAAGAAGCGGTTGCAGCAACTCACCAAGGGGTTTTCGGTTTTCTTACTAAACCCTTTGTTAAGGAAGAGCTGATTGAGTTAGTAACGAAAGCTTTTGCATTAAATACACGAGTTGATCATGGGCAAGATATAGAAGGAAGCGCGGCTTGGCGAGAAAATATAATTACTCGTAGCACGATGATGGAAAATCTATTGGATGAAGTTGAGCGTGTCGCGCAAACGAATGTCAGTGCTTATATACAGGGTGAAAGTGGCACAGGTAAAGAACTTATTGCTCAAGCTATTCACAAAGCAGGCTCGCGTAGTGATAAAGAATTTGTTGCGGTCAACTGTAGTGCAATACCTGAGGATTTACTTGAGTCGGAACTTTTTGGTCATCAGAAAGGCTCATTTTCTGGAGCATCAGCGGCACGTAAAGGTTTATTTGAAATAGCCGATGGCGGCACTTTATTTCTTGATGAAATTGGGGATATGTCCGCTGCGTTTCAAGTGAAATTATTGCGTGCTTTGCAAGAGGGTGAAATTCGGCCTGTTGGCGCTAATAAAACCATAGCAGTAGATGTTAGAGTGATTTCGGCCAGCCATCAAGATTTACAGGAAATGACGGCTAACAGCTTATTCCGTCTAGATTTGTATTATCGATTGAATGTAGTCACTTTAATGTTGCCTCGGTTAGCTGATAGGATAGAGGATATCCCCCTGCTGGCAAGTTACTTCATTACTCATAATGATATTCAGATAGAGTCGGTGGCTAAAGGTTTTTCTAACGAAGCAATGGAGCTACTGATTTCTTATGATTGGCCGGGTAATGTTCGACAGCTGAAAAATGTCATTGAGCATATTTGTACCTTTGCCACAACTCCGTTAGTACCGGTAAATCTCGTTGAAAAAGCCTTGCGTGAGAAACAAAAATTATCGCTCAGTTTTAATGATGCGAAAAAGAATTTTGAGCGTGAGTATCTAGTGAAGTTGCTGCAATTAGCCAATGGTAGTGTCACTCAAGCTGCTAAATTAGCTAAACGTAACCGAACGGAATTTTATCGTTTGCTTGATAGGCATAACCTTAAAGCCGCGCAGTTTAAAAATAAGTAAAGTCGGTGTTTAGGTGGGTGTTAATAAAGGTGGATACAAAATCTAAAAATTAACCACAGATAGCACAGAGAAAACAAAGCTCTTTACAGGGTCTTCTCTGTGTCCGCCGTGGCACAGGTATCTACACAGGCCTTAAAGCCTTCTCCAGTAGGCGAGGGAGCAGCCCTGACTTGCAGCTTGTTGTATTTTAATATCACAAAGTTGTGTAGATACCTATGCCCCTGTGGTGAAACTTTAGATGTAAACCCGAAACTATAGCAAAATACGGGGAAAAATTGATAAGGGATTATAAGTTCTCATCACTACAAGGGGATTAAGTCAACCGTATTGTGTCTCTGTGCGCTCTGTGTCCTCTGTGGTAAAACTATAGGTATCAGCTCGCGTACTTAAAATTCAAGACCACGCTTTATTTTGCTATGATAGCGACAATTAAATAAGCTAGATTGTCGGAAGCATAATGCAACAAAATACCGTAACAGAACAAATGACCCAAGCCGGTCAACAAATTGAGCATGACTCTTTTGCAATTGTCGATCAGGAGGTTGGTGAGCATAACTATTCAGACGCGCAATGGAATATTGTACGTCGTATGATTCATGCCACGGCTGACTTTGAATTTAATGGTTTAACAAAATTTCACCCAGATGCAGTATTGGCGGGTTTAAATGCGATTCAATTAGGTACCAATATAGTTGCTGATGTGGAAATGATTTGTGTCGGTTTATCTAAACCTAGATTAAGCCATTTTGCTGTGACCACGCATCATTTTATTTCTGACGAAGACGTCATTACTCAGGCAAAAGCAGAAAATAGCACACGCGCAGTACAAGCAATGCGTAAAGCGCAACGCTTAGGCTTGCTAGATAATAGTATTGTCGCTGTGGGTAATGCGCCGACGGCTTTATTAGAAGTTTTACGTATGATCAAAGAAGAGGGCGTTCGCCCTGCTTTAATTGTCGGTATGCCGGTAGGTTTTGTTTCGGCAGCCGAATCTAAAGAAGCCACGGCTTTATTACAAGATATTCCGTGGATTATTACTGATGGGCGTAAAGGTGGCTCAACGCTGGTTGTTGCAGCGATTCATGCTTTATTGGCTTTGGCTGAACAAGCCAATAAATAGTTGTTTTTAGTCGCGGCTAAAAGCCCCTCCTACATAGCTCTACTGCATTACTTTGTTGACTTATGACGCCTAAAAAACCAAAAGGTACGCGTAAAGGTTTTACTACTGGCGCGTGCTCGGCTGCGGCTGCACGCGCGGCAACGCTAGGGCTGTTGACTGGGCAAGTGCCAGCAGAAATTGAAGTCTTATTAGCTAATGGGCAGCGAGTGACTTTTGTTGTGCATGAAAGCTCCGTGACTGACAGCACTGCACATGCAGTGATTATAAAAGATGCGGGTGATGACCCTGATTGTACGGATAAAGCGCACTTAACGGTCAATGTTCGATTATTGCCCGATGCTGATAATCAAGTGCTATTAAAAGGAGGGGACGGCGTTGGCACGATTACTATGCGTGGTTTAGGTCTCGAAGTGGGTGGGCCCGCGATTAATCCGATCCCTAGGAAAAATATAGAAGCTAATATTCGTGAAGTTGCCAGTGAGTTACTGCAAACGCAAGGGCTAGAAGTGACTATTTCCGTTCCTGGCGGACAAGCAATGGCGAAAAAAACTTTAAATGATCGCTTGGGTATTATTAATGGAATTTCCATTCTAGGGACAACGGGAATTGTACATCCTTATTCAACAGCCGCCTTTCGCGCTAGTGTGGTGCAAGGGGTTGAGGTCGCAGCAAATCAAGGTCAGAAAGCTGTTGTGCTCACTACCGGCGGGCGTACCGAGAAATTTACTATTCGTGAATTAACTGACTTAGACCCCGCTTGTTTTGTGCAAATGGGCGATTTTTTAGGTCCCGCTTTAGATAGTGCAGACCTGGTGGGTATTCAACAGATTATTATCGGTGGCATGGTTGGTAAGCTAACTAAAATTGCCCAAGGCGAAATTATTACGCATGCGCGGCGTAATGCGGTGAATACGCAATTATTAGCAGAATTAGCGGCAAGTGTTGGTGCTGAAGATTCTGTGTGTGCAGAAATCAGTAATAATGAAATGGCACGTTTTGCTGGCGAACGCATGGAAGAGTTAGGCTTAGGCGAAGTGTTTTATCGCGCCTTATGTGCGCGTGTCGTGACCACACTTGAGGCACG
>Ga0209826_1001555_pt1 | contig 15856 bp, 18 predicted proteins | sample GOMGulsemesocosm_5_FD_184637 | JGI IMG/M metagenome (GOLD analysis project Ga0209826, IMG submission 184637) | Methane-oxidizing microbial communities from mesocosms in the Gulf of Mexico - GOM15C Gulf of Mexico (SPAdes) (version 2) | ecosystem: Environmental > Aquatic > Marine > Cold seeps... | reverse complement strand
TGCGCACATTTATTTTACCTTGTAAAAAAACAAAAAGTGAAATGTGATGGCTAAATGAGGAAGATCATCCCTTCACTTAGTCAAAATATCTTTTTGTTTTAGTTTTATTTTATTTTATTTTATTTTATTTTTTAGTTTACTCTTATAAACCAAGACAGTCATTAATTGAATAAAGTCCTGGTTCTTGATTTACTAACCATTTCGCTGATTTAATTGCACCTTTTGAAAAGGTATTTCTAGAAGTTGCGGTATGATGTAATTCTATAAATTCACCATCATTATAAAGTCCCACAGTATGTCGACCTACAATATCTCCACCTCTTAAACTCATTACACCAATTTCATCTTTAGTTCGCGCACCAATATCCCCATCTCTTCCGCTAACACGTACGGCATCAAGGTCTAAATCTCTGGCATGTGCCGCATGTTCTGCAAGAGTAAGCGCTGTTCCAGAAGGTGAATCAACTTTATATCTATGATGTTGCTCAACCACTTCACAATCAAAATCTCGTAAAGCTTTGCTTGCTAAACTTACCAATTTATTTAAAACAGCAACTCCAAGGCTCATATTCGAAGCATATAACACAGGAACTTTCTTGCTCGCTTCCAATAAAAGATTTTGTTGGTGTTTATTAAATCCAGTTGTGGCAATTACCAATGGTTTTGTTCCACCATTTTCTACAACTTCTTTTAATAAGCTTTCAGTCGCAGCTGGTGCACTAAAGTCAATAATCACATCAGATGCTTCCATAAATATTGTCATATCATTGGTAACAATAGTACCTTCTGGTACAGGTTTCTTTAAAGTGTCAAATACGTGACAAGCACATAGTTTCGTTTCTTCATCAATCCCTAAATCATCAATTAATAATGATCCAACTCTACCAGTGCTTCCTAAAATTCCTACATTTAACATATACTATCCTACATACTCAATGATATTAATCGCCGCAGTTGAACCATCACCTGCTGCACATACTACTTGTTTTGCTGCTTCAATTCGAACATCACCTGCAGCGTAAACGCCAGGAGTTGAAGTTCTCATCCCAATATCAACAATAATTTCACCCTGTGCATTTACATCACACAGAAAAGATCCATCATCTTGTTTAAAAGAGTCGTTTAATACATCTCGTCCAACAAATACAAATACACCAGGAACATCAAACTGTCTTAACTCTCCTGATTCTTTTGCTTTTACAACTAAGCCAGTAACACCCATATTGTCGCCAAGGATTTCTTCAACAGTAACATTTGTTACTTCTTCAATATTTTCAGCTTTTTTCATATGTTCAATAGTTGAAGGAGCAGCTCTATACGTATCTCGTCTGTGAATTAAATACACTTTTGAACACATCTTAGATAAATAAACAGCTTCTTCTAAAGCAGTATCTCCACCACCAATTACAGCAACTTCTTTTCCTTTATAGAAAAAACCATCACACGTAGCACAAGTAGAAACACCTCGACCAAATAATTTATCTTCACCAGGAATTCCAGCACGTCTAGGAACTGAACCTGTTGCTAATAAAACTGATTTTGCTTCTTGAATCTTACCATCAGCAGTTTTAACGTTAAATGTATTTCCATTTTTAGTCACTTGAGAAACTTGATTCATTTCATGTTTTAAACCAAAACGTTGACACTGTTCTGGCCAGTCTTCCATAAGTGCCATTCCCGTTACAACTTCAGTTTGTCCTGGATAGTTTTCTATTTCAGAAGAAGTAGTTATTTGACCACCTGGCATACCCATTTCAAACATAGTTACGTTATTAAGTCCACCTCTAGTTGCATAAAGTCCTGCAGTTAATCCAGCAGGTCCTCCACCTATAATTGCTAAATCCAACATATGAATTCCTTGTGTTATTTTAAGGGCACAATAATACTCAAAAATTATTAAGGTTAAGGTTAATTAAAAAAAGGTACTGTTTAATATTAAGGTACGATTTACAATAGAGAATATGTTCAATTATTGCAAGAGCTAAAAAGGCAGAAGTCTGCCTCTTTTATATATGATGATTAATTTTGTCAGACAAAGCTTGTTTAGAACTTGCTCCCACAACCTGATCAACTATTTCACCATCTTTCATGATTAAAATTGTTGGAATTGACCTAATACCATATTTTACAGCTAAGTCTTGTTGTTCATCAGTATTAACTTTACAAATATTAGCTTGACCATCAAAGTCTTGTGCCAATTCATCAATAATGGGAGCCACCATTCTGCAAGGTCCACACCATGGAGCCCAAAAGTCTACCAATGAAACGCCACTACTTACAGTTCCTTCAAAGTTGTCATTTGTAAGTTCTATATATTTACCCATCACCAATTCCTTCGTAATTTAATTTTTGTATATTTAAGTATAAAAAATTATACAGATTTAACCTTAAAGCTTCTTGTATAAATGTACTATTTAAGCCATCACTTTTTATTTAAGTTGGCATAACCAAAAATTAAACTTTTTGCTAAAAAAACTATAAATCTGGCATTAATTAGTTATGAATGTATTTTTGGATAAAATTTATGCCTTAAAATGCAACATGTGTCCATACATTCAATGTTTGACATAGGGTTGTGAAATTCTATTATATGGATATTTAACATGGATATTAGACAAGAATATTTAGATTTTTTTAAAAATAAAGGACATGAAGTAATTTCTTCTATGCCATTGGTTCCAGATGACCCATCTTTACTGTTTGTGAATGCAGGTATGGTTCAATTTAAAGATATATTTACAGGTGCCGTCCCCAGACCCGCTAATCCAACAGCAACCAGCTGTCAACTTTGTATACGAGCAGGTGGAAAACACAACGATTTAGAAAATGTTGGTTACACAGCACGTCACCATACACTTTTTGAGATGTTAGGTAACTTTTCTTTTGGTGAATATTTTAAAAAAGATGCCATTGCTTATGCTTGGGAATTTATCACTGTTAATTTAGAACTTCCAGTTGACAAATTATGGGTAACTATTCATGACAGCGATGATGAGGCTTATGAATTATGGCAGAAACATGTGGATAAAAGTAGAATAAAAAGATTTGGAGATAAAGACAATTTCTGGTCTATGGGTGATACAGGAGCATGTGGTCCATGTAGTGAGATATTCTATGATCAAGGTGCTGAGCACTTTAATACTGAAGAAGATTATCTAGGTGGAGAAGGTGATAGATTTTTAGAAATTTGGAATCTTGTATTTATGCAATATGAAAAAGACAAAAGTGGAACACTAAATCCTCTTCCAAAACCTTCTATTGATACAGGAATGGGACTTGAGCGAGTAATTGCAATAAAAGAAGGTGTTTTAAATAACTTCGATTCTTCAAATTTTCAACCATTAATCAAAAAAGTTGAAGCGCTTACTTCAAAAACTCATACTGCTGAAACGATTGGAAGTTATAGAGTAATTGCTGATCACTTAAGAGCAACAACCTTTATGCTTTCTCAAGGTATTTTATTTGATAAAGAAGGTCGTGGTTATGTTCTTAGAAGAATTTTAAGACGAGCGGTACGACATGGTTATTTATTGGGTTTAAGAAAACCATTTATGGCACAACTTGTTGACACTTTATGTGATATTCTTGGATACCACTATACTGAACTAGTAGAAAAAGCTTCATATATTAAAGAGCAGTTAACACTTGAAGAAGATAGATTTTTCAAAACAATTGCAAGTGGTATGGCACTTTTTGAAGAAGAACTGCCACATACCAAAGGTAAATTCTCAGGTGAAGTTGCTTTTAAACTTTATGATACTTTTGGATTTCCTTTAGACTTAACACAAGATATGTTAAGAGAAAAAGACCTTGAAGTAGACAATGCAAAATTTGATGAACTTATGAATGCACAAAGAGCTAAGGCAAAAGCTGCTTGGAAAGGTAGTGGTGATAGTTCAAATGAAGGCGACTTTAAAAATTTACTTGAAAAATATGAAATCAATAAATTTATTGGGTACAAAAACATCACATCTACTTCTATGATTGTGGCACTTTTAGATGAAAACTTCAAAGAAGTTGATACTATTGAAGAAGGTCAAAGTGGTTGGGTTATGTTAGATGAGTCTCCATTTTATGCACAAAGTGGTGGTCAAGCAGGTGACATTGGAGTCATTGAAGGAAATAACCATGTGGTAAGCGTTGAAGACACGCAAAAATTTCATGGACTTAACTTATCTAAAGTAAAAGTTGATTTAGCAAGTTTATCTAAAGGTGACACAGTTGATGCAATTGTTGTAAATAGATATGAAGTTGCAAAACATCACAGTGTAACACACTTACTTCAAACGGCATTAAAAATGGTTTTAGGAGACAATGTTTCACAAGCAGGTTCTTTAAATGATATTTCTAGATTAAGATTTGATTTCACTTACCCAAAAGCTATGAGTAAAGATCAACTTGAAGAAGTTGAAGATTTAGTAAATACAATGATTGTTCGTGGATTAGATGGTAATATTCAAGAATTACCTATTGAAGAAGCTAAGAAAAGTGGTGCCATTGCAATGTTTGGTGAAAAGTATGGTGATGTAGTTAGAGTTGTTAATTTTGGAGATATCTCTGTTGAATTTTGTGGAGGAACTCACGTAAAAAACACTTCTGATATTGGAAGTTTTTATATCACAAAAGAAAGTGGTGTTAGTGCTGGTGTTCGTCGTATTGAAGCAGTATGTGGATTAAGTGCTATTAATTACACAAAAGATATGATTACTAAACTACACGAAGTACAAAGTGAAGTGAAAAATAACGATGCTATTTTAGGTATCAAAAAACTAAAAGAGCAAATTAAAGAATTAAAAACTCAATTAAATGAAGCTCAAAGTCAAACAGCGGCTCCTGTTAAGGAAACAATGATTGGTGATGTTAAAGTAGTTGTTGATGTTATCAAAAATGGTGATATCAAAAAAATTATTGATGACTTAAAGAATGGAAATGAAAAAGTTGCTGCTTTACTTTTACAAGCTAAAGGTGAAAAAGTAATGATGGTTGCAGGAAGTAAAAATACCAACATCAAAGCTGGTGATTGGATCAAAAATATTGCTCCTATCGTTGGTGGAGGTGGTGGTGGTCGACCTGACTTCGCACAAGCTGGTGGGAAAGATGTGAGTAAAATTGAGGAAGCTAAAACAGCTGCTTTAATTTACGCACAAGAAAACCTATAAAATAATCCATGAAAGAGTTATTTTTACAAGCACCTGCACTGATTATTTTTCTACATGTAATAAGTGCAGTGATTTGGATTGGAGGAATGGTAGCAATCAGATTTGCTATTCATTACTCTATGCAAAATATTCTTGAACCTAAAATCAAACTTGGACGTACCTTAGAAAATTTAAAAAGATTTTTTAATCTTGTCCTTCCTTTTATTGCCCTACTTTTAATCACAGCACTTGTTTTAATTTTTGGTTTAGAATTTAAAGGTACCCATTTAAATAAATTTGTACATATGAAAGAAAGTATTTGGTTAGTAATGACGATCATCTTCATTACTGTTTATGTAAAAAGAAATAATGCTCAAAAAGCATTTGATCAAGATGATTTTAAAGAAGCAAAAAAGCAACTTGAGCCAATTGCGAAAATATATATTCCACTCAATATTTTCTTCGGTCTTGTTGCTATTTACTTAGGGGTAACTCTTAGAGGATTTTAATTTTTAGCATTTCATTGGCATCTTTTTGAAACTCGTAGTTTGTTTTGACTATTTGGGTTTCATATCCTTTGTCATTTAGAATCTTAATTATAGGATCTAAATGTTTGGATTTTTTGTTATTCAAATCAACAATTGGAAATATTCTCACTTCATTTTTTGAGATGTCACACATCTGTAAAATAGATTTCCTATGAAATTCTAAATCAAAGTTATCACTGTATAAAAAAAGAAAATGAGAGGATAAAACCAAATCAAAACTATTCTTTTTAAAAGAAAGTTTGGGTAATTCTTCATAAACATATCTACCTTCTTCTTTACCTTTTTCAAAATCCTTTAAAAAAGTATTCATCGCACTTAAACGTATTTGAATCAATTCATCTACATCTTTAATATCTTTCCAAATAAAATCAGACTTATTTAGTCTAAGTTGTTCACTAACAATTAACGAAGTTTTTTCAATTCGTTGTTGTATTTCATCTTTGCTAAACTGATATATTGGGTCAACAGAAATATGATTAATTCCTTTAAGACTTAGTTCTTGATTGAAACTTGAAGGTCCATCTCCACAACCTAAAATCGATGATTTTAAATTGGAAGAGGAGAGTAAAAACATTTTTTGATACTCTTCTAAAGTTCTTCCCCAAGGTACAATATTTTCCAGTTTCAAGCTCTCTCCTTATTTTAATAAGGGATTATATATGAATAAATCTTAATTAAAGAGTCGGGAATAGTGATAATTGAAATAAAAGCTAGCGGCTTAAGCCACCATTTTTCTTCCATAAAGAATACTTTTCATCATCCCAAAAACTCTGAAAATATGAGATCACTGCATCCATATCTGATGATGTAAGTTTTGATTTAAAACCTGGCATTTTCCCATCATAACTTTTTCCACCATTTGAAATAATTCTTTTTAATTGACTTTTTGGATGATGCCATGCATGTGCACTTCCATTTAAAGGAGGAGGAGGATAAGAGCCATCTTTTAGAGTTTTTTTCCAATTGAGTGTTTTTTCGGCTTTATTGCCATGACAAACTGCACAGTTATTTAAAAAAAGCGTTTGTCCAGTTTGTACTTGTTTTTGACTATACCACCTAGAAGTATCAGAAGTTTTTGATGCAGCAAGTATAAAAATTGGTAAAAATATTAGAAATATGAATTGTTTATTCATTATGAAGAACCTTATTTCATTTTGACTTTTTACTATCAAAAGTACAAAAAAGATATATGAGCTATTATATCTAAGTCTGTACTTTTGTATTCAGCATGATATTAATTTAAAACCAAAATTTTAAACCAGCTACTGCATAAGTTTCATCATTTTGATTAAAATCATTTGTATTACCATAGTTTTTATTCCATTCAATACCAATATAAGGACTAAATTCTCTTGTAATGTCATAATTTAATCTAAGACCTAAGGTAATGTTAGATAACCCTTTTCCAAATTCCATTTCAGGGATATCATCACTATAAAACGAGCTTGATATACTTGGAGTTAATGATAGTCTTTGAGTAAGTAAAGCATCATATTCAACCTCCAAACGCATTCCTAAATTACCCTCATCATCCAATAAGAGAGCCAGCCTGGTTTCAACAAAATAAGGAGCCATTCCCTGTAAGGCTAACACTCCCCAAGTTTGATTTTCACTTGGAGTTTTATCGTATCCAAGTCCTACTTGTATATCCCAATAAGGTGATATTGCACGACTAAATACCAATTGATTTTCACTTTCAACTGAAGTTTCTTTTCCTTTTTCACCTTCAGAGTATAAATACAGTTTATTTAAATCATATCCTACCCAAATATTACCTTCCCAGTTTAAACTCTTTTCATCGTTATTTTGTTTTTCTAAAGAATCAATGGTTACTTTGGTATATAAAGGATCCGCAGTTCCTCCTGCAAAACTATTCATTGCAATTGCAGCTAAACTTACTGATGCAAGTATTAATTTTTTCATTATGAAACCCTCACTTTTCTAAACATTCCACCCATATGATAAAGTAAGTGACAATGAAATGCCCAAGAACCCATGGCATCAACATTTACCCTAAAGCTAATTTTTGAACCTGGTTGAACAACAATGGTGTGTTTTTTAGGTAAATAGTTATCATCACCTGTTTCCAAATCACTCCACATTCCATGTAAATGCATAGGATGATTCATCATGGTATCATTGATATACGTAACACGTAATCGCTCACCATATTTAAATTCTAAGGGTTTGGCATCTTCATATGCGATACCATTGATTGACCACATATATCGTTCCATATTTCCAGTTAAACGTAAAATAATTTCTCGGTCTGGATATGCATCATGAGTCGTTGCAGTAAGTGATTTTAAATCTGAATAAGTTAATACTCTTCTGCCATTATTTCGTAAGCCAACTCCTGGATCATCCAATCTATATTGAGGAGATTGTACTCTCATTGTAGTTTGTGGTCCAAATTCTTCTTCTAATTTGGTAATAGGTATTTCTTTATTTTCGTGATTCATAGGCATACTCATGCCTGACATATCCATTTCTTTGGACATCTTCATTCCAGACATAACCATTTGTTTATCTTCTTTATTATTAGACGTAGCCTGATTCATTTTCATACCAGACATGTCCATGCCTTCCATCTCCATGTTACTCATATCCATACCCATGTCAGAATGAGTTAAAGCTTGAGCGTCATCCATAGAAGGAACTACTGCTTCAATATTTTTATCGTACGTTAATGATCCAAGAGCATATCCAGATCGCTCCAGGCTTTGAGCAAATATTGAATAAGCTTCTTTTTCTTTTGGCTCAACTATAACATCATAGGTTTCAGCAACACCAATTCTAAACTCGTCAACACAAACTGGTTGGATATCATTTCCATCAGAAGCTACAACTGTCATTTTAAGTCCAGGAATTCTCACATCAAAAAAAGTCATAGCACTACAATTTACAAATCGTAATAGTACTTTTTCATTTGCTTTGAATATTGCTTTCCAATTTGAATTTGGATTTTTCCCATTCATCAAATAAGTATATGTTGCACCTGTCACATCTGATAAGTCTCTATCAGTCATGGACATTTCATTCCACATCTTTCTACTGCTAAAGGCTGAGAAGAAACCTTTTTCTTTAATGTCATCTATATAATCACTTACTGTTCTTTGTTTTAAATTATAATAATCTGCTTTTAATTTTAATTTTCTGTATACTTTTTCAGGTTTTTCATCAGACCAATCAGAGAGATTGACCACATAGTCTCTATCATATTTGTATGGATTTGGATTTTTAGGTTCAATTACGATTGCCCCATAAACTCCTGTTTGTTCTTGAAAGCCAGAATGGCTGTGGTACCAATAAGTTCCACTTTGTACGATTGTAAATTTGTATGTAAACGTGGAACCTGGCTTGATTCCATCAAAACTGATCCCTGGAACACCATCCATATGTGGAGGCAAAATAATTCCATGCCAGTGTATAGAAGTATCTTCTTTTAGATGATTGGTTACATTAATGGTAACCTCATCACCTTCCTTCCATTTTAGTGTTGGACCAGATAGGGAGTTGTTAATTGTTGTAGCAATAGCAGGGTTTCCAGTAAGATTTACTGTATTTTTCCCAATGTTAAGATTAAATACTTTTCCACTTAGTACTTCTACCTCATCAGCAATAGAATTTATTTTTAACGATGATTGATTTAAAACTCCTGCATTTAAATTGATGCTTCCCATGGCTACCACAGAAGTAGCAGCCATTCCTTTTACAAAACTTCTTCTTGTTAGATTTTTCATAATTTTAAAGTTTATGAACTATGATTAGATTTCATCTTACTCATGTCCATACCTTTCATGTTCATGTCTTTCTTTTTTGACTCATTCATCTTTTTCATTTGCTCATCTGTCATTCCATTTGGATTAGAATGATTTGCCATTTTACCTTCATGCATATGATTACCCATATGTGTTGGCATATCACTATGTGCCATTACTGCACTACTTGCAAATAAACTTAATCCTAATACTAATGTCGTAATTTTTTTCATCTTTTTTCCTTAATTTTGTTGTTGAGAATCTTATTGTTTTAACGTGGAGTGAACGTGGAAATTTTCATTTCATAATTCTTCTACTTTAATACCTTCACGTAATTGTCTGCACTACTCTTCTTAATTAGCATTTAGAGTATCTGGGTATAAGTATTTAAAATTACTTGTATTTGGAGTAAGTGAACTATTACCTTTTTTTGCCATCTTTTCTATATCACAATTCATTCCATCAGTCTTAGCAAATAAAGAGCTTCCTACAAATAAACTTAATCCCAATACTACTGTTACAATCTTTTTCATTTTTTGTCCTTTGTTTTTATGTATAGATATTATATAGGTCTAACGTGGGCCGTATGTGGAAATACTAGAGAAATATGATCTTTTGAAATTTGCTTGAAAGTAAACATAAATGTCATTTTTAAGTTCGCGGCTTAAAATTATTTCTGATTAACAGGTTCTAGATACTTTGACATTTATGTGTAAAATTATATTGATTTAATATAGAGTACATATGTAATATTAGGCTACTTATATAAAAATAGGGACTTACAAAACAAGTCCCTATTTTAGTTTAGCTTTTATGCTTAGAAAGAATAAATCAACTTACTTCTAAAATCTGTAGCATCTTTAGAGTCATCAGCATAATCTAAGATAGTGTAATCAATTCGAGCAGAGAGATTTTTAAGTTCACCTGAAAACTTGTATTTGAAAGTAAAATTAAGTTCATCTAAATCAGCATTGTCAGTTGGTTGATCATAATTACTATATTGAACTCTAGCATTTAAAGAATTGGAGAAAGTATAAGAGGCTCCTGTTGACCAAGAATCTGTTCCTGCTTTATAAGCATTTCCACCAGCAGTTTTTACACTAGCAGTATAGATACTATATGCACCTTGACCAAGTCCTCTGTCTACATTACCCTCATCATCAGTAGATGAGTAAGCAGCAAAAAGATTAACACCAGATACATTTGCACCAACTTTAACTCCATATAAGTTTGAATCTGTTGCAGTAGAATCATAATCTGTATTATAATATTGAACAGCAAGATATGGTTTCAAATCAGCCATAAATTCATATCTAGCATCAACATATAAAACATCAGAAACGGAATCCGTTCCAAGGTATTGACCTCTTAGTGTTAAGTTTTCAAGAGATGTATTTTTAATATAAACAGTATCAGTCCCATCTGTTCCAACTTTAAGAAAATTACCAATTGTTCCGGTTCCAGTTCCAAGTATTGTATACGCTCCATGACCTGAAAAGTCAGTTCTACCTTGGTACTTAGTTACCTTACCAGCAATAATAGTTGTATTTTCTAAATCCGTGTTTGTAAGCAAGTATGCTTCAAATGAATCTTTAATCATTCTTGAACCAGATCTTCCTAGTAATGGCATTCCAGTAATAAATTGTCTACCTGCTTTAATAGAAGTATTTGATATCTTATAATTTACATATGATTCTGACAGTTGTGCACCTTGTGCATCCATACTACTTTTAGTCTTTCCATCTTCATCATCAATGTCGTTCACACTAGAAGCTTGAAGCGTAGCACCTACACTTACACCATTTAAAGATCCCGACACATATTTAAGGTGTCCACCGTTTACCCAAATAGAACTATCATTTTTACCTTCACCCTCAAATGATTGTACAAAATAATATGACTTAATATCTCCAGAAAACTTCCCTTGACTTAAAGCATCCTCTAAACTTCCAGCTGATGCACTAACACTAACTCCTGCAATTGCAAGACTTGCTACTAAACTTATTTTTACGAATTTATTCATAGTTTCTCCTAAGATTTTAAATATACTGATTTGTTAGATACGAATTAAATCAATATACGCGTGAATATTTTTTAAAATATTACTTAAGAAGTTTAACGTTCACATATGGAGTCAACATGTAGTTAGCGAGATTTTTTTAAAGTAGGAAATATTAAAGATTATATATTGAAACGATACCCGCTTCCTTTTATAGTTGTAAAATAATCAGTACCAATAATCTTTCTAATATTTTTGATATAGGTTCTTATTGTAGCAATGGAGGGTCCAACATTATATTCCCAAACATTAACAATCAATTCATCAATATCAATGATTTTATTCTTATTTGTAAAAAAGTACTTAAGAATATTCGCTTCTTTTTTTGATACAGAGAAAGTTTCTTTATTTTTTATAATAACCAAGTTTGACATATCCAATGTGATTTGATCAGATATGATAATAAACAGTTTATTTTCAATAAAATGAGTTTTATTAAGATAGTTTATTCTAATGCTGAGTTCTTTTAATTCAAAGGGTTTTTTCAAATAATCATTACATCCAATACTATATGCTTGCTCTAAAAAACCAATACTGTCTTCTGAGGTTAAAAAGATAACGGGAACAGAGATTTTTTCACCTCGTAATCTCTTTAATACTTCCAATCCATTTATATGGGGAACATTAATATCCAGTAACAATAAATCAAACTTACTAAAATAAATATACTCTTCAGCCTCTTCCCCATCATAGACAGTTTGTACATCGTGATTCTTCGCTTTTAAATAGTTTGCAATGAGTTCGGAATAAATTAAATCGTCTTCAAGTAAGAGTATTTTCAAGTAAAAGCCTTTGTATTATGTTAAATACAATTGTAGCCTTTGCATGTGGAGTAAATATGTATTATATTAAGTAGCTTAAAAATAAGGGTTTTTAAAAGATAACTTAAATGTAGTGCCTTGCTTTAATTTTGAATCTACCTCAACCTTAATATTATAGTTGTCACATATTGTTTTTACAATATCAAGTCCTATTCCAAAACCACCAACTTCATTTGTTGCTCGATAATATCTTTCGAATATTTTATTAAGTTTTTCCTCAGTAATCCCAATGCCTGTATCTTGAACGATCAAAACTCCTTGATTAAAACTAATTGTAATTTCACCATTTCTTTTTGTATATTTAATGGCATTTGAAATAATGTTATTGGTAAGTCTTATAAAGTCTTCTTCTTCAATTTTATAATGCATGGTTTCTATTTTATGATGTATTGTTATTTTCTTTTTTGTTGCAAGTTTGGTATGATAATCCAATTCTTTTTTTAATATTGTAGAAATCTCTGTAAATTCCAATTCTTTTTTTATATTCTTTTTCAAAAAAACATAGGTCAAGTCTTTATAAAGATTAGATATTTTTTTTGCACTTAACCTAATATAATCCCTATTCTTTTCAGTGAAAAAATTATCTGACTCCACACTTAATAATAGCGCAGCTAGGGGTGTATTGATTTCATGGGTTGTATCTTTTATAAAATTATTTAACTTTTCTCTTTGTGCTTGAATTGGATAAATAAATAGTTTTGCAAGATAAAACCCAATAACCGTAATCATAATATAAACACCAAGCATAATAGCGATTGTATTTTGAATCATAACTGATATCTGATTATGAAAGGAGGTCTTTTTAATCACCACATAAGAGATCCCCATATGTCCAGCAGTACTTTTATTAATCACATATAAGCTGCCATCTTTTTCATAAAACTTTTTAGAAAAATCTATTGCTTCATTTATTTGAGTTATCTTCTCCTTACCTGATGCATCATATAATCCAAACTTTAATTCTTTAGTTATCTTAAAATCTTTTTTGGATAAGTTCAGCTTTTGCATTTGAGCTTGTATTATTTTATGTGCAAAATCATTTGCAATTAAATCCATTTTTGAACGTTCCAATTCGGAATGTTGTTTCACATGAGAGGAAAAGACCAACCAACCAATCAAAAGAATCATAAGCAAAGAAGATCCTAGATATAATCCTAAAAAACTGTAAAAAGTCTTTTTTTCTTGTTTAGTTAAAACGATACCCAAGTCCTTTTATTGTAGAGATAGCATTTGGTCCTAACATTTTTCTAAAGTTCTTTATATAAGTTCGTATGGTTGAGTCAGTTGGACTATCATCATAAGTCCACACATTTAAACTTAGTTCTTCCATTGATATAGTTCTATCTCTATTATTCAAAAGATATTCAAACACTTTTAACTCTTTTTTAGTAAGAATATATTTATGATTATGAGCATTTATTGTTGAAGTATTATAATCATAAACAATTTCTGCTGATATTTTTTCTATATGTTTTTTGTCCAGTTTATACAATCTTTTTATATTTTCTATTCGTAATGTTAATTCAACAAATTCAAATGGTTTTTTAATATAGTCATCGCAACCAACATCAAAACCCTTTTTTAAATCCAAACTATCATCAAGTGAAGTAATAAAAATAGTAGGTACTTTAATATGTTTTTTTCTTAAATTTTGTAATAAATCAAAACCATTTATATCAGGAACATTTACGTCAAAGAGAAACAAATCAAAATTACTTTCACAAATGGCACTCTCTGCTTCTTCCCCATCATAAGCACTGAAGACCTCATAACCTTTTTCACTTAAACTTGTAGTGATGACTTCATTTAATATCTCGTCATCTTCCATTAATAATATTTTCATATAATTTGTATACCTCTGGGCGGATTATATCAGTGACGTGTGTAGTATCTGTGCAAATATCCATTATCTATTATGAATTATTTAATAGATAAAAATTAGGAGAAGGTTTTTCTTTTTTCATTTGCCCTAATCTAACAATCTCATCCAAGAGTTTATCATCTAATTTACCCTGATTATTATTCAGGGAATCAAGAATTTCATATAAACTTGAAATGATTAGATCACTTAATATTTCGTCTTCATTGATTAATACTGTATTCATATTGATATTTACTCCACTTTGGCATATTATAATAATGAACTATGCAGTATTCATGTAATCAGTAAATTGTATGTATTAATTGACAGTATTTAGGTACTTATTAATTATTTTATCCAGTTCGCCATTTTCTTTCATCTTGAGTAATTCTTCATTAAAGTTAATCACAAATTGTTCCCACTTGTTATGAAACATAATCTTATATTCATATTCACCAAGATTTTTTTTTGAAATATTAAATTTCTTTTCTACTTCATCATTGTTTATAAGCCAAAGCCCTACTCTCTCATCTAAAATAGTGGCATCAAACTTTCCATCAGAGATAAGTAGTTTGTTCAGCATTTCTACTTCTGTGTATTCATCATATCTTCTAATCAAACCTTTGCTCATAAGCTCTTCAAGTTCGGAGTAGCGATATCCTATATGTGTTTTAAATTTTTTTCCGTACAAATCTTCAAGTCTGTCAAATTTTAAATCATTTTCACTTACAAAGAAAAACACATTTTTCATCTGGATAATAATATCTGTATATATATAGTTAGAATCTTCTGGTTGCCAGGCATGTATCCTTGCAGTAGCATCCGTTTCAATTTCTTTTAAAGAAGCATCAACTTTTTTTCTATCAACTTGAAAAAAAGCTACTGTATGCCCATGGTTTTTTGCAATTTTATTAACAATATCAAATATAATACCTGAGCTTATTTTTTCATCTTTAATAATAATATATGGAGGGTAAGCATCTTTGCCAATGTTAAACTTTATTTCATCCGTCATGCTTTGAGAGCTAAGCAATACAAGCGCTAAAAGTAAGTAAAGCAGTACATTTGTTTTAAATATTGGAGTTTTCAATTTGACTCCTTTAGAGCTAAAAGCAATTGGTTTAAATAATACAACGAAACAACCTAAGTATTTCTTAATTTTATCGCCTAATGCAAGGAGGTACGAAATGAGTAAGTCAAGAAATACCTATTTATAAAATATCATAATAATCAAAAAGAACACTTCCCCAAATCACCACAAAAACAGCAATACTTAAAAATACTACTGTACTTCCCACATCTTTAGCGCGTCCCGCCATTTCGTTATGTTCTAAAGTCACAAGGTCAACAACTCTCTCAATTGCGCTGTTTATTGCTTCACAAATCAACATACCAAATAGTGCTATAAACATCAACAATTTAGTGTTTAATGATAAATCAATAAAAAGTAAAAAAGGTATTAATACTAGAGTTAGAATCAGTTCTATTTTAAAAGATGTTTCATGTTTTAAAATGTCTTTTAATCCAGACAAAGCATAATACGTATTTTTAAAAAAATGATATTTGGGTTGATTTCTCAATTATTTTCCTTTATTTTGTATAATCAATACCTGTGATTATACAAAATTCTCTTTAAAAACCACCGTATAAATATAAAGCTAAGGGAAT
>Ga0209826_1001554_pt1 | contig 15862 bp, 10 predicted proteins | sample GOMGulsemesocosm_5_FD_184637 | JGI IMG/M metagenome (GOLD analysis project Ga0209826, IMG submission 184637) | Methane-oxidizing microbial communities from mesocosms in the Gulf of Mexico - GOM15C Gulf of Mexico (SPAdes) (version 2) | ecosystem: Environmental > Aquatic > Marine > Cold seeps... | reverse complement strand
GGCACAATATTGGCCTAATAAATATTCCAATACATACGAAGGCACAATAGCATTGCCTTTAACCGCTTTGACCAAGTCTTTTCTTACAACAAGGCCAGCAAAATGTTCGTTAATTTTTTGGTCTAAATCGCTCATTTCAACACTACCGCCTTAAAAATCAAAGTCACTGGTAAAAGAGCGCCGCATCATATAACGCAAAGATTTATATTCTTTATAATGAGTGGTACCCGCTAATTTTTCATCCAAGCGTAAAATAACTTCCTGCTGGTTCACATCATCAGCATTTCGAGCTAATACAAATCGAACCTGTAACTCTCGTTCCCTGGTATTCTCAGAAATAAAATCAAAATTTAATTCGTGACAATCTGAAATTAGATCACCGCTTTCTGTGTAAATACCTGCACGTAACACCCTTGCTTGAAGTTTTTCAGTAACAGCTTGATCTTGATAAAATCTTACGGCTAATTGGCCTGATGTAATAACAGAACTTGAGCCTCGTAAAATTTCAACCTCAACCTGAGACAAATCACTTTGACGTTTTTTATTAATGCGTACAACAGGAACAACCACTTCCTGCAATGCAGCCCCACCATGCACAAAACGGCTCCCAGACCCTCTTAACCGTAATCGATTAATAGATTTAGGAATCGCTACTTCCATATCACCTAACAGCCCAAGCTCTTTAGACTGAAAAAGTTTAACGCTATTATTAGGTGACAATCCTTTCCCCAAAACAAAACGTCGATCACGATACAGAACTTGTTCGCCAGTGACCTCTTGTCCTGCAAAATCACTCTCATCAATCTCTTTATGCTGATAAATAAACCCATGATCAGCAGTTAAAAGAATGTTACTTGCATTGGCTGCTGTTAACCTTTTTACCAAGCGCATCAAATCATCTAAGGTTCTTTCAGCCGCATCAAACGCCTCACCTTCAGATTGAATTTTATCCCCGGTATGATCTATCCGATTATGATACAAATAAATAACATCATTCGCTTTAAGCAATTCACGGCTTTCATCACGATGCATCTCCATAAAAGCATTCGCTTTAATGGCTACCGCTTTATCATTTAAAGCAGCACGTAATATTTTTGTTCTATTCTGGGTTCCTTGCGAAGATTGTCCATCCACCAAAACAGTACCACTGTCATTGTCAGCAATAGCCAACGAAGTATTAGGCAGTAATGCAGCCATACCTAATTGGGTATAACTGGGTAACATAGACAAGTTAGCTTCTAGTTTTGCCTCATAACGATCTTCTTTACGTATTAGACTTAAAAACTCTTCACCTACCTCATAGCGTAAGGCATCAGAAATAATCACATAAACCTTTTTATCTTTTCTTAAAAAGGGTCTAACGTAGCGTTCAAAAAAGTTCTTTTGTAAGGGAATAGGCGATGCATTCCACATCTCGGTAGAATCAACAAATGATTGCCAGCGATCATTTAGCGCTAATAAATAATTATTACAATATAAATTTTCTATTGTTTCGGCTAGCTCCCCCATTAATGAAACCTGATTTGAACAACTAACATGATATATAAACTTACGATAGTGCTGGTCAAGATGAAACCATGACTGACAATATCGTTCGACCCCATCACTCAAAGACTCCATCGTGAGTGATATTTCGCCCATTAACTGTATAAACTGCGCTGCATAATCAATCGCTTCATACAGATGTTTAAATTCACTGTACCAATGACTCAATCGCCTTTGTCTAACCCACAATGCTACATCACCACTCGTCACCGTTCTTGCTACGACAGCATGGACTAAGTCAGTAATAATACGCTGGTCAATGATTCGAAAATAATCCAGCTCTATAACCGTTCTAAAATCACGCTGAGACAAATCTTGTTCGATACTTAAATCATCAGCAGCTTGAGTTGACAACTGTTCAAAAGCCGTTTCAAATTGACGGCTATCTTTCCAGCGTTTAAGAAAAACCAATGCATCATTACTTAATTTAACATCGCCTTCCAATCCCATTGCATAACAAGATTTAAACAGCTCAAGGGTAAAGTCTTTAAGGCTAGGGTTATCGCAATAATAACCATAATAACGACCGAGTTGCTCCCATAAAAAACCATCCAATTGACAGCGAGTAAGTAACTTTAACTTATCATCTTTACCTTCAGCCAGGTCAGCTAAAAGATTTTCCAGAATACAATCTACCCGAGCCTCTGCTGAGGTACAGACTGCAAGCATTTTTAACCGAATCAATCCCGCAGTATCATTCGTATTAAGTAAAGTCTTAAGTTTTTGTTTACGTTTAACAGCCTGAAAAAAATCTGCATGAGCCTGCACCAATTCAGAAAACTCTATGCCTAGCTCTAAATCAGCTAACCATATAGCCACTTGATCCGTACGAAATTCTGAATGTGCCAACTGTACATCCAGCAACCAGTTATCTAGGTCATTAGGTTGCACACCCTCACGATAGAGTAAGAACTTTTGCTCAGGTTGTTCGCGTAATATTTGATATTTAATAGCAAATTCATTGTTATTAAGCTCTATCTTCTCAACACCCTCAAGATCCAATGCTTCAAAGTCTTTACGTAGTTCTTGCTTAATGTCATACCAAAAGACAATACGGTGACGGTCAAATTGTTTAGATAATGCGAGTGCAATTCGATTATTCATTTGTTACTCCTTTAGGTTGCAATAGCACCAAATAAATGATTAATCGTAGTCCAAAATTCACCTAGCTTATTTTGCTGATCTTTTTGCAGATACCCAGAAACAAACGCACTTAAATCCTCATCACTTAAGCTAGCATCTAAAAAAGGGTCAATAGCCTTATTACGTAAGTCATTAAGCTTAGGAATAGCTAAGCCCAGCTGAGTAATTGTTTCCATAGCAGCTACATCCTGCTTATCCGTAGCCATGACCTTACCGTTCCCCATATAAGCGAATCGACTTTCACACTGGCTATTTAAAGGAGAAACAAGCAGATCACCGTCAAACCAATCACCCTTAAGATTACCGCAATGCAAAGGTTCTCCCCGTTTTGTTTTATTTTGACAAGAACATAATAAGTTTGAGAACTCTAAAGCATCAACGCCAGGGTTACTCTGTGGCTCAAAATGCTCAATATGTGAATCATTAGCAATTAATCGCCTTTCACAATAACAGCAAATAGCCCCCTGCTCTTCAATTAACGCAGTTTTAACAGCCGCTTTTACATCTCCGCTTAAATCTGCATAAGTTGGTTGCCAATGATCATTAGCCAATGCTTTCCATGCTGTAAATTCATTAGGCTCTGTTTGTTTTTCAATAAACTTCATTTACCAATGATCTCCCGACGCTTAATTAATACCTCAGCTTTAACCAATTCAGGATCATCGCCAATTTTATTACGCAACTTATTAATTAAAGCACCAGCCTCATCTATTAAGCCTAACTCTATTTTTTTATAAATATCATCTAAATCAATAAAGACTTGTTTAGGTCTAGTGGTTTCTAAACCCATTAAATCCTCAAGAATTCTATCCACATTTTTACCATAAGATTCAATAGGCCGTTCAGCCGTCATGCCCTCCTCTGATTGTTTAAGAAGATACAAATTCTCTGGTTTAACATGGGTAATCACATGTGGTGAGTGAGTTGAAACAATAAATTGTGTATTGGGGAAAACCAACTGTAATTTAGAGACAACCATCCGTTGCCATTTTGGGTGTAAATGTAAATCAATTTCATCGATTAATACAATGGCTTCACCTTCTAATGGGGCTTTTCTTGACGGGTTAGCAATAGCCATCCGCCGGGCTAAATCACCAATCAATGCAATCAAACATTTCTCACCATCTGATAATTGATTAACAGTTAAGCGTTTACCTTCTTTAGTCACTTCCATGCGAAGGGGATTACGCCGTACAGTAAAATTCTGAAATGAGGGCAAAAACTGGGTTAAAGCATTGCGAACAGTTTCCAGCTGTGGATCTGGATACTGAATATTTTCATTTATTCTATTATCCTCTTCAAATATTGACGGCTGCTCTTGAGCATATTTACGATTCTCATTTTCTAAATCTTCTCGCTCTCGAAACCATTCAAAAAAAGTACGAAAATTGGCACCACTGGTTAAAGCATCATCATAGGCTCCGAACAAATCAAAACTATGCTTTTCCTTAATTCTGAGAGGAATATCCAGAACAGCACGGTTAACGGGGTAATAAACAAATAAGGGCAGGTTGAAGCTCTCAGTCTTGGCTTCAAAGTCACTTTGAATTTTTTTTGTATACTCACTGAGTTCTGATAGTTGACTGCGCTGATCATGTAAGCCATAGCCTTTTTTACCTTTGACCAATTTCCATTGCAAAGCTTTTTTCTCAAATAAACACGCCAACTGAATAGTTGCTAGAGGTGTTCCATTGCTAATATCTATTTCAGCAATAGGCCGACCTGATGCCCCTGCATGACGAATACGACTGACTGTCCATGACAACATAATTGCAGTAGCATCCAGCACGGTTGACTTGCCAGCTCCATTCACACCAAAAAACACATTCAGTTTTTTATCAAATGCGAGCGATAAAGAATGTGCTCCTCTATAGTTTGATAAAGTCAGTTGTTCTACTTTCATTTTACTTATAATCCAGTCACTTTCTTTAATGCTGAACCAAATTGTGCATAATTAAACTTAACACCATCATCCAGATCAATTTCAATTTGTTTGGTTGCCAAAGGATATAAAACCTCACGCTCGTATGCTTCCATTTCTACCAGCATTTTGTTTAACTTGGTGATTTCTTTTAAGGCCTTAGTTTTTTCTGTTTTTGACGCATCTGCACTGGCTTCTATACTTTGTAAATGATCTACCCGCGCACTGAGTTTTGTTCGGAATTCGCGTAAATAATCATTTAATATCACACTGACTGTATCAGGACGGTAACGGTGCATATAAATTAAGGCATTAAAGCTACCTTTAGGACTGGAAAATAGCCAGTAGATTGGGCGTTTTTTATAGCGTTTGAGATGATCGGTATAAAAATCTTTTAGGAAGTATTTGCGAATATCTTTGCCTAAGGCTTGTTCGATAAATGCTAGGTTTTCTTGGTAGTGTTCATTGCCAAAGGTTACTTTAAGAAATTGGGAAAAACGTTCGCTAATATCATCAGTGAACCAGTCACCATCCAATAGAGGGATTACATTATCATCATCGGCTGAAAATGTGGGTTCGGGGATTTGTTGGTGATAATCGACGATTGTTTCGCCTTGGTTGGCAAGAACCAACCCTGTTTTATCTAGGGAATAACGACCGAACATACAACCTACAGCGTATGAAATAAACCTTTTAATAGAATCAGATATATCTACTGGTTTAATTGACATTTCACTTTTTTTATTAGCTAAATCAATATTAACTAAGCCATACGCTCCAATGGCTACACTATTATTTTCATGTTCAAGAGCTAAGGATTTATCTATAGTATCAGTTGCATGTAAAGTATATTGTTCAAAAACTTGTTTAAAAGAGCTTGTATGCACTCCTTTAAAAAGCAAGGGGTCTATACAAAAATCCCAAGACAACTCAATCTCATCCCAACGAGCTCTTGATATTTGAATTAATTCACTTACTATGAAATCATGATCACTAAGTTTCGATACATCTGGAACAGGTATATTACGCACAGTTCCACATTTAAATGCCAAAGTTGGCATTAATAAACTAGCCAAATAGGTAAAAGGCTGGGAGTTCAATATCGAAATAATTCTAAGTAAATACTCACCTGAAAATATCGGACCTTTGGCATCAAATAGGAAACCATTGGGGAAGTACTTAACAGCAAAATTTCCTGAACTAACGTCTGGCCATGTGGCTCCTTCATTAAAGTAAAATTTTTGGCTAGGACGAACATGACCAGATAGGTTATCCATTGCATCTCGAGAGTTTTTATCGAAGGCAATTACCCACTCATTACCTCCGTACCAGCGAACTGGAGTTCCACCTTTATTATAGGGGATCCATTTAACTTTATTTTTATCAATTGATTCGCAACTAACTTCGGATATGGAAAATTTACTTTTACTTATTTCCCACCAATACCGTAGAAAGGCATTATTATTGCCAGTATGAATTCCCTCTCTAAATTCACCAAATTTTTTAGCGGCAGGAAATTTGTCAAAAATATCAACTATGAAATTTCCAGTCCAATAAACCATTATTTTACCGGGAATTTTCGAAAAATTGGATTGATAAAAAACATGACGACTATTTCCACTTAGAAGTGTGTTATTTTTTTCTTCACTACTTCCATCAACAAGTCGAATAAAAATTGATGGTGACCTTCTAGGTACTCCTGATTGAAGAACAAAGGCACATGTTTGAACAATTTCACCACTTATTTCATTAAATGCTTTTGTCCCTAATTGAGCTAAGGTTATAATCCCGAAATTACTTACAATCGTATCTCTTATTTCCTCATAAGATTTAGTAAACATCCAGCTCTGCATAGTCACCATTGATAGCAGCCCACCTGACTGCATTAGTAAAAATGACCGCTCAATAAAAATAGCATAGAGATCAGACCTAGTAACTTTATAGTCTTTTGATAACCATTGCTTCAATCTTGGGTTAAAATTCCCACTTCCCATATACGGTGGATTAGCAACTACTACATGATATTTTGGACTAAGGTAGTCAGCTTGTTGCAAGACTTGCAAGACTTTCTGATGCGTCAACCCCAGAAATAACTGCCCCGTAACATCTTTTGACGCTAATGTTTCCAGCATACCAGCAACATCGGTCACTTCAGGACGAATCAAAGAACCAAAATTATCCGCTTCTTCAAATTGACGTAAGGTATTTTCTAAACCTAATGTGAATAGATCTCTCCCCACAAAGTCCATATATTCATTCAATTCTTGTTCCTCAAAATGAATAGCTTCGAGAATACAAATATTAGGTTGAATTGGTTTACGGAAAAAACGTCGCTGTTTTTCACGTGCTTTCATGGTTAAAGCAAAAGCAGCTAACTCACCTGCCCGCTCATCAATTTCTATACCGTATAAGTTATGGGTTAGAATCTTTTCTGGAATTTCACTTACTTCATAGCCTTGCTCTTCATAAATGAGATAGAGCAAATCAAAGGCATAAGTCAGCATATGTCCACTACCACAGGCTGGATCACATATTTTGATTTCTTCAGGGGATTGTATTTTTAGAAAGTCAGTTTCCGGCTGTTCAGGCTTAATATAGTAATCCATTTTCTCAATCAAGCTTGAATCTGGATGATTAAGCATCCATAACCGACCCACTGAGTTTTCAACTAAATAGCGAACGATCCAATGTGGTGTAAAGAGTTGTGTTGCCGCTGGTATATTTTCTGGGGTGATTTTTTTATTTTTCTTTAAATCTGCAAAAACAGCATCTTTCTTTTCAGCAATATAAAACTGATATAACCAGCCGATTACTTCAACAATAGGCTTATCTTTGCCATCAACTTGCTCTATACACACCTTGGGAGTCATTGCCTCACGGGTATAGGCAAGGATTGAATTGCCTGATAATAAGTCATCAGGCATTAATAATTCGGTATAGTCGGCAATACGTTCAAACAAATACGGCATAGCTTGATGGTATTGATTACACGCTGCAACAATCAGTAAACGATAGGCTTCTGTTTGTGGGTCATCACTGGGCGTTGTGCCATTTAATAAAGCTGCAATATGTAATCGTGTTTTTTCAGGCATACTATCTTCATCAATATGCCCCATTTTTGCTTCTGCTAATATTTCAGGTTGAAACTGTCCTACAACAGGTGATAACACACCAATTCTGGTAAATCGGTTAACATCCATAAAGCGCAGAGCACAGAAACGGTTAAACCAGAGATAAGCGATTTTCTCAATAACTTGTTCTTCTGAGCTGTTAGTAATAAGCTTTTCAAGCTCAGTAACGGCACGCGGATTCTCACGTCGCGCAGTACTCTCTTGGCTTAATACGCGTTGTAGTTTTTTTGCTACCTCATCAATCAGGTTACGACGTGCATATTGAGCAAATTTTTTAAGTTTTGATGTTTCCATTTTATCTAAACCTTCTGATGTTTAACTAGATACAACGGCTTTATCACTAATTCGTGTAACCGGCCATTTGGGGAAGTTCTCATTCCACATTTCGATATTAAATACTTGACAACTTTCAAACAGTGCTCGCGTCCAACGTGGAACAGGTTTTCCCATTGGAGGAAGCTTTTTAATAATATCATCTGTTAAGTTTAACAATAGTGCTGTCTCTAAAGTAACAAGACTAATATAATGAATTGGTTTTTTCACTTGATCTTCAGCCCATCGATAGACAAAGGAATCAAGAAACTTTGAGGCAAACGTACTGCTCAAAGTACCATCATCTAATTCAGTATGGAATTTTTCCAATCCTTTTGCTTGAGCTTTAGGATTGCCAGGGTCTTTTATTTCTATAAATAAAATAGCTTCCTCAAGTTCCACAATAAAATCAACACGGTGCATCTGACTAATCCCATGAAAATCAGCCTCTTTAGGTTTCATTTGATCAAAGACAAAACCACTCACCGCATTAGTAAATTCAATTTCTAAATCATTTTCCGTTAACTTCATTTTCCTAACGTTCCCATTTTCAATCTAACTTGCTCTTTAGTCAGGTCATTAAATGTGTCTGCTATTGCATTAGGGGAAATCAGCTGATATTTATCAACGCTATTAATTTTAATGTCATTAGAGGTCTTATCCCGATATAACATATGAAATCGCACATGATCACCCTCCTTACTATTCATAAGTAAATCAAACCACTTGAGTAAAACGTAATCATGCGTTGCTATAATAATCTGTTGTCCATTACGTGAAAGCTCTAGCATGATTTTCACTAGTAACTTCATTAATTTGGGATTCATATTAGTTTCTGGTTCATCCCAAAATAAGGGGCCACTTACACCTGGCTGAATAGCACCTGTTTCTAGCAAGCGTGAAAGCATGCCTGCCTTACGAAAACCTTCTGCCATTGAGTTAGCGGAGAATTCTGAATTTTCTGTTTTAAAAGTAACATTCCCGCCACCATAAAATTTAAAGCGCCCACCACAGATACTTTTAATTTCATCCATTGCCCATTTAGATTTTTCATGTAGAACATCTGAGCGCATTTCTGGAAGATCCAGTAACAAACAAATATCCTTATAGGTCAAATCAAAAGAAAGCCCATATTTATCATATAAACTTACAAAGCCTTTCATAAAAGACAGTACTTCTTTAGTTGGTATAAATACTGGGTCTGCCTGTGTTTGTATGTAGTTTGTTTTCGGTTGGGCAGCAAGTACTTTTGAATTATTATGAAATGTTAGTTGTACTGTTTTGTCTTGGGAAAATGTTGCTTCCAACTGGGCATTATCCGTAGCGCCATAATGATGCATTTTTCCAAGTTTGCCATCGAGAGGCATAAAGAGTCGTATCATTTTTTCTGTGACTGCTGTTTCAAAGTCTTCCTTATCAATATTGGGTACTTCTGCATGAGGACTTCCACCACTACAAAGCCCATAAGCCGCTTTAAGTAACTGTGTTTTACCTGTGCTATTTTCACCAATAATGATATTAATTTTAGGTGAAAACTTAATATCTAGACTACTACTAAAAGCAGTAAAGTTTGTGAGTGTGAGTTGGTTAATCATATTTGAACCTTTTTTCCATCACTAATTTCAGCAAGTAGCGCTTTACGCATTGATTGCACATATTGTTCTACATCATTTGCATCTGAAAGCAGTGCTTTATCAAAATCAACAACAATTAATCTTGCTGGCACAATCGCCACATGAGGCTCTGAAACCTGTCCTTTTGAGTTTTTTGTGTCAACGGGCTTTTCTACTGTTTTATTCCTGTCACTAGGTACTTTAACTTGCCCCAACAGTGCCATTTTATTTAATAGCGCATGGTATTCATTCTCAGTAAACATTCGAATAGAATCGCGTACTACAGCAACCAGTTTTTGTTTTTCGATTTTTGCCAAAAAATCTAAAAAGGGTTGTATGAGTTGTTGCTGCTGTTCTGATGTTAGCGCTTTAAACTCGGCAGTACCACAAAGTCTATTTTCTAAAGCAGCCATTTCCTCTTTGGCTTTGGCTATTTCTCTGACTATTAATTGATTAATTAAGTCTTTCAGTTCATCAAGTTGCGCTTTCAACTGTTGCATCTGATTGCCTTTATAACAATCAGGACTGGTTAAGATAGTGGTAATAGTCTCTACATGATCAGTGGTAAAGCTGGCAAAGTTGGGTTCTTGTTCAATAATAAATTGTTTAGCGGCGTTATAAATTTGCTTCTGCGTACCACCCATAAATTTCCGTAATGGATCTAGGCACTTTTCCTTATCATCTAAAAATTCATCTTCTCGGCGTACTAGTTCAGTTAAATACCAGGTATAAGGCTTATCACTAATCTCTTGTAGTTTTTGAATAATTGGCTGTAATGCGGTTAAAAATGCATATTGTGTTGCTTGGGCATAAAGAGGGTTAAGTTGATTGACTAACTCTTTTATTGCTACACCCGTTTCTTTGCCCAATGTTTTCGCATCACTGCCACTAGGCGGTGCATCAAAAAAGTCTTCATAAAATTCTTTTAATTGTCTAATTTGTGAAGCGGTAAAGTCTATTTGTGGTTCAAGAACCGTATTAGCCTGGTGACTGGTATTTTTTAATGCATTTTCTAATTCACCCTCTTCTAAGATATTTCCGTCCATGCGTACTTCAACCTTACCCCGCGCACAGATCATAGCTAAGGTACTTAAAATGGCTGCAAAATACCAACCATAAGGCTTCCGTTCAAACTTTTCCATCACCGCTTTAACAGTAGTTCTCACACCGCCGCGATGATTACTTTGTATAAAAGCGAGCATTTCTAATTCCGATTCAGTCATGGCTGAACTGTCATTAGCAAACAAACTGTCTTCAGAAAAGCTAAGGCATTTACTTATATCCTTCTCGGTATATGCAATGCCTCGTAGCATTTTAAGATTAGGGTAGGTACGAGTTATCAACTCATAAAACCCTTTATTTATTTTTGTTTGTGGATCTTCTCCTGCTATTTCTAGCTCAGTTCCTGCAATAAATAATTTAGCGTGTCCTAGGTTTTCGTGTATACGTCTTTGTAATTGGGCGTATCTTTCTCTATTTTGAAAGCCTTTATCGGTGAGTATGCGCTTGATAGCTTCTTGCTGAGTAATCGTAATATTTTGACGAATATATTTTTCAGTTTGTTTATAAAGTAGGCTATCTCTTAATATTCGGTCGTCTGCTGACATGAGAACCAGTAATTCATCTCTGCCAAACGCTTGCATTAATAAGGTTGTTTGTTGTTCTGCATGCTCATGAAAGGGAGTCACCACATGAATACTTAATTCATATTCACGGCCATGTAAATGATCATCCAGTTTTCTTGAATAGGAATAGTCTTGTCCATTTTCATCAAAGCGAATTTTGCGGTTTTTAATAATAGAGTCAAAAATAATTTTTTCTAGTTCCGCAGAAACTTCACTATTTTCAACCGCTGTATTTTTTATTTCAACTTCAACATCTTTTTCTTCATCTGTTAAATATTCATACAAGTCACCATTACGCTGGATATACGTTTGTTGCTCTAGTACATTTAAGGCTTGTTCAATATTATCACGCAACTTAGGTAAGTCTTGATGAAAGCTTTCTAGCATTAAAATGCATAAATTACGGGAGCTAGCCTTAAATTCGTTAACATATTTAACCAAAAACAGTGCTTTGAGTAATCGTATGGCAAAAGGATTATCTAGGTGGTTTTCTGCGGTAATAATGGCTTTTTGAATATTGGACTTTAATGCTGTACGAATCCCTTCAAACATTAAATCAAATGTCGCTAATTGCCCAATATCATGTTGGCCTACCTGTAAGGCGACTTGTTGAAAAACTCCCAGCATTGAGCGCTCTCCAACTGAACTGTGTTTACCTTCAAAGGCATTATGTGATGATAAGTTTTGTATTGCGGACTGAAAGAGAGAGAATTGATAGGGTATAAAAGGATAACAATGAATAAAATGCTCTCTATCCTGAAAGTTTCTGTAACTTTGAGAGCCGTCTGCAAAATCAAATAAGGTTTTAAAGTTATTAGCTTGTTGATGAAAAACTGTCGATAGTAATTCTATCCCTTGCTCATTTTTCATTAATAATCGTTTTTGAATAACCTCTGCTACATCGGCACTGGTTAACTTCATCCGATTAGCAAAACGGGCTTGAATTTTTGTAAAGTCATTGCCTTGTTTTTGTGTCATTTCACCAATAACGGTATTCATGTCCTCTTGCGCAGTCACAATTACCCAGGCTTGACCTCTGCATTTTGTGGCTAAACTTTCTGCAATGGTTTGCAGATTGGTCATTAACTTCACATTTTCTGCAATATATTGCCCCACTTCATCTATAAAGAAATTTAAGCGGAAACCTTCGCATTGCTGATCCACATAGGCTTTAATTTGTTCAGCAAAATCTTCTATAGATACTTTATATTGGCTGCGGTATTTATCTAGGACTCCTATTGCTGATGCTTCGGGCTCTCCACTTACTTTCGCATAGGCAACGGCTATATTATTTGATTCCAATAAGGCTTGTTCTCTACCACTTTCCCAATCCCTTCCTGCTTGTTGTTGGTAGGCTTCCTTGAATGGTTCATACAAACCACGACTATCGAGGTCACGTTCAAATTGTGCAATATGGCCTTGTTTACCATAGTATCCACACATTTCATCAAACACTTTTACAAATACGGCTAATAAAGCATCAATTTGAGTTTTACTGATGACATCAGCTTTTTGGTCGATGTTAAATAATATGCTTTTAGATGGGATGGTGGCGGAGCGACTGAGATCACCACGAAGAATTTCATTATCCGTACACTTTAATAAAAAAAGATCCAGTGTGCTTATGCCATCTATTTCTCTATTTTCTAGCAATAATGCCAGCATCTTTAAAAGGTGAGACTTTCCTGATCCAAAAAATCCAGAAACCCATACTCCATTAGACCCTTCATAGTTATTATAGGCATCTAAAAATGCTTCTAATCGCTTCTCAACTTCATTAGTTAAAATATATTCTTCTATTTCTAGGCGTAAACTGGCCTCATCATCAGCTTTAATAACGCCTTCAATATAACGGTCTACAGGTTTGTTGAAAATACTTGTTAATAGTGTCATTGCATAGTCCTTTATTTATGTTTCGTAATGAAATATATTGAAAGCTCGATAATATTTATCATCATGTAATTTTCCAAATAAATCTAAAGATGCACCTGATTCTAATGAGTGTGTGTATGCACCTGGGAAGAACATAACGGTGGGCTTATCTTTTGCCGTACTTTGTAAATTGTTTAAGATATTATGTGACCGAATAAAAGGGTAAACCTCCCCTATGCCTGAAAGAAACATGACATCATGAGGGAGTTCGTTTATTTTATTAGCTATTGCAGGTACTAACAGTGATTCGGGATCAAGTACACCTTGTAATAATTCTTTGAGCTGTTCTTTATCTACCGTTGGCTCTATTTCTATTATTTGATTCCAAATCCCCCTCTTTTTTATTAACTCTACCGACAAGTCATAAAGGTTAATATCAAGAACGTGTATTCCGTTCTGTTCTAGGCGATTAACCAGCTGTATACGCAAACGCTCCATATCAACGGATTCTTTGGCTAAAAATGGACAGATAAAAAAAGGAACTTCATTCCCCAATCCTTGCATTTTTAAGAAACGATCTCCAGAAATAACAGACAACAAGTGCTGAAAACGTTCTTGCATATTTTTAGTTTCTAACTGTTTATCCATTTAGTGTTACCCAGCCAACTCAGAATCGAAAACAGGGAAAAACAGTAAATCATTTGAGTTACTTGCCGAAATTAAATTAATCAATTGTGGTGTTAACATTGCTGCATTAATTAAATTATTGTCCAATAATAAGTCAGCTTCCCTTAACATTTTGAATAGTACCTGGCGTAGTTTATTTTGTGATGAACGTTTTATTTTTTCTAGTTCAGGGTGAGACTCTGCCTTTTTACTGAAAAAGAAATCGTAATCTTCATAGTGTAGATCACTCTTAAGTGTTATGTATCGTTCCCTAATGACTTCTATAGAAAAGTCGCCAATAAACGGGTATCGACGACAAATTGCGAGCCATAATAGATACTTTTGGTCATGAGCTGAGCTCTCTGCTAAAGTCTCAAGCTCTTTTAGATTGAGTTGTTGTAATCTAGTATTTATTTCTCGGTAGCGCTTCTTTGCTGTACTAATAGTTCTTGTTTGTAGAACATTTTCTGTATGAACATAGTCTCGAACAGCACTCCAATCCATGAAATCTAAATATAGCGCAGTTATTTGAATGGACTCTTGGTGAAAAATACCCCCCGTTGTAAAAGACATGCTATATTTTTCAAGTTTCATACTGCTCTTTATTCCATTAATCACCCAATTCATCTTAAAAGTTATAAATTTAAGGCGAAAAATATAACCAGCTCTTTAGCCACAACTAAAGCTATTAAGCATGGTTACGTAACCTTATATAATACCTCATTATTCCAGCAGCTTCATGGCTTTCTTCTGTATCTTTTCATCCCGCAAATCATAGCGTGCAGTAGTTTGAATATCTGTATGGCCTACCAATTGACGAGTAGTATTAATATCAACACCCGCCTCCAGTAATTGAGTCACAAAGGTACGCCTTAAATCATGTGGCTTACAGGGTTCTATTTTTGCTTGTTCTGCTCGTTTTTTTATGATTTCATAAATAGTATGACTTGCTAGTTGTCTGCTTTGAATACGCCCTGTTTTGGTGGTAGTGTTAAATAGATAACCTTCTTGTTTACCTCGTGAATTTAGCCACTGTTTAACAATCTTTCTGCTTTCAGTGTTCAAATAAGCTGTCCGCTGTTTATTGCCTTTACCGCTTTGAATATTAAGTTTTCCTGTTCGTGTATTGTAGGCATCGATGTCGATAGCTATGACTTCTGAGCGTCTTATACCTGTGGCTAACATGACAGCAATGATGGCATAGTCTCTTTTGCCTGTTACTGATTTGTCATGTGTGCAGACACGGTAGAGTTTTTTGATTTCTTGTTTGCTTAAGCTTCGTCCACTGGGTAATCGCTTACCTCTTACTCGCTTAATATCATTCAGCCGCATAAGTTGGTCGCCATTGATGATGCCTAGATTGAAACAGGCTTTCATTACCCCTTTAAGTCCTGCCAGCGTGAGATTGATCGTGTTGGCTGATTTACCTTGCTCTTGCAATGCATTTCTTATTGTTGCTAGGTGCTGGTATTCAATAATGTTCCAGGGCATCTGCTCCAGCTCACCTTCAAAATTGATGATTGCCACTGCTGTTTTTAACAAACTTTTTATAGATCGTCTGCCTGTTGATACTAAGCCTTGTAGGTAAAGGGTTACGGGGTCGGTTTGTTGGTTTTTAATGATGTGATAATAGTGCTGTAGTTTCTTTTGTAATTGTTCTTCAGTCATTGTTTTTACCTGCCTTGGTTGCAGGTGAGATGAATGTATTTTTATCTTTCTTGGTTTGTTTAAACCAGTCTAATACAGCCGTTCTAGTTTCCTTGTTAATTTCCTTATTTTTAAAGCCCTTAATCTGATCAATACTGAGTTTTGTTTTACCTCGCGGGGTCACCCTTATATCAATACTGAGTGTGGCTCGTTCAGGGGCTAATATTTGATAGATATAGCACTGGTTTTGAGCAATCTGATAGGCATATGCTGCAACGCAATGCTGTTGTTTTTGGCCTTCTCGCTGAAGTTGTTGTGGGGTAGTAATGGGGATAATAGATGGGTTGCCTGCTAATGGCGGTTCAGGAAATTGGGTGGGGAGTTCTA
>Ga0209826_1001549_pt1 | contig 15887 bp, 9 predicted proteins | sample GOMGulsemesocosm_5_FD_184637 | JGI IMG/M metagenome (GOLD analysis project Ga0209826, IMG submission 184637) | Methane-oxidizing microbial communities from mesocosms in the Gulf of Mexico - GOM15C Gulf of Mexico (SPAdes) (version 2) | ecosystem: Environmental > Aquatic > Marine > Cold seeps... | reverse complement strand
AGGCGAACCACCTAACCATTTATCACTTAAGGTTAAATGCTCTGCATCAGTTGCTTTACCAATCACAGCAAATAAACAATGTTCACGTTCACAAAAAGAAGTAAATAATTCTAAAGATTCAGGTGCAATAGCCACTACATAACGTTCTTGCGCTTCATTACACCAAATTTGCATGGGTGACATGCCTTTATCAGCATTATTTACATCACGTAGTTCAAACGACCCACCTTTGTCACAGTCATGAATGATTTCTGGTACGGCATTAGATAAACCACCAGCACCAATATCATGAATTGAAATAACTGGGGTATCATGTCCCATAGCATTACAGTGATTAATTACTTCCTGACAACGGCGTTCCATTTCTGGGTTTTCACGCTGTACCGAAGCAAAATCTAATTCTGCCGCACTTTCACCCGATGTTTGAGATGAAGCTGCACTTCCACCCAATCCTATTAACATAGCAGGACCACCTAAAATGATAATCAACGAGTCGGCTGGAATTTTATGCTTGTCAACTAACATAGGGCGAATATTCCCCATACCACCCGCAATCATAATAGGTTTGTGATAGCCTCTGTATTGATTTTCTTTACCTGTTTCTTCAGCTTGCTCAAAGCTACGAAAATAACCTGCAATATTAGGCCGACCAAATTCATTATTAAATGCCGCGCCACCAATAGGCCCTTCCAGCATAATATCTAAGGCTGAAGAAATACGCTCAGGTTTACCATTATCTGTTTCCCAAGGCTGCTCAAAACCTGGGATTTTGAGATGTGATACAGAAAAACCAGTTAAGCCTGCTTTGGTTGCTGAACCACGTCCTGTTGCGCCTTCATCACGAATTTCACCACCAGAACCTGTAGCAGCCCCTGGGTGTGGAGAAATTGCTGTAGGGTGATTATGTGTTTCCACTTTCATCAATAAATGAGCATCTTCTTCCACATAGGCATATTCACCAGTTTGTGGGTTACGAATAAACACATCCGCTTTTGAGCCTTCTGCAACCGATGCATTATCACTGTAGGCTGATAAAATACCTTCTGGATTTTTATCAGCAGTATTTCTAATCATGCCAAATAATGATTTAGCCTGTTCTTCACCATCAATTGTCCAGCTAGCATTAAAAATTTTATGGCGACAATGCTCTGAGTTTGCTTGTGCAAACATCATTAATTCAACATCTGAAGGATTTCGACCTAAATCAGTAAAGCTTTCAGTTAAATAATCAATTTCATCATTTGATAAAGCTAAACCTAATTCTTTATTAGCCGAGACCAGTGCATTGCGCCCCTGCTCAATAATAGAAACAGTCAGTAATGGCTTAGGATCATGATGAACAAATAAATCTAAACCTTCTTCATTTTCAAAGATTGATTGAGTCATTCTGTCATGAATTAAATGCTCTATCGCATCTTTTGATTCAGAACTTAAACTGTCACTGGCTACTATATATTCAATAGCTCTTTCTAGTCGTAAAACTGAAGTTAATCCACAACGTTCTGCAATTTCAGTCGCTTTACTTGACCAAGGAGAAATTGTTCCAGGTCTTGGAACCACAAGAAAATGTTGCCCTTGTACTTTATTTGACGACTCTGCATAACCATAAGACAGTAAGCGCTCAAGCATTGCTATTTCTTCAGTTTCTAATGCTTTGTCAATTTCAACAAAATGAACAAATCGAGCAGAAACAGCTGTGATGCCAGTATCAGTTTGTTTAAGTTGATTCAGTAACTGGTTTAAACGGTGATAAGAAAGAGCCGATGTTCCAAAAATTTTTAACATGTAATAATGAGATAAATGTAGATTTATGATTTTTTTAAAGCAGACTTAACTTTAGCATTAAATAAAACGATTAAAGTGGCCGCACCGTATTTATTGACCCTTTATAGAAAAGGATGAAGGGACAGGTTAATGGGTAGTGTCTAAATCATCCTTGATTGTTTTGTAAACCAAATTTAATAACTTTAAAGAGACCCCGTCAGGTAAAGGTTGATCTTTATTTTCTAGAACAAAAACTTCAATTAACTTTTCCTTTTTAATTAACTTAATTTTATATTCTTGCTCAACCGCGGGATCAGAAGTAAAAATGAATACTATTTCATTCCATAATCCCCCATCTTCTACTGGCTCAAAATCAGGATCATATTGCAAAGAGTAAATATGTTCTTGCTCATTTCTTTCGGTAACTTCGAAAGCATTTCGACTTAATGCTTTCCCCACTAAACGCCAACTTCTTTCTAGCGTATCGCCAATATGAATAACAGGTGCCATATCAGGGTTATCAATAAGTTCAATAAAAAACTCAAGAGGTTCTTCAGTGACGTTTGAATCATTATTTTCAACTACTTCTAGTTGAGTAGGACTAACGACTACAGGTATAACTGGTATAACTGGTATAACTGGTATAGTTTTAGACGAATAGTGACCAATATCTGCAGGAACTTTCAATTCAGCTATTTCGCTGGTTAATTGATAGTCATATTCCTTATCAGGAAAAAAATCTACCATAAAACCACATGCAGATAAATTAAGTGTTATCAATAAACTGACAAATACATTTATTTTTTTCACTTAACTCACTTCAGCCTGTTTCATTGCTTTACGAACAGTGTCATAACAATCTTCAGTTAACCAAGTTAAAGGTAAGCGAATGCCTTTACCCATTAACCCCATTTCAGCAACCGCCCATTTAACAGGAATAGGGTTTGATTGAATAAAAAGATGTTGATGTAATGCCGTTAATTTAACGTCAATTGACTCAGCTAAAGCTCTATCACCTTGTATTGCCGCTGTTATCATATTGTGAACTAATTTGGGTGCAACATTACCAGTGACAGTAATAGTACCATTCCCTCCTAGCAAACAAAATTCACAACTCGTCGCATCATCCCCTGTATAAATGGCAAAACCCTCACCACATAATTCGCGTATCATTTTGACTCTATCTAGCTCACCCGTTGCTTCTTTAACACCCACAATATTTTTGATAGATGCTAAACGTGCAATTGTTTCTGGCAACATATCACAAGCCGTTCGGCCAGGTACATTGTATAAAATTTGAGGAATATCAACAGCCTCAGCTATCGCTTTATAATGTAAATAAAGCCCTTCCTGAGTTGGTTTATTGTAATAAGGTGTGACTAAAAGGCAGGCATCTGCCCCCGCCTTTTTAGCTGCCTGAGTTAAAGAAATTGCTTCAGTTGTAGAATTAGCACCTGTTCCTGCAATAACAGGAATACGTCCTGCAACGTATTCAACAATACATTTTATAACATCACAATGCTCAACTTCATCTAGTGTTGCCGATTCTCCAGTCGTGCCCATAGCCACGATAGAGTCCGTTCCCTGTTCAATATGAAATTCTACCAACTGTTTTAGGCTTTCCTTGTCTATCGCGCCATTACTATCCATTGGTGTTACTAAAGCAACGATACTACCTTGAATCATGCAGTTCTCTCATCCAAAATTAATAAAATTTAATCGCTTATTATAACAACTTAATTGAATGAGGAAACCCAGTTTAAATATCCAGAAAGAATTGTTAAATTTAGTATAAAAGAAGGTTTGTTTTTATTATGAAGCACCCTTAAGCCAACTCGACCCTATTCCTTCCATTTTTTTTTGCTTGATACAAAGCTTTATCAGCACAATCAATCATTTTCTGGCAATCTAATGCTTCCATAGGCGGATCAAATACAGCTAAACCAATACTAATTGTAGCTTCCAGAGAAATACCTTCATAAGTATAAACAGAGCTATAAATGATATGCCTGATTCTTTCCAATAAAGAAATACCGTTTTCTTTATCTGAATTAAACACCAGCAAAAATTCTTCCCCACCATAACGCCCCACTAAATCATAAGGCCTAACTGTTGACGTAATACGCTGAGCGACTTCTCGAATAACCTCATCTCCCATTAAATGCCCATAACCATCATTAATTTTTTTAAAAAAATCAATATCACACATTGCAATACATAATGGCCCTTGTTGTCTATTAGTGCGAGAAATCTCTTTAGCTAAACCGTCCATAATAGCGCGTCTATTCAACAAGCCAGATAAAACATCATGTGTTGCTTGAAAAGCCAACAGTTCTTTAGCTTCATTAACATCATGCTGCAATTTAAGCATTCGTTCTCCTACATGAACTCTTGCCAGCAATTCAATATTATTAAAGGGTTTCGTCACATAATCATTGGCGCCAACTTCTAACCCTGTAACAACATCAACCGTTTGGTTTCGTGAAGTCAAAAGAATGATATAACAAGGATTTGAACCTGTTTCTTGCCTACGAATACGCTGGCAAAGAGCCAATCCAGTTAATCGTGGCATTTCCCAGTCAATTAATAACAATTGTGGTGAATCTTTCTGCTGAAGAACACCCCAAGCTTGCTCACCATCTTCAGTGACAACAGGTTCAAACCCCCATTTCAAGCTTAATTTTTCCAGCATAAGACGTGAAATCAAATCATCTTCTGCAATCAAAATTTTCATTATTAATAATCCATGCGACTTATATTAGAAATCATACTTATAAATTTAACAGCTTAATTCCATAAGCGTAATATCATCAAACTGCTTTTCTTTTCCTCTAAATTGGTTAATGGTATCAGTTAAAAGCTGAATCTCAGCTTTAGTCCTTAATAACTCTTCAATCAATTGCTCAAACCGTTGCTGCCCAAACTCTTCCTCATCGGCATTAATCACCTCGGTAATGCCATCAGAATAGGCATAAATACGATCGCCCTGTTCCACATCAAAACAAATCGCATCCTCAAAATCTTGTTCAATAATCCCCAAGGCTAATAAACTGGACGGAATTTTTTGCCATAACTTATTATTTCGATAAATCAAAGCATCTGACATACCACAATTTAATATCGACACAGACTGCCCACTCGAGCTTAATTCAATAAAAATAGTACCAAGAAATAATCCAGTAGGCATTTTCTCCAATAATTGCCGGTTAATTTCAACCGCTATTTCTTTTAATCCAATTCCCTTAGCCGTCATCGTGTAAAAAACATCATACACAATTGGCCCTCCAACAGCGGCTACTAAACCATGTCCAGTAAAATCCCCCATCAATACATGACGTGTTTTATTAGGGGTTGAAGCAGCCAACATAATATCTCCCGAGATTTTTTCTACGGGACAATCAAGCGTTCTAAGCTGAGTTGCATCAAAAGGCTTAGAAGCTTGCATTTTTAAAATAATATTTTCTATGATTTCTTTTTCAAAAGTCATCTGGTCTTGAGTCTTTTTTAACTTATTTTGTAAGTCTAAAATACGTTGACCCGCTTGCACTCTAGCTTGCAACTCTTCATTTACAAAGGGTTTTACAATATAATCATTAGCTCCAGCACCCAATGCCGCGACAACATCTTTAGTTTCTGAGCGCCCTGTTAACAAAATAATAAAAGGAGGATTGTCTGTATTTAACGCCCTTATACGTTGACATAAATCCAAGCCATTCAATTTAGGCATTTCCCAATCAATCAATAATAAATTAACCTCAGTTTCCTGATACAGCTGCCAAGCTTGCTCTCCATCCTCTGCAACAATAGGCTCATACCCCCATTTGCGTGTCACATGCTCAAGCACTGTCCTAGCTGTCAAACCATCTTCTGCAATCAATACTTTCATTCGATTGTTTCCTTCATAACTGTTTTAATTTGTGTAAAGTTTTGATCAAGTAATTTTGAAGTCTGTCGAACAACATCCATATCTCCTTTTTTACCTGCTTGTTCTATTGTTAAAGCAATAGCACTAAAAGCCATAGCCCCTACATTTAATGCGGCCCCTTTAATTTTATGTGCTTGTGCAGCTACACTTTCTATATCGCCCTGCTCAACAAAAGCTTTAAGCTGTTCAATTTGAATAGGCATATCGTCTAAAAAAGTATTGGCAATAATGGTGATAAGCTCATCATCATTCATTAAACGCTCACGCATTGCTGCATAATCAAAGATAGGCACTTCATCTGTATCAGCATTAGTCTCTTCAATAACAAGTGCTTCTCCTTTTATATCTGCGGTGTTGTCAGTCTCACTCAGCAACCATTTTTCTAAAATTTTCCCTAATTTTATGGAATCAACAGGCTTAGCTATAAAATCATCCATTCCTACATCCAAGCACTTTTCTTTATCACCTTGCATGGCATTCGCTGTCATAGCCACTACTACTGTTTTATGATTCAAAACAACTGATTCAGAATCACGAATGACTTGTGTCGCTGTATAACCATCCATCACTGGCATTTGACAATCCATAAAGACCAAATCAAAGTCCACTTTTTCCAACAAGTCAATAGCTTCTTGACCATTGTCAGCAAGTTCAGCCACTAAACCAAACTTTTCTAGCAGGCCTTTTGCTACCATTTGATTAATATTATTATCATCCACAACCAAAACTTTTGCTTGGAAAAGTGGGTGTTGTTCACGCACTGTATATCGCGTAATTAATGTTTCATCAGTTTGTAAATTAGCTAACTGCAATAGCGCATTGTATAGCTCAGATTGATGGATAGGTTTAGTTAGATAGGCAGAAAAACCTACGTCATGCATCTTCTGTGCATCGCCTCGTTGCCCTTGTGAAGTGAATAAGGCCAAACTGAGTTCTAAGAATTGCTCGTCACTCCGAATCATATCTGCTAATTTGGCCCCACTCATACCAGGCATTTGCATATCAACTAAAGCGATACTATAGGGTTTCTTCTGTTCAACAGCATCATATAAGGCTTGCAATGCTGCAGGCCCACTTTCTACGAGAGTATGCGGTACATTCCATACCGTTAAAAACTGTCCAAAAACTTGCCTATTTGTTTCATTATCGTCTACTACCAATATATACTCGCCCTTCAAGTCATGTGCGGTAATAGCCGTAGATTCTTTTTCCTCAATTGTTTCTAAATCAAGAGTAAACCAAAAGGTTGAACCTTGGCCTATTTCACTTTCAATCCCAATTTCACCCTCCATCATTTCAACTAATTGCTTTGAAATTGCCAGACCTAATCCAGTTCCCCCAAATTTACGTGTTGTTGATCCATCAGCCTGACTAAACTTCTGAAATAACTTAGCTTGCTGCTCTTGACTCAAACCAATCCCAGTATCTTTAACAGCAAAGCGTAATAATTGACGCCCTTCTTTATTCGACACCCATTGATAACTGACCGAAACCTCTCCCTGTTCAGTAAATTTAATCGCATTTCCGATTAAATTAGTCAAAATTTGCCTAATACGTCCAGGGTCTCCTTTAAACCACTGAGACATTGTTGGGTTAACTGAACAAATAAATTCCAGATTTCTTTCATTTGCCCGTACCGCCAAAGAATCTGCAATATCTTCTAATAAAATACCTAAATCAAAATCTAATATTTCTAAATCTAATTTACCTGCTTCAATCTTAGAAAAATCAAGAATATCATTAATAATAGTCAATAATGATTCAGCACTTCGTTTAATAGTTAATGCCCTATTTTGCTGATCAGGCGCTAATTCATGATCAAGTAATAATTCAGTCATTCCAATAACGCCATTCATAGGTGTACGAATTTCATGACTCATATTGGCTAAAAACTCACCTTTGGTTTTATTTGCAATTTCAGCACTTTCTTTCGCTTCAATTAAATCCAGCTCAGCCTGTTTAATCTCAGTAAGATCTCGCCAAATACAGTGAACCACCGTTCGCCCCCCTATCAACATAGGGGCAAGCGCTAAAGAGACATCAACAGGAAACACAGTGCCATCACTTTTCTTATGTAGCCACTCAAACTGGTTAACACCTGTTTCAAGTGCTATTTGAATCATTTTTTCTGCTTTATCTCTCGAACTTTGCCCATCAGCTTGAATTGACGGAGAAAATTCAGCTGGTGAGTGTTGCATAAGTTGCTCACTATCGCTATAACCAAGCATCTGTGCCGCTGCCAGATTACATTCAATAAACTTATCCTTATCTATCAAAAGCATAGCATCATCAGAAACTCTAAACAAATCAAGAAACCGCTGTTCGGTTTTTTGCTGTAATTGTTCTGCTTTTTTTCTCACAGAAATATCCAGCAAAGTACCAATCATTCTTATTGGAAAACCATTTTCATCTCGCTCAACCAATTGCCCCGAGTCTAAAACCCAAACCCAAGACTCATCTTTATGTCTAATTCTTAATTCACATTCATACTGTTCAGTTTTATTATCAAAATGTTGCTCCAATAATCTGCTCGCTTTGGATAAATCTTCTGGATGAACAATGTTTGTCCATGCTTCCTTCGTCAGTGGTTTCATTTCATCTAAAGTATGCCCAGAAATAGCCGCCCATCTTTCATTAAAGATCATTTCTCCCGTCATGACATGCCAATCCCAAATACCGACCCCCGTACTTGCCATGATTAACTCGAGCCGTTCTTTATTTTCTTTAATCTCTAGGTCATATTTTTTTCGGTTAGTTATATCAGTCCTAATGGCAATATAGCTGACAGGTTTACCCTTTTCATTTATAAAAGGCACAATAGTGCTTTCTACCCAATACAAACAACCATCCTTGGCTTTGTTACAAATTTCACCATGCCACACTTTGCCATTTGCAATAGTGCGGTAAATTTCAGTAAAGAACTCAGTAGGATGGTATTGAGAATTTACCAACCTATGATCATTTCCCATCAATTCTTCACGACTATAGCCACTGATTTCACAGAACTTATCATTAATTAAAGTAATTTTTCCCTGTATATCAGTTACGCTCACAATAGCGTGTTGATCTAATGCAAACTTTTGTTCTGATAATTCCAATAAAGTTTGATGTGCTTCGCGTTTGCTTTCCTCTAAAGAATTCCACTGTTTTTGTCTCGTTTCAAGCATTTGGTTGAATGATTCAGCGAGTAAACCAATCTCATTATTTTCAGTCACATCCACACGCGTACTGATATCACCTATTTCGACATCTCGCATTGTATTCACAAGTTTTTTAATAGGGCTACTCAAACGTCTAGCTTGAAGACAAGCTAACCCAGCCGCAATAAAACCCGTAAAAACCACGATAAAAATAATAACTTGCTGCAGTAAAACAGTGATATGTAACGCTTCATCACGATCAATTTCACTAATAAGCACCCAGTTCACACCCGGTATATCAACATTATTATGAATACCAATCACTGTCTGCCCATTAGGACCTGGGTATTCAATAATGTCCTCATGCATGTTCACACTATTATTACCTAATATTCCATGCTCTTCTTTCCACAGGTTAAATTGTTGCGTTTTGATTTCTCTAGTCAAAATATCACTCATATTTTGACTGATCTGAGTTCGCAACAACCCATCATTTCCAACTATATAATGTACAAGTGACGTCCCTGTTTGATCGACAATTTGATCCTCGGGGTTACGATCTAATATCGTCCATAACGCCCCTGTTTTATCTAATACATACCGAAGCATAGATTGCTGAGTTTTATTATTGCCATTAATAACAGAAAAAACAGCCTCCATCTTTAACTGCACAGCCAAAATACCTTCTGTCTCACCTGATTTATTAGCAATAGGCGTAACAATAAAACCCGCAAAAATATTATTGCTGGGTTGATAAAACTCCATATCACTAAACAGAGCAACATTTTGTTTTAAGCTCGCTTTAACAGTTTTTGCAAATCGAGTATTGTTTAAGCGTCCCGAAAACAGGTTTTCTCCTATATCTGATTCTCGTTCTACCGAATAAAGTACATTGCCATTATGGTCAATTAAGAACAAATCATAAATATATTCATAATGCCTTATCATAGAAACTAAATCATCCTCCCCCTCTGAAACAATTTTTTTCCAACTTTCACTTTTTACATACTCAGATAAAGGTTGCTCGCTTTGTTTTAAACCTTCCCGTAATTGATGCAATAATCTATATGAATGGGGGTCAGCAGCTTGTTGAGCTGCATCAACAAATCGAAATTCAAACCAATTATGAACAAAACCACTATCTGCATTTGCAATACCCTTCAGGTGTTCAACCGCAGCCTTATACAATCCATCATAGGCTTGTTGATAGCTGATATAAGCAACTAAACTCATAGGAATCATCGCTAAAAGCAAAAACCATATAAGTAGCGTTCTGCTAATAGAACTTTTAAACCGAACTCTTTGCCTATTTTTATCAGATGTCTTAATTTTATTCATTGCTTACGAAGCTAGTATCAGAGACTTTACTTTTATGCCTTATTTAATCCTTACAAGTATAGTCAGTTATTTATGGTTGTCTTAATTTTAAAATGATATTCCTTTTGTATTAATTGCATTCAGCAGTCTATGGCATAATAGAAAACATTTTATAATCAACAGAAAACATCATTACCCCATGAGCATCTCAATAAAAAACCAATCTGAAATCGATAAAATGCGTATTGCAGGAAAACTTGCCGCTGAAGTTTTAGAAATGATTGTGCCTCATGTAGTTCCTGGTGTTACGACCGATGAACTTGATCAAATTTGTCATAAATATATAGTGAATGATCAACAAGCTATCCCCGCACCTTTAAATTACAGGGGCTTTCCTAAATCAATTTGCACCTCTATTAACCAGACAATTTGTCATGGTATTCCTTCTGATAAAAAGTTAAAAAAAGGGGATATCATTAATATTGATATTACGGTTATTAAAGATGACTACCACGGCGATACCAGTAAAATGTTTTGTGTTGGCGCTGTTGCTCCTCATGCAAAACGCTTGATTGATATTACTCAAGAATGCCTTTTATTAGGTATTGAACAAGTTAAACCTGGGACAACTTTGGGTGATATTGGTCATGCCATACAAGTTCATGCTGAAAAAAACCGATATTCTATTGTTAGAGAGTTTTGTGGGCATGGTATTGGTAAGAATTTTCACGAAGACCCTCATGTCATGCATTTTGGAAAACCTGGTGAAGGGGAAGTATTGGAAGAAGGTATGATTTTTACTATTGAACCCATGTTGAATATAGGAAAAAGACATATGAAAGTACTTAAAGATGGTTGGACTGCTGTTACTAAAGATCGTAGCTTATCCGCCCAATGGGAACATACCATCCTTGTTACCCCAACAGGGCACGAAGTATTAACTTTACGTCAGGAAGAAATGTGAATACTCCCTTGAGCTTAAACGCTAATACCGTCTTTAATCAGGAAAAGCCCCATCTATTGCTTAAACAAATTATTTCTGAAAAATACGATGAGCTATGTAAAGATTTTAACCCTCTAGAGAATGTTGGTGGTTTATTAACCGAAAACACCGACTTTATAGATGATATTTTAATTCTGTGCTGGAACTATTTTCTAAAGCAACATTCAACTCAATTATGTCTATTAGCAACTGGCGGCTATGCGCGTAATGAGCTTTTTCCCAATTCAGATATCGACATTTTAATTCTTCTTAAAAATACTGATACTCATGCCTTTCAGGATGACTTATCTTCATTCTCTAATTTCTTATGGGATATTGGATTAAAACCAGGACAAAGCGTTCGCACGATTGATGAATGCATGCAAGCAGCAAAAGAAGATCAAACCATCATGACTAACCTGCTTGAAACCAGGATTATTGATGGAAACCTCTCATTATTTACCCAACTTTCTGAACAGCTTTCAAAAAGTAATTTATGGTCTTCCGCAGATTATTTTTCTGCAAAAATGGAAGAACAAGAGAAACGCTATAGAAAATATCATGAAACAGCTTACAATCTTGAACCTAATATAAAAGAAGGGCCTGGTGGACTACGCGATTTACAAAATATTGCCTGGGTATTTAAACACCACTTCAAGTCCACATCACTTGAAGAACTTATTAAATATGGTTTTTTCTCCAAAACTGAATATAAAGCACTCATTGCTTGCCGTGATATTTTATGGCGCATCCGCTATGCACTACATACTTTAACCAAACGCAGTACAGACCAACTGGCATTTGATTACCAGCGCGATCTGGCTAAACAATTTAACTTTGTAGATAGTGACAATAAGCCCGATGTTGAACAATTCATGCAATTTTACTTTAGAACAGTAACAGAGCTAGAACGAACCAATGAAATTTTATTGCAACTTTTTAAAGAACAACTGATTGGAACAGATACTGTTAAAGAGCTCAAACCTGCCAATGCATATTTTCATTCTATCAATGGTTATATTGAGGCTAAAGAGAGAGAGACATTCAACAACCACCCTTTGGCTTTACTTGAAATATTTACCCTACTCCAACAACACAAGTCATTATTGGGCGTAAGGGCAAACACTATTCGTTTAATACGAAAAAGTCTTCATTTAATTGATGATGATTTTCGCAACAACCCTCAAGCGATCAACTTATTTTTAGCTATATTTAAAGCCCCAAGAGGGATTACCCATCAATTACGCCGAATGAACAGATATGGTATTTTAGCTGCTTATTTACCCAGTTTTGCCAATATTATTGGTCGCATGCAATATGATTTATTTCATATATATACAGTTGATGCCCACACTTTATTTGTCTTAAGAAACCTTAGACGCCTCTCTCTTGAAAAACACCAAGGTGAACTTCCATTCTGTAATAATGTTTTTTTACGCATTAAAAAACCTGAGCTTTTATATATAACAGCACTCTTTCACGATATTGCAAAAGGCCTAGGAGGTGATCACTCAGTCTTAGGTGAGCAAATTGCAGAGCAATTTTGTACTCAACACAAATTATCTAAACCTGATTCTAAATTAATTACCTGGCTTGTGCGTAATCACCTAGTCATGTCAATGACAGCGCAAAGAAAAGATATTAGCGATCCAGATGTGATTCATAAATTTGCTTTACAGGTTGGCAATATTGAAAACTTAAATCACCTCTATTTATTTACAGTTGCAGACATTAGAGCCACTAGCCCTAGCTTATGGAATTCCTGGAAAGATTCTTTATTACTTGAGCTATACACCCATACTCACAGTGCCTTACGTCGTGGCTTACAAAACCCAATTGAAAAATCGGAACGTCTAAACGAAAATAAACAGGAAGCTAAAGAAGAGCTTCTTGGACGTGGCATTTCAGAAGCCACTATTGAAAAAACATGGAATAAAATCAATGATGATTATTTTCTTCGTTATTCAGCAGATGAAATTACTTGGCATACTATTGCTATTGCTGGATCAAGAGAGGATGATTTGCCCTTGGTTATTTTACGACCACAAAATCAACGAGGTAGCGTAGAAATTTTTGTCTACACGAAAAATGAAAATAAGATATTTTCTCTTAGTGCTGCTACCTTAGACATGCTGGGCTTAACAATCCTAGATGCCCGTATAGTCACCATTACCTTAACAACAACAGAGCAATATGTACTGAACAGCTTTCAAGTTCTTGAGCAATCGGGAGACCCCATTACAGAACTTGATAGAGAACTTTATATTTGTAAATCATTAGAAAAAAACTTAAAGAGCCTTGAAGTTACTAAAAACTTAAATATCCATCGTCAATCTAGACAGGCCAAATATTTTCCTATTGCTACGAAAGTCAAATTTCATCAAGATCCATTAGATAGATATACCATTATTGAACTGATAACAACAGATCGTTCTGGGCTGCTTGCTATGATTGGACAAGCTTTTACCGAATTAAACATTCAATTACATGATGCAAAAATCACAACCATTGGCAGTAGAGTGGAAGATATGTTTTATGTTACCGACTTAGGCTTAAAACCCATCACAGAAGATCAAGAATTAGACAAAATCCGTCAAAAACTTTTTTCAATTTTAAAAAATGATAAACTCAAAGAGTAATAATGGATACATTAAGGAGCGATAATTTAATTAATGCACCTCATCATTACAAACAGATAATGATTCAATATAATTGATTAATGTATCGTGCATTCCATCCTCTAACTCCGTATAGCGCATACCAATTTTACACTGGTCTTTTGACACACGACGAGAAAATGCAACATGACATCGAGCTGCTATTTTTTTTGCAGCCCTCCCTTTAAAAGGTAAATCCAACCAGACAAAGAGTTCAACAGGCTTACCATTACTAACAAAACTCCCGCCTGGAGTAATAAGGTTTCTTTCAAAAGTATTGCATTGAATACAAACCCCTTCGCTAGAGGCATCAACTGCAACTACATTTAAATGTACGCCATCTTCATTTTCAACAATGGCTGAAAATTCATTTACTACACGAGGATAAAATCTTTTTTCCATAACAATCCCTCTAAACTGAAAGTCATTTATTACCACTTTAGCCTAAATTATTAATATATCAAGATTTTATTTTTTTATTTCAATTTACATCAAAGATTTACCTCGTGCTAATTTAGGTAATTTACCATCCAGCCCAATAGCCATACGCGTTACTTTATTTTTTACTGGCGAAATTCTTTCAGCCAAGCCCAAGCCAAAATTTCTTAAAAATTTAATCGGCAAAATTTTATTACTAAAAACCCGATAAAAAGCATCCATCACTGTCATCATGCGTAAATTTTCATTTCTACGCATTTTTTCATACTGCCTTAATACAGCAAAATCACCTATATTTTCACCTCTTTCATTAGCCTCTACCAGCACTTCTGCTAATGCCGCTGCATCTAACAAACCTATATTGACACCCTGTCCAGCCAGAGGGTTTATCATATGTGCAGCATCTCCAACTAAAGCAACACCTGCTTTAACATATTGTTGAGCGTGCTGGCGTTTTAATGGGAAGCTAGCAACACCTAAAACTTGATTAATTTTGCCCAAACATTCTGGAAATGTAGCTGTTAATTCAGAGATCAATTCCTCACTAGACAAAGTTTTTAGCCGTCTCACTTCATCAGCTGAGTTATACCAGACGATAGAGCCATAATTTCCTGTTAGCGGTAAAAAGGCTTGAGGACCACTCGGTACAAACCGCTGCCAGGTAATATCTTGCTGCTCATAGTCTGTTTCAACATAAATAACCATGGCATGCTGTTGATAATCCCAGCTTGTTACACCTAAGCCAACAGTCTGCCTTACTCTAGAGTTACCGCCATCAGCAGCAACCAGCATATTAGTTTGCAACTCACTGTCATTAGACAATTTTAAAGTTGTTTGCCCAGAGGCTGAATAATTAATAGTTTTAATAGAAACAGGGGCAATTAATTCAACATTATCAAATTTTGCTAACTGCTCCAATAAAGCTAATTGAGTGACACGATTTTCAACAATGTATCCCAATTCAGGAAGCTCAATATCATCACTATTAAATTCTGTATCACCAGCTGTTTCCCAAACACGCATACGTCTAAATGGGCAATATCGACGATTTAATACACCTTCCCAAGCTCCCACAACTTCCAAGATTTTCTTTGAAGCCAAACTCAATGCTGAAACACGTAAGTCATGTGGTTGCTCAGAAGAAAATTCATCAGGTATTGCCTGCTCAATAATAGCCACCTTAAGATTACTGCCGCCCAAACCACATGCGACTGTAGCACCAACCATTCCACCACCTACAATTACAACATCAAACTCTTTCATATTTACCGTATTTTTAACAACTATTAAAAAAGAAAATACATTATTTCGAATAAAACAAACATTTTGTATTCCGTCATTTTCTTTACACAGAAATCCCTTACTATCCCTTCAATGATTAAAACATTATTAATTTACAGCAAAAACAAAATACGTGAAATGACACAAAAGTCAGCCCATGGTATAATTGTAAAGTTTCACTGAATCAAAATTTTAGTAGTCGACAGTAGCTCAGGGGTCTTGACCTTTGACTCTAACATGCAATTAGCAAAAAAACCATATCGACTGCAAGACATTAATTTACACATAAGGACCGGGATGGCAATGACTATAAACTCCCTCAAAAATCATACAACTCAGATGCTTTACGATGAAGATTTATCACAAGATAGCTGTGGCGTTGG
>Ga0209826_1001547_pt1 | contig 15898 bp, 17 predicted proteins | sample GOMGulsemesocosm_5_FD_184637 | JGI IMG/M metagenome (GOLD analysis project Ga0209826, IMG submission 184637) | Methane-oxidizing microbial communities from mesocosms in the Gulf of Mexico - GOM15C Gulf of Mexico (SPAdes) (version 2) | ecosystem: Environmental > Aquatic > Marine > Cold seeps... | reverse complement strand
GTAAAGTAGCTGATCAATTAAGAGAGATTGTTGATTTGTTGTTCAAATTAACTGAAGATGCTCCCGAAGTTGTACAGTTTTTATTGGTGGTAAATATTAGAGAAATTCTACCAGAACAAAAGCCAGTAATTGAAACAGCTCCTTTCAATAAGATTAGAAGAGTGATACAAAATGGAATTAAGAATGGAGAAATTCGTTCTATGGATTCTTTACTCGCTTATAGTCATTTTTTAGGGATTATTAAACATACATTAGGTTTAATACTTTCTGGCGATTTGCCTAAAAGTGCAGATAGTTATCAATCTCAAGCATGGACAGCTGCTTGGGGAAGTATTGTTAAGAAATAGTCTATGGTCCTAAGTGACAATATTATGAATTGTAGAGCGGACTTCAGTCCGCAATAATCACTATCAAAGCCTCTATGGCGGACTGAAGTCCGCTCTACATATGCTTTATTTGTTAATCTATAGCTTGTAAAGCCTTCAAATCATCAATAATTTGTTGGCTATGAGTTGATGGGGTTACTTTTCGATAAATTTTAGCAATATTACCTTCTGGGTCAATAATAAAGCTATGTCTTTTGCAAAATTTAATAGGCCCTAGCTTAAATAAGCTGCCATAAACTTTACTCATAGAACCTGTATGATCTGATAGTAAAGGGAAAGGAAGTTGAAATTTACTAATAAAATGGTTGTGACTGTCAGTTTTATCAGTGCTTATGCCTAATAATTTCGTATCAATAGCTGAAATATCAGCATAATCATCCCTAAATTGACAGGCTTCAACAGTGCAGCCTGGCGTATTATCTTTTGGGTAAAAGAATAATATTAACCATTTTCCGCGGTAATCAGACAAAGTATGTTGCTTGTTGTTATTGTCAGGTAATGAGAATTCAGGGGCTTTATCGCCGACTTTTAAATTAGACATAATGAAATAATAAAGGGTAAACCCTAATGTTATAAGTTAAGAGAAAAATATGTAGCCTTGATGCAGTAAAACGAAATCAAGGGCTTCATAAATAAACATTGATTCCATTGTATTTCATCAAGGCTACAACAGCCTAATTGGTTTTATAGCAATAAGTTTTAAGGGAATTCTAAAGGAAAATCGACTAAACTTAAATAAGAAAAGTTGTTACAACTCTTTTAAATATTGAGGGTCAAAAATGCTGAACACATCAACAAAACTTTACACACCACATCTTATTTCAGTATTAAGCTATCAAAAAATGGCTGAAACAGGAATTTTAAGCAATGATGCAAGAGTAGAGTTAATTGAAGGAGAGATTATTGATATGGCACCTATTGGCTCAACTCATGTGTCTTATGTTAATAGATTAAATAGAGAGTTCATTCGTGCTGTAGGGGATGCAGCACTTGTTTCTGTGCAGAATCCAATTATTTTGGGTGACTTATCAGAACCTGAACCTGATTTTGCAATATTAAAGCCAAAGACAAATGATTATGAAGACGCATTACCAAATGCCGAAGATATTTTATTATTGATTGAAGTTGCAGATACAACAATCAATTATGACAAAAAAATTAAATCACCCCTTTATGCTAGATTTTGTATACCTGAGTATTGGTTGATTGATACACAAAAAAAGAGTTTAACTGTATATCAAAAACCAGAACAAGGACAATATACAAAAATTACAACACAGCTTTTACCATTAAATATATCCCCTCTTTTATTATCGGGTATTAAATTTAATTTAAGCTAGTAATTATGGAACACAGTGCTTTAGCCTGCTGTAAATATAATTGTTTTAGGTGTTGTTAAGTTAGATAGATTAGGGCGTGATGGGTAAAGTTATTCAGTTTAAGAAACAAAAAATATCAGAAAAGCATAAAGGAAATACACTTTGTCGAAGTGGTTTTCATAAGTGGGAAATTGTAAAGGAAAAACAGTTTGATGTGAAACAAGGAAAGTTAATGACTGTACATAAGTGTATAAGATGTAATACACAAAAAAATAAATATGTTTGATTTCTTATTAAAGCAACCTGCTCAAAAATACCAACACTCACAATTATTTAATGATGTATTGGAAAAACGCTACCAAGAATTGGTAGTTAGACATCATATTCATAGTGATGCTGCTCAAATTCAAGTTTTAGGGCATTTACAGCACCTTCTTGATAACATTTCCAGGCAGACTGAGCAAAGACAAATCGTCTTTAATCCCTTATCCTCCTCAGCAGAATCAACAAAAAGCCTTTATATTTTTGGTGATGTAGGGCGTGGTAAAACCATGTTAATGGATGTTTTTTATGATGCATGCCCAATCGAGTTAAAAAGGCGTGTTCATTTTCATGCATTTATGCAAGAAGTGCATGACTATATGCATCAATGGCGCAAAAAAAATAAAGGAGACCCTCTTACCTCTTTAGCTAAGCAAATAAGAAAATCGTCTCTACTATTATGTTTTGATGAATTTCATGTGACAGATATCGCAGATGCTATGCTGTTATCAAGATTATTCTCCAAATTAATAAAACAAGGAGTTATTTTTGTAGCCACTTCAAATCAACATCCAGATGATTTGTATAAAAATGGATTGCAAAGAGCGCTTTTTTTACCTTTTATAGCATTGTTAAAGCAGTCTTCAGAGGTTATAGAGCTAGTAGCAAAAGAAGATTATAGACTGTTGTATTTTAAATCGATGGAAACTGTTTTTTATGTAGGGCAGCAAGAAGAGGGTGATGCATTTTTACAGCAGCGATTTAATGAGTTAACTAATAATGGAAGTGTTGAATCAAGAACATTACACGTAAAAAATAGAGCTATCGATTTTTCTAAAGTACATGGAGATATTTTATTCTCATCATTTGAAGAGCTTTGCGGTAGAGCATTAGGCCCTGCTGATTATTTAGAGATAGCTAATGAATTTAATGCTGTATTAATAGCAAATATTCCCATGCTAACAATGGAAATTAGAGATCAAGCTAGAAGGTTCGTAACCTTGATAGATACATTGTATGAAAATAATGTAAAACTTATTTGCACTTTAGGGCAGCCTTTGGAATATTTGGAGTTTAAAGATAAAGATTTTGACTTTCAGCGAACTCGATCTAGGTTAATTGAGATGCAGTCAGAGAAGTATTTTCAGAGTGATATGTATTTGTCGGTAATTGACGACAAAAATACTTAAAAAAATATGAATTGTACCTAACTAGAAATGTTGAGTTTTGGCTTGTTCTTGTATGTATATCTAGTATATTTTAAAAGGGTGTTAAAAATCGTTATGTGTTTTTTATACTTGTCGGGCATTGGAGACGAAGTTTTTTTAAAAATATTTTTACAACTTAAAAAAATCTTTTAATGGATGTAATAGTGAGTGTTGATGGTATCTTGTGTTTTATGGTACGTTATTTGCTTTTAACTATTTTTTTGTTAGAAACAAATAGGTTTTCTTTATTTTAAAGAGAGTTTTTCTTATTAGTTTTTAGTAACTACTATTAATCCGTTGAGTTTTTATGTTTGATAATCATTTTGAAGTTTTTTTGGCTGATACAGAAGAAAGTAAAAACATTCATTACAATATCCGTTATCAAGTTTATTGTGAAGAAATGGGTTTTGAAAATCATGAGGATTTTCCAGAACAAATGGAATATGATGAGGATGATAAGAGGTCAGTGCATTTTATTGTTAGAAGTAAGGGGGGTGGGGAGTGGATTGGTGCAATGCGCCTAATTAATAAGCTTGATGGTCAATTACCTATTGAAAAATCTTGTAAAATAAATAAAAATATTATAGCTAATGATATTTTTGAAACAGTAGAATTATCCAGATTATGTTTAACTAAAGGCGTCAGAAGAAGGATGCGGGATATAGACCCACCTCATGGAATTGAAGAGGTTATTGATCGCTCCAAAGAAACTAAGAAAGTAAAGTCAATTGCTAGTGGATTGAAAAAAAACCGTTTGATAATTTGGGGATTAATTCATGCAGCTGCTGAGTATTGTTATAGAACTAATAAGCAAAACTGGTACTTTGTGGCTACATCAGCCCTAGCTAAAGTGTTACGTAGGGGCGGCTTGAGTTTAACAAATATTGGTGAACCTTTCCAGCATAGGGGGGAACGCTTTCCTTTTAAAATGAATGCCGTTGAAACTTTTCATAGTAAAGTTTGGCTGAATGATTATAAAACCAGTTATAGACTGTTTTCTGAGTTAGAAGGTGCTCTATCATCAAAATATGGAGCTGTAGCTGCTTAGAAAGCAGTCAATGTATGTTTTTTTATAGATCTTCTTGCAATATTTTGGTTTCTTCCAGAATTTAGACGTCTTAAATATTTAACCATGCTTGTGCTATCTTGTTGGGTGACTCGCTCACTGATACCCGTAGATTTCTTTGTCGCTTCCTATTTCACCATTTATGAGTAAGTTTTAATTTTAGTTATTAAAGTTAGAAAGCTACTCGGTGTACAGCGTTTAGCAAGATTTTCTGTAGTATAAGAATTATAAGTTCAGTCCAAATTGTCCGTTGTTAGTGAGCATATTCCATAACGGTGGGTTTTTTTGCAAAACACCAGCTAATAAGTCACTAACTTTTATAACGCCAGGTTTGCGTTTACCATGGTACTCAGTGATGGGGCCTATACTTGTAAAATGAATGCCTAGAATAGATAAAAAACGGAGTAAAGCTGGTTCCATGACCGCATACCAATAATGGATATCGTGTTCTTCGCTAATTTTAATTTGGCTAGCTATTAGGGCAATAGTAATATGTGGGAATGTTCTTTTTTCATCTTCAGTTATGTATTTAACAGAGTCTTCATGGATTCCTGTTAAAGAATTGACTTTGTCATGTTTTCTTCGTTTAAATTCTTTAGAGACGCAAAACCTAGACACTTCAGCAAGCTTATTGCGTGGAATATCTTTCAATGGTTCTAAATTATCAATAGTACTATGTAGTTCAATAGGGAACGGTTTTTCAGGATCGTTGTCCTTAGGTAGAATCAATCGCGTAGTTGCAGCATAAGCATTAGATTGTCGGTGACGAATAAGGTAATGGACAGATTGATCATCAAATGCATCTTGTTCTAATCCATCAGAATGATTGGCTGGATTCTCAAAGTCGGTTTCATTGCAATATACCTGAAACCGTAATTTATAGACTTCTATTTTTAGCTCATCGGTCAGGGCGGGAATCATCTCAAAATATTGATTGAAGGCTTCAAGAACTGCTTGGCTCATATGTTATATCTCATTGTAGAAATAAATAATGTAATAAACGGGGTAATAAGAAAAGTATCATCCCTAAATAGCTATTGTTCATTTTAACTTATTACGTAGCTTATTTTTAATCAGCATTAAGCTAAATTTTTGTAATATATTATTATTACCCCATGGTCGCCATGTAGTTAAAAATTTGTTGCGATAAGCGTCAAAATGCATGCCATAGGGAACTGCAGGTACTTTACCTCTTTCTAATAGAATTTTTAAGGCATAAGTGCCAATCATTCCCGCACAAAAATCACAAGCCATTGGCGTGGACGGCCCCTTATGATTCTTTAAATCAAGTCGAGTGTCATCAGCTAAGTAAGACATTTGTAAGCCAGTAGGTGATAAACCTAACAAGAAGCGAAGTAATTGTTCAGTTTCAGGTTGACCTTCCCAGCGAAAGTATTCTTCAAAGGTCATTTTTCCCGGCATAAAACATAGCAATGAAGTACCCATCCCCAGAGGAGCTGCCGTGATGGCAGGAATATTTTTTTCAGCGCAGGCTGCAAATACAATGCGCCTAGCATCAGTAGCAAAAAAATCTAATCCATCAACATACAAATCAACCCCCTCAAGAAATGAATCAATGTTTTCTTCATTCACTCCGCTAGGAAAAGTGTTGATATTAAGTTCGGGATTTATGTCTAAGGCCATTTCTTGCATAACGTCAACTTTTGAACGGTTTAAATGGCTAATAGAAGCTCCAGCCTGACGGTTAAAGTTGGCTAGTTCAAAAATATCTAGATCAGAAATATTGAATTTCCCAATACCTAGTCGTGAAAGGGTAATTAAGTGTGCACCACCTACGCCGCCAAGACCTGCAATCGCGATTCTTTTTGATTGTAACTTTAATTGTTCAGATTTGGTTATCCACCCTATATTGCGAGAGAAGGCTGTCTGGTAATCAAATGAGGTGTTCATTTTTTAATATCCTACGGTATATGTTTAGATGTTATATCAATAATAGTTGATCTTGGCATTATATCTAGATTTATTGAAAACCTTAAAGAAAGGCTTGTCTCATAAAAATACAAAATACGCTATAGTTATACTTTTTTACCATAAAGCTGAATATTTCTTATGAATAAAAATAATTGTTTAATTGAAAATATCTTGGAAAATGCTCGATGGGCGCCAAGTGGTGACAATATGCAGACGTGGCGGTTTGAAATAAAGAGTGAAAGTCAATTTGTAATCCATGGGTATGATACTAGAGAGCATTGTGTGTATGATCTTCAGGGGCGGGCTAGTCAATTAGCTATTGGCGTATTAATGGAAAGTATTTCTATTGCTGCTAATGAATTTGAGCATAATGCGAAGTTTGTGTTACGCAAGGATTCGCCTGCAGATAAACCAACTATTGATGTCTTGTTAGAAAAAGATGAGTCTATTCGACCGGATCCTTTGTTCTCTTATTTACCTATACGAAGTGTGCAGCGGCGAGCCTTTAAAACCACTCCTTTGACAGTAGAGCAGAAAGTTGAATTAGAGGGGAGTGTTGGGAAATTTTACAAAATAAAGTGGGTTGAAGGCTGGAAAGCTCGGTTGAGTGCAGCTTTTCTAATGTTTAAAAATGGTAGGTTGCGACTTATCCTGCCTGAGGCGTTTTCTACACACAGTACTATTATTGAGTGGAATGCTCGTTTCAGTAAGGATAAAATACCCGATAAAGCCATTGGGTTGGATCCTGTTGCAATAGGTCTAATGAAATGGGCGATAAAAAGTTGGGGGCGTGTCAGGTTTCTTAACACTTATTTGGCAGGAACAGTTTTGCCTAGAATTGAATTAGATTTGTGGCCTGGAATTAATTGTGCTGCCCATTTTATTATAGTTGCTGAGAAAACGCCTGATTCTATAGAAGATTATTTGGATGCAGGGCGATCGATACAACGTTTTTGGTTAACAGCAACCGAGTTAGGGATGTTGTTGCAGCCTGAAATGACGCCTTTGATTTTTTCTGGCTATGTTAGGCAGGGTGTTCAATTTACAAAAGAAAAAAGTGTGTTTGAGTATGCGCAGAAATTAGCTAGGTACTTTGATAGCTTGTTGGGTGGGGTTAATGCGGAGGATGCTGTTTTTATTGGCAGGATAGGATGTGGTAAGGCTGCGTATGCACGTTCTATAAGGTTAGCTGTCAATGAGTTGCTTTTACCATCGTCCGGTGGAGGGAAGGGGTGATGTAATGAGCCTCTTCCCACTTTTTACTAATTGTAGAAAAGTAAATACGGTTAACGAAATTAATGTAAGAACTGGCTTTTCATGCCGCCTTTGCCAAATAAATGAATTAAGTCTTTAATATCGGTTTTATGGTAGTCAGGCATGGCAATTCGTGCTTGAGAAAGTTGATCAAATATCTTTTGGTCTGCTTCTCGGCGGTTAGGGCTTTTAATGGCAACCATAAAAGGCAGCATAAACATTGAATGAAACTTTGCTTTATCATCAAGATATTGCTTAGTAACATCTTGAAAATTTCCCACTGAAAATGCTGCGCGTAGAGAATAAAGGTAATCTAATGTGAAAAGGTCGGGTTGGCGATCGGCGTATTGATAGGCAAAGTAGTTGATAGATTTTTCTGATTTTAGATGGGCAAAATCAACAATGTATAATCCGCCGCCAGGTTTCAGAACTCGTTTGATTTGTTGAAAGGTTTTAAAGAAATGCTCTTCATCTGGCAAGTGATGTAAAACGACAGTTGAGAAAACGGCATCTACACTCTGATCTTCAATAGTGGATAGTTTTGAAATATCATCCTGCTGTAACTGTACGTTAGATAGTTGTTCGGATTTTATAAAAGCATCTGCTTTACCTAACATTTCAGTAGAGAGATCAATACCCGTAAAGTGAGTGTCGGGGTTATATTTTGCAATCAGTCCCAATTGGTTTGCAGGGCCGCAACCTAAATCAATAACATGGTCGCCAGATTTTATAATATCGCAGACTTGTGCGCAATGATAAATATAAACAGGAGCCATTACTCCATTTATATCACCCGCTTTGCGAAAAGCTTCTACTTTGCTTGGGTCATCCATGATCAAATCAGGTTCTGGTATGCGAGGGCTACGCTCAGTAGTGATAAGTTCTCTAATTAAAGTCTTTAAAATTGCAATGCTAGCCATTAGCTTTTCCTTGTGTTGAAAATAGAGTTTATGTATTGAGGGGAAAGTAAGGTTAAAAGAAAGTTTAGATTATAGATGAGATTATTATTTTTTCAAGGTGAAAGCATTCAATGAGATGGTTTTAAAAAGAGATAAGCAATAAAAAAGCCCTACTAAAAATAGTAGAGCTTTTCAAATTAAAACAAGGTTGTCTTTGTTTTAACTATGTTTTCTTTTAGAGAAGCTAAAACCAAGTAAACCAAGACCTAATAAAGCAATGGAAGTAGGTTCAGGTACTCTTGTTACGTTCATAACTGCATCAGCATTATCAAGAAAGCCGCCGTTCAGTCCTTGAACTGTTCGTATGCAGTCACCGTTATTATCTGTTTCTTGACATATGCCGCCAAAATTACCGTTAACAATTGCTATGTCATATAAAAAATCATTTTGTTGAGATCCAGCCGGAATAGTGCCGTTACCCTCGAAGGATGATACTATTGAGCGGTTGAAAATTACGTCAATATTGTTGGTTGTAACTGTTAATCCTCCACCAAAATTACCTAAGCTTGTTGATATGCCGACCTCAGCAGTCAGTGTTGGATCTAGAACAAAGTCATTAACGCCAGCAAAAAGTTCGGTTGTTTTGAAACCAAAGAAATCCTCAGGCTCTGCTAAGCCAGCAGAAAAAGCAATGGTACCATTGCTAGTAATATCGGCTAGAGCAGCTGCAATACCGCCAGCACTATCAGATAAGTCAGTATTAGGATCAACCCAGTTAGTTGAGCCAGTGTAATCAATAAAATCTAATTGGACTTCTGAAAAAGTTCCAGAATATACAGTTCCTCCAGTAACACCAGCAACACCAGAAAAATCACTTCCAAATGTTTGTGAGAAGACGACGTATAACTCATTATTAGTAGTTTGACCTGGATCATATGAGTCAAATCTGAGGAAGCCTTCAAGTTTGTCGCCAGCATCTATACGACCATTTAAATTTTCGTCGACCCAGAATTCACGGCTGTTGTCTTCAAAAATAATATCAGAGCCACCTGCACCGGTAAGAGCGCTTAAATAATCCGCGTTAGCGACTTGCGTGGCACCTATTGTTAGTATGCTTGCTATTAGTAATTTGTTCATAACGTTGACCTATTATATTAAGTTATTTCAGTTAAGAGTAGTAAGTATGTACTTAAATTTACTATGCTATTAGTATGCCATATTCAATAAGATATTGATTTGTATTGCTTATATTTTTCATGCTTGCTGTATTTTTTTGTATTGTAAAAAAAACTGACATTTCTAAAGTGATTGTGACTGTTGTAATAGTTTCTTGGCTTTATTTTGAATATGGCTTTTTTCTGAGGAAAGGGGGATAAGTATTGTCATTGCTTTCTTATTTTGTTTATTAGCAAGGTAGGCTTTAGCCAAGCGCAATTGAATTCCTTTGTTTTCTGGGTTGATTTTCATTGCTTCCTGCAGTAGCGGGAGTGCAGTTTGAACGTCACCATTATTGAGTAGCATATACCCATAAGTATCTAATGTAGTACTGGATTTTGGGGTGATGAGATGGGCTTTTTTTGATGTTTCAAGTGCCATTTTAATGTTTTTTGCAGCCAGATATGCCCAAGCTAAATTATTTAAAACCAAGGGGTTTTTATGGTCTCTACTGAGCAACAAATTGAATGTTTTTATAGATTTCTCATGATCCCCTGATTTTAAATAAACATCTGCTAACCGGAGTTGAATTAATCCATTGTCAGGATGTTTTATAGATTCACTTTCTAAAAACAGTTTGATTTTTTTTGATTTTTTTTGTAAAGAAAGTGTTTTTATGATTTTATCCATATTGGTACTGCTTGGTGTCATTTTATAGGCGATTTGATATGCTTTAAGTGCTTGGTCATATTTTTTTTGTGATTGTAGGGTATTACCTTTTAAAATGAACCCGATACTTAATTTAGGAAAAGTTTTGGTTACATGAGTTGCTACATCTAATGCTTTTTGGTATTGCTTTAATTTAAGATAAAGCCCTGATTTTAAAGCAAGTGCTAAAGTTGAAATTTTATGGTTATTTTCAGCGCGTGATAGCAATTTAAATGCTTCTGTTTCTCTACCTGATTGACTGCCTAGTATTTGAGCGAGTAAAAGTAAGTGCTTACCATCTTTTTGGTTTTGTAAAATAAGTTGACGCAATATTTGCTCAGCCTTTTCTTTATTTTGATTTGTGAGCAGAGTATCCACATAAAATGAAAGAATATCAGGGTTGTTTTGATGGCGGTTGACAATGTTTTCAATTAAAGGAATTGTTTTTTTCGGTTGTTTTTGCACCGTGTGAATTTTTCTTAGTATTTTGATCAGGGTTAATTCGACATTGCTATCACCTTTGTTTTTTGAAATAGCTTCCTGTAAAAAACTTTCTACGGCATCAATGCCTTGTTGTTTGTTAATAGCATCCGCTATGGCGTTGTAGGCACTTTTTGAATTGGGCTCATATTCTAAGGCTTTGTTAGCAAATTGTTTTGCTTGTCCGTAGTTTTTTTCATGGAGTGCTAATTTGGCTAAAGATACTAATGCAAATAGGCTGTTATTTTTTAACTCAATAGCTTTTTTAAAGTGATGTTTCGCTAAGTCATTTTTTTTATCAAAAATATACAGTAATGCTTTTATGCTATGGAGTGACGCTTGCTTGGGGTGTTGCTTGATTAGTTCATTTACTTGAACCATAGCTTGGGCATTTTTTTTTTGTTCAATTAAGTTCAATACGAGTTCGTAATTTATCTTTTCTTTTGTCGATGTCTCCTGTTGAATAAAGTTACTTATTGATGATATAGGGTTGGTTTTAAACAGTAGATTTTCTTTAATTGCTTTTTGATCATTGTTTTCAAGGTAAATAGCTGAGCTGACTGGCAGAGTAACAAAGAAAAAAGAGGCTAATAATAATTTTTGTGTCACTAATTTAAATTTAATATTCATTATATAATCCTACTTGAAAAATAATTTGTATGGTTAGAAGGGGGGATCTATTAGAAATAGCTGAAGATCATTAAAGAACCTCTGGTCAAGTCTAATTATTTTTAGCTTGTTAAAACTATCGCTAAATTATAACCTATATTAAAGGTATGTAATATTGAGTGGATAGTCTGAAGTTTATCATAAAACTCACAGTCTAAGGTTTTGGAGAGGAGACAGGGCAATCGAGCTTAAAAGTACTTGAAATTATAATTTAGATGAGGTGTTAACTCTATCATTTTTATTTTAAATGACAGACGAAATATCAGCTTCAATTATTCAGCACTTCTCAGGTATACAAGACCCACGAGTCAACAGGCAGAAAAAGCATCAGTTGCAAGATATATTTTTTATCACCCCTTGTGCAGTAATATGTGGTGCAGATAACTGGGTCGCCATTGAAGAGTTTGGTGACAAGTTAAACGTGGGCGGGCCCCGCTCAAAAAACTGTAAATATTACTGATAGTTAATATTTGTATGTGTGCCACTATGCTCTTTGTGGATTGATCTATACTAAAGTTAGTTTTTACCTTTCAAGTTTGCAGGAACCCTAATGCAAGATAAAAAATTGATAACTAAATTAAGTTTTTTGGTGACTCATTATCCTTGGTGGATTATTATTTTTTCATTTTTGTGTATAGCTGGTTTATCTATTGGGGCAAAAAACCTAGAGTTTAAAAGTGATTACAGAGTTTACTTTAGTGAAGGTAACCCTCAGTTATTGGCTTTTGAAGGGATTCAAGATACCTATAGTAAAAGTGACAATATCTTATTTGTTATTCAGCCTGTTGAGGGCGAGGTATTTACCAATCATGTTCTACAAGCTATTGCTGATTTAACAGAGCAGGCATGGCAAATTCCTTTTTCAAGTCGAGTTGATTCGATTACTAATTTTCAACATACAGTTGCTGAAGAAGATGATTTGATTGTATCTAATTTGGTTTCAGAGTCAGAGGTTTTAACTCAGCAAGATTTAAATAGAATTAAACAGGTTGCAATTAATGAGCCTTTATTGGTTAATCGCTTGATTTCAAAAAAAGGGCATGTTTCTGGAGTGAATGTAACAATTCAACTGCCTGGGAATGATAGTCTGGAGTCTTTAGAAGTCGCGAATAAAGCGAGACAAATTGCAGCAGAAATAGAAACCAAATACTCCAATCTAACAATACATTTAACGGGTGTAGTTATGATGGGGAATGCTTTTACAGAAGCCGCATTAAATGATAATGCGACATTAATCCCTGTTATGTATGGAGTGGTGGTTTTAGTTTTATTGCTTTGTTTGCGCTCATTTATGGCGACTTTTACGGTTGTTTTATTGATTTTGTTAGCTTCAGTTGCAAGTATGGGGGCAATGGGGTGGATGAAACTATTCTTAACGCCCACTTCAGCATCTGCGCCAATTATTATTTTGACATTAATTGTTGCTGATTGTGTTCATCTGTTAGTTACTATGCTCCATAATATGCGGTTAGGCGATGAGAAGGTTGCAGCTATTCGAGAAAGTCTAAGGATTAATTTTCAACCTATCTTTTTAACTAGTGTGACTACTGCTATTGGCTTTTTAAGTATGAACTTTAGTGATGCCCCCCCCTTTAGAGATTTAGGGAATGTAGTGGCTATTGGGGCAATATTAGCATTATTGTTAACGGTGACTTTTTTACCCGCATTGCTGGCAGTGTTACCTATTAAAGTAAAGTTTGAATCAGAAACAAAACAGAAACCTTGGTTTATTTCTAATTTGAGTGGGTTTGTTGTGCAGCGCTATAAAGGATTGTTGTTATTGAATACGATTATTTCAATTCTATTCATCAGTTTTTTACCTCTAAATAAATTAAATGATGAGTTTGTAAAATATTTTGATAGGACTATTCCCTTTAGACAGGCAACAGATTTTCTAAATGAAAATATGGGGGGGATATACTCAATTGAATATTCAATTATAAAGGATGAAGTTGGCTCAGTTAATGAACCAGAGTTTTTTCAGAAAATTGACCAGTTTTCAGTTTGGTTGAAACAGCAACCTGAAGTCATTCATGTAAATACGATAAGTGATACTTATAAAAGATTAAATAAAAGTATGCATGCTGATGATCAGGCTTGGTATAAACTGCCTGAGCAACGTGAATTGGCTGCCCAATATTTATTGATGTACGAAATGTCTCTTCCTTATGGCTTAGACTTAAATGATCAAATTAATATGGATAAGTCTGGGATTAGGGTCATAATTACTCTACAAAGTTTAAGTTCAAATGAAGTGTTGGCCTTGGAAACTAGGTTTAATAAGTGGTTAGCTAAAGAAATAGCAGATACAAACTTTGTATCTGCTAGTACAACTTTAATGTTTGCAAATATTGGAAAGCGAAATATAACTAGAATGATTCAGGGAACAGCAATAGCTCTGGTTTTAATTTCTTTAGTTTTGGTTTTTGCCTTTAAATCTATTAGATTAGGGCTGATTAGTTTAATTCCTAATTTAGTTCCTGCAGGGATTGCTTTTGGAATTTGGGGAGCTATTAATGGAAATGTAGGGCTAGCCCTATCCGTTGTAACAGGTATTACATTAGGGATTGTAGTTGATGATACCGTGCATTTTATGAGTAAGTATCAACGAGCAAGAAAAGAAAAAGGCCTAGATAAGAAGCAAGCAGTTGAGTATGCCTTTTCAACGGTCGGAACAGCTTTGTGGATTACATCTGCTGTATTAGTGAGTGGTTTTATTGTATTGGGTTTTTCTCATTTTACAATGAATGCTGAGATGGGAATAATGACGGCAATGACCATCGCAATAGCTCTATTTTTAGATTTGTTGTTTTTACCCCCTTTATTGATTTGTTTGGATAAAAAATGAAAAAATTTATATTGTCAGTATTTTTAACACTCTTATGTGGTCAGGCATTTGCTTTAACTCCAGAAGAACAAGGTCTAAAAATTATTGAGGAAGTAGATCGTAGAGACATTGGTTTTGGCGATAGCAAATCAGATTTGAAAATGGTTTTGCGTAATCGAAGGGGAGATGAAAGTTTACGTATCTTAACTATGAAAATATTGGAGGTTGAAGGTGACGGAGATAAAAGCCTAAGTGTTTTTAGTAAGCCTAGGGATATTAAAGGCACTGCTTTTTTAAGTTTTACCCATGCCTTGGTACCTGATGAACAGTGGCTTTATTTGCCTGCGCTAAAACGAGTAAAACGAATTTCTTCTAGCAATAAGTCTGGACCATATCTGGGAAGTGAATTTGCTTTTGAAGATCTAACGTCGTTTGAAGTGGTTAAATATAAGTATAAATATCTAAAAGATGAAGTCTTTAATGGGATAGATTGTTTTGTGGTTGAGCTTTATCCTCAATATAAGCACTCAGGCTATACGAGACAGCAAGTTTGGATAGATAAACAGCGTTATATCCCTTTAAAAACTGATTACTATGACCGAAAAGATTCTTTATTAAAAACATTGGAAAATAAAGGTTATCAACAATATCTTGAGCAGTATTGGCGAGCGGATGAGATGCTAATGACTAATCACCAGAATGGTAAGAGTACGGTATTGTTATGGGAAAATTACAGCTTTAGAAATGGTCTCACCGACCGTGATTTTGATAGAAATACATTGAAGCGTTCAAGATAGCGTTTTTGGTGAGGTGTTAGGGGGTGAAGTGTACTGTTATAGTGCTTAGCTCCCCATAAAGGTGCAACGACTGACTAAAAAAGTGATTTATTTGGAACAGTAAGGGAGGGTTTTTAAGTTGTCATGTTAGTAAAGGACTGATTCTTAAGTGATATATTTTTTAAGTTAGGAACTGTTATACATTTTTGAAAGTATTTAGTTCGTTTTGGTTTGTTTTTTGCTTATTATAGTTTCGATTTGTTAATTAAATCTCTTTTTGTTGATAGGTGTAAGACAACCTAACTTATATCTTTATTTTATTTGTTGTTATTTTTTTGGAGTTGTAATGGAAACTGTTGTATTCCTGATTGTTGCTTTAGTTTTAGCTTATGTACTTGTATATACACCTGTAAGTGGTGTTTTGACTGGCTCTGAAGCATCTTCTCGTCAGGATGATGATAAGTTGATCATCCCTGAAGATTCAGCGCTAAGACGTCATTTTCTTAGTAATTTACAAGCTGAAATTGAATCAGAATTATCTCCACGTCCAACTTGTTCTATGCTTAAGCGTCATCATGATGCTTTAGTTTCAGTGGAAATGGAAAAGCGTTTGCTTGCTTAATTTAGTTTTATTTACTTACACAGGGAAGTGTAAGTAAGGTTGTTATTATCTTCTTTTAAATAGTCTAATAAATCGATCAAAAAACTCATGCATAATGAGTGCAGATAGTATCAATGCTGTTCCTGTTATTATTTTTATTGTAATAATTTCGTTATTGATCGTGTGTCCTAGATATAAAGCAAGAACAGGCGATATTAAAGGAATGAAGCCAACTGTTGTTGCGGATAAGTGAATAAGTAAATAGTAGTAAAGTACAAAACCGATGGTTGTTGCAATGACACCCAAATAAACAATAGAAATTATATTAATATTTGTTAGGTTTTGGGGCCAAGTGGC
>Ga0209826_1001544_pt1 | contig 15971 bp, 15 predicted proteins | sample GOMGulsemesocosm_5_FD_184637 | JGI IMG/M metagenome (GOLD analysis project Ga0209826, IMG submission 184637) | Methane-oxidizing microbial communities from mesocosms in the Gulf of Mexico - GOM15C Gulf of Mexico (SPAdes) (version 2) | ecosystem: Environmental > Aquatic > Marine > Cold seeps... | reverse complement strand
TGGTTAGCTGAGAATACCCTTGATGGGGAGAACACAGGTAAAAAGCTTGAAACATTTAACTGGTTAACGCGCAATCGCAGTCATAAAGATGAAAATGGTAATGCTATTCCTCTTTATTCTCAGGCTGAAATTGATGGCGCGGCGGATGCAGTTAAAGGTAAAACTGAAATGGATGCCATGGTTGCTTACTTGCAATCACTTGGGCATGCACTGAAGTAGAACAATGGATTACGGCACACTTAGAGGGTTTTTCGCCCTCCTAATATTGGCATTATTTATCATCATTGTTGTTTGGTCATATTCAAAAAAACGCAAATCTTCATTTAATGAAGTAGCAAATTCAATTTTTGAAGAAGACCTTGCTTTAAAAGAGCAAGCAGCAAAAGAAAATAAAGAACGCCATCTTGATACAGATAGCAAACAGGAGACTAATAATAATGTCTAGCTTCTGGAATATATGGGTTTGGGTTCTTACCTTAGGCACACTAGTAGGTTGCTTTATTCTACTACGTTGGTGTTTAAAGAACTTTGCAGGTGTTGAAGAAGGCGAGTCAATGGGACACTCCTTCGACGGTATTGAAGAATTAAACAATCCTCTACCTAACTGGTGGAGTACATTCTTTTTATTAACTATTATTTGGGCATTTGGTTATATTGCACTTTATGGTTTAGGTAACTGGACTGGTTTACTCGGATGGAAAAGCTCAAACCAAGGTATATTGAATCTTGCTGAGTCAAAAGCAAAAACCTTAGAGTATTTAAATAAAGATTCTGGTGTTTTAGTTCAATATGACCGTGAAATGGTACAAGCTGAAGCTAAATATGGTCCGATTTTTGATGCTTATGCAGCACGTAGCATTGAAGACTTATCAACAGATAGTGAAGCACTCAAAGTTGGTCAGCGTTTGTTCATTCAAAACTGTTCACAATGTCATGGCTCTGATGCTCGTGGTACTACTGGCTTCCCTAACTTAGCAGATAAAGACTGGTTATACGGTGGTACACCCGAAAAAATCAAAGAAAGCATAATGCATGGTCGTAAAGCGGTTGGTATGATGGCTTGGGCTGGCGCTGTTGGTGGAGAACAAGGCGTTAAAGAAGTCGCTGCTTACGTTATTAGTTTAAGTGGCCGCTCTGTTAATGCTGATCTTGCTAAAGCCGGTAAAGCTAAATTTGGCATATGTGCAGGTTGTCATGGCAGCGATGGGCAAGGAAGTTTAGCGCTTGGTTTACCAATGGGTGCACCAAACTTAGCAGATAACACTTGGCTATATGGTGACGCGCAATTGAAGAATCAATTCGCAATGGTCGTGCTGGCGTTATGCCTCCTTGGCAAGATATTCTTGGTAAAGAAAAAGTACATGTAATTAGTGCTTATGTTTATTCGCTTTCTCAAGACTAAAGACTAAAGCCTAAGACTAAATTGTAGCTATCAGTAAATAAGATATTAAGCCACAAATAGTAACAATATAAACCCTAGATAACACATTGTTAACTAGGGTTTTTTATTGTCAACATTCAAACAAAGAAAACTAGCTCAAAACCCACAAAAACGCTATAATAACTGTCAAATATCTATAATCGAAAACTGTTTAATTTTATGAAAACATCTTGGTATCGCGAGCCTTGGGCTTGGTTAGTTTTTGGTCTTCCTCTTGCTGCAGTTATTGCCAGTATTAATCTCTATATTATCGCTAATGACGACCCTGACCCTCTTGTTGTAGGTGACTATTATAAAACAGGTAAAGCGATTAATTTTCAAGTCGCTAAAGTAAAACTTGCACAAAAGTTAGGCATGAAATTCTCATTGCAGCTTTCAAACAATAAACTTCTGATCAAACCAACAGGAATTGAAAAAACGTTTCCTTTACTAAATCTTAGTTTCTTTCACCCAACTCTTGAAGACAAAGACTTTTATTTAGCCTTAACACCTGATGGTAATGGTTATTTTAGACATACTTTTGACAATGATATTTCAGGAAAATGGAAAATAACCATTACGCCTTTTGAGAATAACTGGAAAATTCAAGATACGATTAGCTTACCGCAAAATGATTTCATCGACATAATCCCTGATCCAACTAAAGCACAGTAAACCATGTCTAACATTTGTTTCCATTGCGATGAGCCAGTACCTCAAGGTGTAAACCTATGTGTTACTATCAACAACAAGCAACAACCTATGTGCTGCATAGGTTGCCAAGCGGTAGCCCAAACCATTGTTGATAACAATCTAACTCAGTATTATCTGTTTAGAACAGAGCCTGCTCAAAAAGGCTCCGATTTAATACCTGAACAACTAAAAACCCAGCAACTTCAAAAAAATAAATTGCTTGATGAAGAAGTGCTTCAAAGTGAGTTTATTTATCAAGAAAATGATTCTAAAGAAGCTATTTTAACGGTAGAAGGCATAAGTTGTGCAGCATGTGCTTGGCTAATTGAAATGCAACTAAGCAAGCTAAAGGGCATTTTAAATATAAGTGTAAATGCCACAACACAACGCGCTACTGTTAAATGGCAAGATAAATCCTTACAGTTAAGTGACGTTCTTAATGCAATAGAAGATATTGGCTATCACGCCCTTCCCTTTAAGGCGAATGAAGTTGAGCAACGTAACAAAGCCATAAGCAAGGTTTTTATAAAACGATTAGGTATTAGCGGCATTTTAATGATGCAAATTATGATGATTGCCGTTGGTTTATATTTTGGAGCTTTTTCAGGTATGGCCGAACATAATAAAGTTTACATGCGTTGGGTTAGCTTTATTTTAGCTGTACCTATAGTATCTTACGGCGCTTTCCCCTTTTATATTGGTGCAATAAACGCATTAAAGTTAAAACGTTTATCTATGGACGTCCCCGTTTCTATTGCTATTATTTTAGCATTTTGTGCAAGTGCTTGGGCCACAATAACAGAACAAGGAGAAGTTTATTTTGAATCAGTTTCCATGTTTACCTTTTTATTACTTATTGGGAAATTTTTAGAATTTCGTGCGCGCTCACATGCTGCCCAAGTTTCAGCAAACTTATTAAAACTTATGCCGATGACAGCAACAAGGATCACCACAAATAATAAAGAACAAAAAGAAGAGCTGATTGCAGCTAAATTACTTGTTAAAAACGACTTGGTTTTAATCAAACCTGGAGAGGTTATTCCTAGCGATGGTTTGATCATTCATGGTAATAGTCAAATTAATGAAGCTATGTTATCGGGTGAGCAATCACCCGTAACAAAAATAGTCAATGACACTGTATTTGCAGGCACGATAAACGGCGATGGTAATTTAACTGTGCAAGTTAAACAGCCAAGCAATCAATCTTTTTTAAGTCAACTCATTCGTTTAAGTGAGCAGTCTCAAGCTCATAAACCCAAACTAGCTAAATTTTCTGATAAAGTCGCTCAGTACTTTGTGGCTATTATTTTAATTACCGCTATTGGCACAGCGATTTATTGGCAACAACACCTACCCGAACAAGCATTTTGGATTACTTTATCTGTGTTAGTTGCCACCTGCCCTTGCGCATTATCTTTAGCAACACCCACCGCATTAACTTGTGCAACAACTCGATTGAACCGTGATGGCATTATGATCAAATCTGCCCACGTTATGGAGACCATACCAAATATTAACTGTTTTGCTTTTGATAAAACTGGTACTTTAACTACGGGTGAATTTTCAATAGACAAGGTTGAACTATATAACCGTGAGTCAACAGAAAGTACCTACAAAACTAAAGTTTTATCCATTGCTGCTGCTTTAGAGTCTCACTCAGAGCACCCATTAGCAAAGCCTTTCGCACAGCATCGAGACTTTAGCCTTGCCACTAAAAATATTGAGGTTATATCTGGAAGAGGAGTGATAGGAATTGTCGACGGTCAAAAATATAGTATTGGTAAAGCAAGTTGGTTATTAAGCGATAAAGAACAAGCAGAAAATAAACAACTTATGAAGTCTTCTTGCATATTGATTTCAGAAAATAAGATAATAGCTGTTTTTTATCTCATAGATAAAGTAAGAGAAGATGCAAAAACACTAATTGACACTCTTAATAAAACCAATCAAACACTTATGTTATCAGGCGATAATCAAAACACCTGTAATAAACTTGCCGAAGCATTAGGGATAAAACAATGCTATGGCAATTTAAGTGCTACAGAAAAAATGTCTGTACTAAGAAGAGAACAACAAGAGCATAATGCCACCGTTGCTATGATAGGAGATGGTGTTAATGATTCACCTGTGTTCGGTGCAGCCCATGTATCTATGGCAATGGGCTGTGGTACAGATATAGCAAAAAGTGGTGCTGATGTTATTTTATTAAATAACAAACTAAGTAGTATCACGACATTAAGTCGAATTTCAATAAAAACAAAACGTATTATTTTTCAAAACTACCTTTGGGCTTTTGGTTATAATGCTATTGTTTTACCGTTAGCTGTTAGTGGTTTTATTACTCCATATATGGCAGTTATAGGAATGTCAGCGAGTTCAATTTTAGTGATCAGCAATTCATTACGTTTATTAAAGAAGTAACACCTCAAAACCGAAAAGGCAAAAATGATGAGTATTATTTATATTTTAATTCCAATAGCGGCATTACTCACAGCCCTTGGCATATATCTATTTTTTTGGGCTGTTAAAACAGAACAGTTTGATGATCTTGAAAAACAAGGTATGAGTATTCTTTTTGATGAAAATGATAATGAAAAAACAAAAGAGGTTATTTCCGAGTCAAACACGCTAAACAATGAGAATGAAAGCAAGTGAGTTTAGATATATTATCTGCCCTTATAATTGGTTTACTCGGCTCTGGTCACTGTATTGCAATGTGTGGTGGCATTACAACCATGTTAACCTCAGCCCTACCAACATCAAATAAATACCAAGAACAATCCATACCTATCAATGATCAAAGCATTGCCGTAAAGACAACCAGTAAAACAACCTTAGTTTTTTTTTATAACTTAGGGAGAATAGTTTCTTACAGTATAATTGGCGCTATTGTTGGTTTTACTGGCTCTATTGCGGCAAAAAATATAGGGATGCCACTTGCTGGTTTACGTATGTTTTCAGCCATTTTTGTTATTTTACTCGGCTTATATCTTGGTCAATGGCTAATGTGGCTAAATCATATTGAAGCATTAGGAAAAAAGCTATGGCAAACTATTTCCCCTTTAGCGAGTAAAGCTATCCCTGTTGATTCACCAATTAAAGCATTAAGCCTTGGCGTTATTTGGGGCTGGTTACCCTGTGGTTTAGTTTACTCTACGTTAACTTGGGCATTAGCAAGTGGGGATATACTAACAGGAGCAAGTATCATGTTTTTCTTTGGTTTAGGCACTTTACCTGCACTACTCACACTATCTATCGGGTTTAATAGCATAAAAAACACACTAGTCAAGCCAGCCTTACGAAAAACAATGGCTTTAGTACTAATATCCTTTGGTATTTATAGTTTTATTGTTGCATATCAACAAATGTTCTAATACCATAGTCTAGTCCTAGAAATTAGAGTAAATACCTTACTTACATCCAAATACAGTATTTAAATATTTCTCCTAAATATTTATTTAAAACAGTTGAGTAATGCATGTCGAACAATAGTTGCCCAAGCGCACAACATATAAAATGTCAAAACTGTAGTATCAGTGAACTTTGTTTGCCTTTTACTTTAAATGATCAAGAGCTGACTACTCTTGATGAAATTATTGATCGTAAACGCCCAATACACAAAGGCGATAAAATTTACACCGACGGTCAAGAAATGCATGCCCTTTATGCCATTCGTTCTGGTACTTTTAAAACATTTACCGTAAACGAACAAGGCGAAGAACAGATTACTGGTTTTCATTTAGCAGGTGATTTGCTTGGTTTTGATGCCATTGCAGATACAGAGCATAAAAGTTTTGCTCAGGCTCTTGAAACCTCAATGGTTTGTGAAATTCCGTACAACAGTTTAGATAAACTTTCTAACACGATGCCTAAACTTAAAAAGCAAGTATTACGTTTAATGAGTAATGAAATTCGCACCGATCAAGAAATGCTTACTTTACTCAATCGCAAAAATGCCGAACAGCGCGTTGCTACTTTTTTAGTTAGTTTAAGCGAGCGTTATCATGCTCGAGGCTTATCTTCTAGTGAATTTCGCTTAACGATGACACGTAGTGATATTGGTAACTATATTGGTTTAACCGTTGAAACCATAAGCCGATTATTAAATCGTTTCCATAAAAATGGCTTAATTAAAGTTGATGGTAAACTTATCACTATTTTAGATATTGATGATCTTACTGACTGCGCAGAACTATAACGCTCTCCCTTTGTTACTAACACTGAACTCATTCAGTGTTAGCTTCTAAAATTCCCAACAACTTGATTTAAAACAAGCATTACTTTCATACTTTTGCTATAACTAAACTTAGTGTTATTTATAAACGAAAGTGAGATTTATCATGGAAACTTATCAAAATATTTTAGTTGTTATTGATCCAACAACTGACGAACAAAAAGCATTAAAAAGAGCAATTGATTTAGCCACAAGTATTAATGCTAATGACGGTAATAAAGTTAAAGTTAACATTAGCGCATTTTTAAGTATTTTTGATTTTTCTTATGAGATGACCACGATACTTTCAAGTGATGAACGCGATGTTATGCGCCAATCAGTTATTAAAGATAAAGAGCTTTGGTTAGAGAATATAATTACAGACTTAGCGCCTAAAATAGAAATAAATTGTCAGGTAGTTTGGCATAATCGACCTTTTGAAGCCATTGTTGAACGAGTATTAAAAGATAACTACGACTTAGTGATTAAAGGAACTCACCAACATGACAAATTTAAGTCCGTCATATTTACACCAACTGACTGGCATATTTTACGCAAGTGCCCTTGTCCTGTATTATTAGTAAAAGAACATAAATGGCCAAAAAATGGCAATATTATTGCTGCTTTAAATGTTGGTAGTGATGAAACTGAGCATCACTCACTCAATATAAAAATAACCGAAGAAGCGATAAAGTTAGCCGAATTAATTCAAGCAAATGTACATTTAGTTAACTCATTCCCAGGTACGCCAGTAAATATAGCCATTGAAATACCAGAGTTTAACGCAAGCGAGTATAATGACACTATGCTAAAACACCATGAACAAGCTATGATTAGCCATGCTAATCAATTTGATATTAGTATCGTTAACACCCACGTTGAAGAAGGTCTTCCAGAAACTGTTATAGAGCAAATAGCAACAAAAATTGATGCTGAGCTCGTCATTTTAGGTACAGTAGGAAGAACAGGCATCTCAGCCGCCTTAATAGGCAATACAGCTGAGCATGTTATTGATCAACTTAACTGCGATGTACTTGCTTTAAAACCTGATGGTTATATATCACCGTTAGCTGACGAATAACCCCTCCCCTGTACTCAGTGCAAGCGCTATTTATTGTTGCTTGCACTTAAACGCTAAATGAAAGGTTTTTGGTTTCAGCAAAGAAAACACGTATAATGCCCGCGAAATTTACTTCATAAATGAAATATAGCTGTATGAGCCACTATCCCCTAACACCTGATCAAAAAACTCAATTAACCAAATTAGAAAAGCGCCTTAGACGACATGTTGGTCAAGCAATTGCTGAATACAATATGATTGAAGATGGCGATAAAATAATGGTGTGCTTATCTGGTGGTAAAGACAGCTATGCGTTATTAAGCATTCTGATGAAGTTAAAAGAGTCTGCCCCGATAAATTTCGAATTAATCGCGGTAAATTTAGATCAAAAACAACCAGGATTTCCTGAACACATTCTTCCTCAATATTTAGACAACCTAGGGGTTGAGTATCATGTAATAGAAGAAAATACTTACGCTATAGTAAAAGATAAAATTCCTGAAGGTAAAACCACCTGTAGCTTATGCTCAAGACTACGCCGCGCCGTGCTATACAAAACAGCTAAAAATTTAGGAGCAACTAAAATTGCTTTAGGTCATCACCGTGATGACATGATTGAAACCTTAATGCTGAATATGTTTTATGGCGGAAAAATGAAAGCGATGCCAGCAAAATTAGTTTCAGATAATGGCGAGCACGTTGTTATTCGTCCATTAGCTTTTTGTAAAGAAAAAGAATTGATTCAATATGCTGCATTAAAAAACTTTCCTATTATTCCTTGTAATTTATGTGGCTCTCAGCCCAATTTACAACGTCAAAATATTAAACGTATGCTCAATGAATGGCACGAACAATCACCTGGAAGAATAGAGTCTATGTTTACCGCAATGCGTAACGTTGTACCTTCTCACCTTTGTGATAGCAATTTATTCGACTTTAAAAGTATTGATAGCACATCAGGGGTGATTGATGGTGGTGATTTAGCTTTTGACGACAGTGAAATAAACTATAGCTCAGTTGAAACAAACAATCGCACTAACGAGTTAAATTTAATTGAAGTAAAGTGAGATAAAGGAACAAAGATAAAATGCTAGATTTTTGTAGGGGGTAATTTATTGCCCCTTTGTCAGACTACGTTAACCCCAAGCCACCTCAGATGCTTGGGTATATTACTCGCCAACAGCCACTTCAGGTCTAATTGTTTCTTCAAGCAAGTATTGCTGGTTTTGTCTAAGCATTGTAGTTATATCTATCACGTAATCAGCACCACGCTCAGAATATGGCAATAAACCCGTCGCTAAAATTTCAGGAATTAACGCTTGCTCTTGTGATCTTAATTCAAAACGAATAGTTCTAAATACACGATACGCATTATGTGAATTAATGTTATGAAAATAACGTGCGACAGCGTCATCTAAACTCTTAAAAGCAGCAACCTCATGCTTCGCCCCCGTATCTCTACCACCGGGCACCATGCCACAACCTTGTCGATAACACCAAATTCCAAAGAAATTCAACCCTATACGTGAAAAACGTGATGTACCCCAAGCAGATTCGTTAGCTGCTTGCACCAACACTAAAGGCATAGGAACAATATCAACACGCAGTAACAACTCATTTAATTGAGATAAAGTCGAAGCACTTTTGTTCACCCGATACTTTTTAACTAAAGTATTAAGCTGTTGCTGTTCTTGTTCTGATAAGGGTAATTCTAGTGATATATGCTCAAGCCAAGTATTAATTTTTTCCCTTTTCACCAATAACAAATTATTTTGTCTAACAACTGAAGGCTTCATAAAATCAAAAAAGGCCTTTTTCTTTGTATTTACATCTCTAATTGCAGCAAAGTCAGGCAAAATCACCGTGTGTAATGGCTTTTCAATCACTTTTTTTATTATTGGTTTTTTTTCTGATTTTTCTATAACTGAAACATCAATTGGTTTACTGGTTACTTTAGGTTTTAAAAACGTAAAAGGTGCCAACAGAAAAATAAATAAAACTAACAATAATTCAATTTTAATTAAAACTGAGCTTTTCATATAGACTCCTTAATTTTATTAAGATTACGCTGAAAAAGTGTCATCAGAATCAGAATCAATCTTTCCTGTATTTCCGTCTGCTGAATTTAAGGGTATATCGCTGTCTTTTATTGGTAAGTTATTAGTTGCTAAACTAACTCCAAAAATTTCACGATAGACTATGCCTTTAACATTGTAAAAGAGTGGCGCAAGAAACGAAATACCGACCAAAGAAATCATTATTCCTAACGGTGCAAAGCTTGATTCAAGGAGTAAAGCTAAAGGAACAAATAAAACTACTAATAACATAAATAAAATAGAGTACAAAATAAGTAATGATAAAAATTTAAAACGTAATGTTTGAATTGATAAAACGATAGCTTTCATCGGTGTCATTTTTTTTTCTATAACCAGAGGAATAGTCAAAGATAAAGTCACCGCAAGAAAAACCCCAGGAAATATCAGTAATTGAAAACCAAAACTAATAAGTACAGAAGTAAACAACGCACATAATACAACCCAACTTGCACGCTTTAAAAAAGCAAAAGTCATCTTAGGATTAGTTTTCATACCAATAGCATGCAACACGCCCATCATTTCAACACCACCAACAAAAGGCCACACTGCGATAGTCACGACAACATTAAGTAACATACTTGCTTCAGGACTTGCTAACACCGCTTCGATGCCACCAAGATAACTACTAACAACAAAGGAAACTAAAATACCAAGCATTAAAGAAAATAATAAACCCAGATTAATTGCCAACCTAGATTTTAATGTTAGTTGCCAAGACTCCTTTAAAATAGCTTTAACATCAATTTGATAGTCACCTTTAAGTGCGCTTTCAATATTACCACCAACTTGTACAATAGTTATTTTTTCAGGCAAACCAGTGTTCCTTTTATACTTAATAAGAGTGAAATAGATTGAGTATTATACCCGAATATACAGTAAATGTTTATTGAGAAAATAGACTCTTCTTTATTAATTCAAATCACTTAGCACTAATTGAACGGCAAGTAATAGTAAAACAATGCCCATAACTCTATCAAGTAAATAGCCTTTAATTTGTAAAAAATATCTAACGCGATAATGTGTTAATAAATACGATAAAAAAACAAACCAAGCCCCAGTAGCTACTGTCATATACAAACCATAACTTAGCTTTATTGCAAAAGGTGTTTCGGGAGCAATAATCACTGAAAACAAACTAACAAAAAACAATGTTGCTTTAACATTTAAACCATTAATTAGAAAGCCTGTGAAAAATGCTTTCTGTACGGAAGGAATATGATTGTTATTTTCTTCAACATCAGGTTTTTTTATATCACTATTAATTTTCATATCACTACTAACATACTCTGGCTTTTTTGCACGTAAACCATGCCATGCAATATAACAAAAATAACTAGCTGCAATATATTTAAGCGCTGTAAACAAACGCTCATCGCTCGCAATAATTAAACCGACGCCCACCAAAGAATAAGTAACATGCAATAAAATACCGGTAGCGATCCCAAAACTAGTAAAAATAGCTGTACGGCGATCATATCGAATACTTTGCTTTAATATAATTGCGAAGTCAGGCCCTGGGCTTGCAACCGCTAATAAATGTACTGCAGCAATAAGAAAAAATTGTTCGAAATATGGCATGGATTTATTTTTCTTTTTTCGTTAAGTACGAGGACGATTTTGCTGATGAATACGTGTTAACACTTGCTGAAAAAAACTCGTCCCTTTTTCATTAGCTAGCGCTATATTATTTTCAGGTATTTTCTCTGGTTCATTATAAACAGATAAAACTCTAGCCATGCTCGCTTCTCTAATAATATGAATAATTGGGTATGGAGAACGGTTAGTAAAATTACTCGCGTCATCAAAATCTTCACCATCAAAGCAATACTCAGGGTGCATACTGGCTAGTTGAAATACCCCTTCGAAGCCTGATTCAGCCAAAAGATCATTACCGTAATCGACTAAATCCAAATATCGCTCAAAACTGCGAAAACCGTCACTATAAATGATCAGTGTCGTTTCTAGTTCATCATGCGCTTGTAAATAACGGCACTGCTCAATTAGTTCATGCAAAGCAGGCTTTATTTGCTCTGCCTTAGACTGATGATAACAAATGGTATTGTTAACAAACTCTTTTTTTGCAAAAGGACAAAAGTTTAACCCTATGATTATTTCTTCTAACCATTGTTTGGTTGCTGTGATTTCTAATGACGTGTCTGTAGTTGAACTCATATACTTTACTTACTTTCTATACTGTGCGAGATTGCTGTAGTTGCCACATTTTACTGTATTTACCTTGTAAAGCTAATAATTGTTGATGATTACCTTGCTCAACTATTTCACCATCACTCATAACGATAATATTATCGCTATCAACTATAGTCGACAAGCGATGGGCGATAACTAAGCTAGTACGATTTTTTGCTACTTCATTAATCGCTGTTAAAATAGCTTGTTCCGACTGACTATCTAGTGATGATGTTGCTTCATCAAAAACAAGTATCTGTGGATTTTTTAAAATGGTACGTGCAATAGCAACCCGTTGTTTTTCTCCGCCCGAAAGCTTTAAGCCACGTTCACCAACCATAGTCTCTAGACCATCCGGCAAACTATTAACAAACTTAGTTAAATGAGCCATTTGTATTGCTTGCATTACCTGCTCGACACTAGCGTCTGGATCACCATAATTAACATTAGCAAATAAAGTATCGTTAAATAACACAGTATCTTGAGGTACTATGCCAATATGATGGCGAAGAGAGTGCTGCGTTACTTGGCTAATATTTTGTTCGTTAATCGTAATGCTACCCGAGTTAACATCATAAAAACGGAATAAAAGTTTTACCAGTGTAGATTTACCAGAGCCGCTCTCACCAACCACAGCAACTTTTTCACCGCCATTAACCTTAAAAGAAAGCCCTTTAATAATGGGTCTTTTTTTATTATATGCAAAAGTAATATTGTTAAATGAAATATTTGCTTGCGCTATGCTTAATGACGCAGCGCCTTCAACATCTTCGACCTTTGGCGTTTTATCTAACAAACCAAATAAATTTTCGATATTCGCTAGCGATCCTTTAATTTCACGATAAACAAAGCCTAAGAAATTAAGCGGCATAAACAGCTGCATCATAAAAGCATTGATCAAAACAAAATCACCTAAGGTCATATTACCCTCGCTAACTTCCATTGCCGCCAATGCCAACATAGCCGTCATAGCAATGGCAATAATCAAAGCTTGTCCACCATTTAAAGCGAAAAGTGATAAACGATTTTTAACCTTTGCTTGTTCCCATGTTGCTAATTGTTCATCATAAGCTTTAGCTTCATACGCTTCATTGGTAAAATATTTAACTGTTTCATAATTAAGTAAGCTATCAATAGCACGGGTATTGCTAGAAGAGTCCGCTTTATTTGCTGCTCGAACATAACGAGTTCGTAATTCTGTAGCATAAACAGAATAAGCAATATAAACCAAAATAGAACTTAATGTGATCAACGCAAACCATATGCCATAGTTAATAAATAAAATAGTCACCACCATCACTATTTCAAGAAGGGTGGGTACAATATTGAAGACCATAAAGCGCATTAAAAAATTAATACCCGAAGTTCCTCTATCAATATCGCGCGATAACCCTCCAGTTTGACGGTTTAAATGAAAGTCTAAATCGAGTTTGTGTAAATGTTGAAATACTTTTAAACCAATACGGCGAATGGCACGTTCGGTTACACGGCCAAATAAAGTATCTCGAATTTCAGCAAAGACAACAATAGCAAGTCGTACGCTGCCATAAGCGAGTACTAAGCCAAAAGGAACCACAAGTGCTTGTAAATTTTCGGGAGCTTTCGTATCTAAAGTATCGACAATATCTTTTAAAATAAAAGGCAGATAAACACTAGCAATTTTAGTTAATATCAAACATAACATGGCAAAGCTAATGCGCTTTTTGAATTCAAATAGGTAAGGTAAAATCAGTTTAAAGGCTTGCCAATTAATAGTGGTAACTTCATTGTCAGGGTGGTTTGTTGGACGCATAAATTACTTCAGGTATATTTTAAGGAAAAGTCATCATAAATAGGATGTTTTGCATAATTCAAACAACAAAAAACACACTAACGCTCTGCGATAATGTGTTTTTTAGATATTGACTATTTTTTATTATCTAAACTAGACAATAATTAAAAAAGCAATTAGTCGCTATTACCATCTTCAACTCGGCTTTTCAATTTCTGACCGGGTCTAAAGGTTACAACCTTACGAGCAGAAATTGGAATATCTTCGCCAGTTTTAGGATTACGACCTGGACGTTCGCTCTTTTGACGCAAATCGAAATTACCAAAACCAGAAAGCTTAACTTGCTCACCACTTTCTAAGGTTTCGCGTATTTCTTCAAAAAAGATTTCAACCATATCTTTTGCGTCGCGCTTGCTAAGCCCAACTTTTTCAAATAAATGTTCTGCTACTTCTGCTTTGGTAAGCGCCATTGCTTAGTCCCTCAGTGATGCATTTAACTCTGTTTTTAAGGAATCAACGACTCGATCAATAACATCGGTGATGTCTTTTTCTTCAAGCGTTTTCTCGTTATCTTGTAATACTAAGGCGATAGCAAGGCTCTTAAAACCTTCTTCAATACCTTGACCTTGGTATACATCAAACAAGTTTAGATCAATTAAATAATTTCCGCCAACCTTTTCAATAAGTTGTAACACTTTTTTTGCATCAACATCTTCTTTAACAACCACTGCAAGGTCTCTTCTGTTTGCAGGGAAGCGAGATACAGCACAGGCTTCGGGGATTTTTTGACCTAAAACTTCTGTTAACAATAGCTCAAAAATTAAAGTTCGACCATTTAATCCTAATTTTCTTTCTAATTCAGGATGTAAGGTGCCAACAAAACCAACTAACTGACCATTTTTGGTGATTTGAGCGGTTTGTCCTGGGTGTAACGCAGCAACTTCGGCTTTTGAAAAGTCATAAGCACTCACATCACAAGTTAAAGATAACAGCGCTTCAACATCACCTTTAATATCGTAAAAGTCTGTTGCCGCTTTTTCCATGTCCCAATGTTCATCTACACGTTGACCACTAATAACACCTGCAATCATATTTTGCTGACGAACACCGTTCTCTGCTGCTTCATCTGGCACAAAACGTAAACCTGTTTCAAACAAGCGTATTCGACCTTGTTGACGATTTTGGTTATAAACAACAGATTGCAACAAACCAGTCCACAAGCTTAATCGCATCACTGACATTTCAGAAGAAATAGGGTGAGGCAAGATCATTACGTCTTGCTCAGGATGAATTAACGACTGCACTTTTGGATCAACAAAACTATAGGTAATTGCTTCTTGATAATCACGATTAACAAGTGTTTGCTTCAACTTAGCTAATTCAATGTTAGCTTCTTTGTTTGCTACCATTTTCAAGCTTGCTTTTGGCGAAACATTAGGAATATTGTTATAGCCATAAATACGAGCAACTTCTTCAATCAAGTCCACTTCAATTTTTATATCAAAGCGATAAGCAGGTACTATTACTTGCCACTCTTTAGCATTGCCCTCACCCGTTTCACTTACAATAAAACCAAGTCGAGTCAATATTTCTGATACTTTTTCATCTTCAATATGATGACCAATACGACCATCTAACTTTTCACGGCGTAAATTAACATCTTTAGTTTGAGGAATATTTTCATCAGATTTTGCTTCAACGATAGGACCTGCTTGACCGCCAACAATATCTAACAACAATTGTGTAGCGCGCTCCATTGCATCATGTTGCAATGTTGGGTCAATGCCTCGTTCGTATCGGTGAGATGCATCAGTATGTAAACCGTACTGACGTGCTTTGCCTAAAATAGCAAGAGGGGCAAAAAATGCACTTTCTAAAAAGATATCCGTTGTTGTGCTTGTTACACCAGAGTCAAGACCACCAAAAATCCCAGCAATGGCAAGCGCCTTACTTTTACCATTAGCGCTTACATCAGCAATCACTAAGGTTTTTTCTTTTAACGTGACTTCATTTTCATCTAACAAAGTTAGCTTTTCATCTTTATTAGCAAAACGTACGTTTATTGAGCCATCTATCTTAGCTAAATCAAATGCATGCATTGGATGACCAAGCTCTAATAATACATAATTGGTAACATCAACCACGGGGTCAATAGCACGAGTTCCACAACGGCGTAATTTTTCAATCATCCATAAAGGTGTTTGTGCACTTGGGTTGATCCCCTTAATTACACGACCTAAATAACGAGGACAAGCGTCACCTGCCGCTATGGTAATTTCACGCGTATCATCAATGGTTGGTGCTACACTTTTTATTTCGACTTCGTTAACAGCTTCAGAGTTTAAAACACCAACTTCACGAGCCAAACCTTTAATACCTAAACAGTCACCACGATTAGCGGTTAAATCAACGTCAATAGTTACGTCATTTAAATCTAAATATTCGCGTAAACACGTACCAACAGGAGCATCTTGAGCTAGCTCCATAATGCCATCTGAGCTATCGCTTAAACCTATTTCAGATTCACTACA
>Ga0209826_1001543_pt1 | contig 15972 bp, 7 predicted proteins | sample GOMGulsemesocosm_5_FD_184637 | JGI IMG/M metagenome (GOLD analysis project Ga0209826, IMG submission 184637) | Methane-oxidizing microbial communities from mesocosms in the Gulf of Mexico - GOM15C Gulf of Mexico (SPAdes) (version 2) | ecosystem: Environmental > Aquatic > Marine > Cold seeps... | reverse complement strand
CGAAGAGATAGATAAGGTAGGTTTTTATGACTTTGATAAACTTATTCGAGCAATTGAACAAAGACAAGATCGATGTAATGTCTTTTTGGAAGGTTACGAAATATTTGTTGGCTTTCAAGCTCTTGGGAAAGATTATTTTTCCAATAAAAATTTAGGTTATGTAAAAATCGAAGATGCCAAACAAACACCATTTCATATGATAATTTCAAAAAAATTTAAGTATGCAAATGAGTTAAAAAAATTGATAAATGAAGGGCTAAATACTCTTGAGGAATCGGGAAAACTGGAAGAATTAAAAACAAAGTATAATTTGAACTACTAGGAAAAGTCATTATAACTTAGAACTACAATACCAAAGTCCTATTCCACAATATTAAACTCCTTTTTCATATTTTCAATTAACATGGCGATGTGTTTTCTATCCTCTTTATCCGAAACATCCGCAGTAGCAAGGTTGAAAATATTTTTATGAAAACGTTTAAAAAAATCCAAGGTACTTCGTTTTTTTTCATTTAAATTATTGACAAAAGATTTGTGATTAATCAAATAACAAATCAATTCAACATTACCTAAAAAAGCAGCATAATTAATAGGTAAGACACCCAGTTTATCAGGTACATTTACCAAAGCACTTTTAGTTGTCACAACATATTTTACTTTTTCAATATCATTTGCCCAAATGGCATTATGTAAAAGAGTCCGTCCTTTTTTATCCGTAACATCAATAGAGCCACCCAAATTGATAATATTTCTGGTGGTTGATAGGGAATCTTTTAGTATGGAATTGTGAAGAACCGTTGCACCATTTTCATCTCTGTGATTGAGGTCAACTCCCATTTTTATGATATTTTTGATAATTCTTCCTGCAGTTATATCATCAATTTTATGCATTAATACAAATTCTAAATAATACTGCAATAGGTTTTTTTTCTCCTGATTGAGTTGATTGATATGTGTACCACTTTTGATTAACAACTCTGCTAAGAAATTGTTCTCAGTGATGACCAATATAAAAAAATAGGGATTTCCCAAAGAATCATTATGTTTAAAATCAATCATTTGTCTTGAAGTGACAATTTCAAAAATATTTCGTATGAAATCATCTTCATTAAATTTTGAAAAATTCTCTTCATCTTCACTACTTATTGCAACAGAAGTTGTCTTCCCTTCTTTTTTACTGTTTTCTTTGTTGATATAAATGAGAATGTAAATAATTTTTTCAATTAGAGTTACGCCTTTTTCATCTCTTGTATTGGGATTGGCATTGTGAAAGAGAAGTAGTTCAACCATTTCTGCAAAATCATTGTTTCCTTGCATGATTGCAATAGCAAGAGGAGTAACACCCTCTTTGTTTTGTATATTTATCTCAGCACCTTTGGTTAAAAGTAACTCGGTAGTTTCTAAATCATTTTTAAATACAGACAATAACAAAGCATTATCACCTTTATCATTTTTTTCATCAATTTTAACACCACTGTCTATAAACTTTGATATTAAATCCGTTAAAAAAGGCTTTTGATTGTAGTTTCCCAAAGGTTTATTTAAAGTATGTAAAAAACCCATTAAAAGATTGTTTCCTTCTTTATCTTTTTGCTCCTGTGAAGTTTTCGATTTAAGTGCCAAGTCAACAAGATTTGTCAAATGTTTGATATCCAATTCGCTACTAGATTTTTCAATTCTCTCAGATAAATAAAAGATAATATTTTTACCTTTAATATCAGGTAATGTTGGTGGAACACCTTTATTTAAAAGAAATTCGATTAAGTTTAGATCTCCATCTTTTACAAAATGCAATAGGGAATCTTGATTTTCATCTTGAATATCTAAAGGGGCATCTTCGTGATCAAAAACCAGATTCATGGTCTCTTTATCTCCGCTAGAGATGGCATCAAAAAGAATATTTCTACCGTAACCATCTAAAGTAAAGGGTTTTTTTACTTTGGTTATCAGTCTATTGTAAAGAGCAATATCCCCATTGATTACTATATCTTGTAAAACAATTCGGCCATGGGTATTTTTAAACGAAAAATCAACATTACTTTCTTCTAAGAGATGATAGTATTTTTTTGCAATGGGTGAGTGTATAAAATAAAAAAATGCAGGTAAACTGTGTTCATCCTCAGTATAGGGATTTGCTTGATTTTTTAATAACCATTGCGCTGCTAGAAGTTTGTTGGCTTTGATTATTGTATGTAAGAGGGTGTATTTTTTCTTCTTGTCTACAAAAGCATTAATTTTAAAATTACTATCACTTAAATATTTGTCCAGTTTAGCTGTATCTAGTTTTGGTTTTATTAAATCTTCTATTATGTTAGAATAATCATATTCTTCTGCTTCGCCAAACATAAGCTCCCCCTACCCCAATCGTATAGAATACAAATGGTTATAGAAATATATATTTTCTAGACTTTTTGTGAATATTAATCTACAGTTCAATTATATGTGGATGTATTTAAAGACACTATTAATACTTTAAGATACAAAAAAAGTTAAGTTTATATTAAAGATAAATTAGTAACTATTCAAATTAGTTCCATGGGTAAGGTGATGATAAATTTTGCACCTACTTCTTCATCACAAGCGCACTCAATATTACCTTTTAAATTGCTGGTGACTATATTATATATAATATTTAAACCCAAACCTTTTCCGCCTTTAAATCTATTGGTTGTATAAAATGGATCAAAAATCTTTGCTTTGTTTTGTTCTTTTATTCCTATTCCATCATCAGTGTAAATGATACTGAGTAAAGTCCTCTCATAGGTAACATTGATGAGAATATTTCCATTATTTTTATTTTTAAAGCCATGTTGAATTGAATTGCTTATTAGATTTGTGATGAGTTGAGAATATGCCCCTGGATAGGAGTTTAAACTTATACCTTCATCACAGAGTAAGGTTATTTTGACGTTTGCTTTTTTAAGGATATTGTTTAAACTTGCAATCACTTCTTTAATATAATCAGACAAGTTAAACTCACGTTTTTCTTCGCTGTCTCTGTCAACAGCAACTTGTTTAAAACTTTTTACAAGCTGAGCTGTTTTAAATAGGTTTGAGCTAATGGTTGTGGACAAGTCCTCACATTGCATCAAATAATCTTTAAAAGCTTCTTCTGTGATTTCATCTTCATTGTATTGTTTCTTAATATTTTTTGTAATTTCCAGCAAATAAGTGATCCCTGTAAGACCTATTCCTATTGGCGTATTTATCTCATGGGCAACACCCGCAACCAATCCCCCCAAACTTGCCATTTTTTCCGATTCTATTAATTTGTTTTGTGTTTGTTTTAAATGAGATAGAGAAGTTTGCAAGTCTTCATTTGAGTTTTCTAATTCTTGGGTTCTTTTGTGTATTTTATCTTCTAAGGTTTTATTTAAATCATCTATTTCGTTTTTTGATTGTTTTAATTTTTTTTGTGAGCTCTTTTTTTGTTTGATGTTTAGCAATAAAATTACAATAATAACCAGCAACAAAGAGATTATTGCAATTGAGGTTAGGATAATAAATTTGTGCTTATTAAAATAACTGATAGGTTTATTGATAACTAGAGCATTGGAGGGAAGATTTTCCATATTAATATTATACTTTTCAAGTTCTATATAGTCAAAAATAGTTTTAGTCGCACCCGTCTTTTGTACAGCAATAGAATCAACTGGTACGCCATCTAAAATTTTTCTTGCTATTTTAGACATAGCTTCTCCTTGATAATAGCCCCCTATTACATTACCTCCTATTACACCCTTATTTAAGTTAAATTCCAAAAGACAAAATACGGGAACTTTACTGTGCAAAGACAAAATTTCTCCTATCTTTTCATAAGTAAAAAACGTTCCGTCTTTATCTTTAAAATATGCACCCAATAAAACAATGGTATCAGAAGATAAAGAGTCAAGTTTTTTTTGAAGATTGGAGATGGTGTCATCTTTGGAATAACTGATTTTAATATCTTTATTAAAGTCAGTAAGCCGCTCTTTTATTGTCTTTCTCCAAGCAATTCCCGTTTTTAAATAATCATTGATAATAAAAATTTCTTTTGTATTGGGTTTGAGTTTAAGTGCAAGATTTAGAGTCCCTAACACATCAAATTCTTCAGTGATGCCTGTATATTCTTCATATCCATCTAAGTCAGAGTCTTTAAAAAAATTCACTCCAGAAAATGAAACAGGTACTTTTCCAAAAATATCATTTCTATTTGCTCGTAAAAAATCAAAGGCGTTATTATCACTGGATAAAATCAAATCAAACTTAACATCTTTATATTTATTTGTATAAATTGCTTTTAATTGTTTTAAATAAATTGGATTATAGATACGTTTTGTATCCATATTTTCTATATGAATTATATAGTTGTTTTTAACTGGTTCTAAGACATCATAAACAGATTTGGTGATATTTTGAACCCAAGACATGGATTGATTATAGGAGTTAAGTAATAAGATGTGTTTAGCTTTAGATTCAGCAGAATATAAATTTACAATTAACAAAATAATTAAAGTTAAATATTTCATACCTACCTCATTTGTACAATTCTAGTATAATCATTAATCACTCTAATTGATATTAAAATATTAAACAAAAATATTTATAAATCTATTTATAATCTAAAGGTATTGTAATATTAAAAACCGTTCCTTCATTTTCAATACTCTCACATTTAATAGTTCCATTTAAGTTACTGGTGATAATATTATAAACAATATTTAAACCAAGTCCCGTTCCACCATTGTTTAATTGTGTAGTAAAAAACAAATCAAATATTTTGGGTAAATTTTCTTTAGAGATTCCTTTTCCATCATCTTTAAAAATAAGCTCTAGAGTATTATTTTTCACTTGAACTGTTATAGTAATAACTCCTTCTTTTTCATCATCATAAGCATGCTTTATAGCATTTAAGATTAGGTTTATAAGAACTTGAGAAAAAGCTCCAGGAAATGAATCTATTTTTAAGTTCTTATCCACATTTATCGCAAAAGTTAAACTTGTTTTCTTGATGACATTACTTATGCTTAACAATATCTCGTCAATATAATTTTGAATGTTAAATTCTCGTTTAACTTCACTGCTTTGATCTACTGCAACCTGCTTGAAACTTTTTAAAATATCTGTCGTTCTTTTCATATTGACATTAATCATAGATGATATTTCAGCTGAAGTTTCCAAATAATCTTCAAACTCTTTTTTACTCATATCATCATTTTGATAATTGTCTTTAATCTCTTGTGTAATTTCATCAAAGTGGGTGATACCAGTAAGTCCTATACCAATTGGTGTATTAATTTCATGGGCAATTCCAGCAGCCAGTTTTCCTAAACTCGCCATAGGTTCCGCATCTACGAGTTTTTTTTGAGTTTCTTCTAAATTTTGTATCGTTTTTTTAAGTTCATCATTTGATATTTCTAGTTCAAGAGTTTTTTTAGAAACCAATTGTTTGTCTTCAATACTTGCAGCTTTTAAACGAATGTTTTCAGACGCTATTTTTATGGTATTGTACAACTGTGTCATATCCACAGGTTTCAATAAAAACATATTGATACCAATATTAATTGCCTCTTGAAAAAACTGCGCTTCAGAGTGGGCAGATGTAATAATAATAGGTAAATCAACATTTTCATCTCTAATTAAACTGCACATTTCTAAACCACTCATTATTGGCATGTTTATATCTGTTATAATCAGATCAGGTTTGTGTTTAATGTAGGTTTCATAGCCTTCTTTTCCATTGCAAGCTACTAAAACGTTCTGTACTCTTCTTCTTAAAAACCGTTCATATATGGACCTGACTTCTTCTTCATCCTCCACATATAAAACCACTATATCTTCGATAAGTTTACTTCCCATAACAAATCCTTCAATATAATTAATTCGTAAATTTTATTTAACAGTAAATCGTCATTTGTGTGACTTGAACTTTATTTTACAACAAACCTGGCTAAAGTTTTTCCCTATTTGTCAAAAAGTCACTAAGTCAGTTTAACATTATTTCTACCGGAATTTTTGGCTTTATAAAGTACATCATCTGCTCTTTGAATGGTTAAATTCACATCTTCATTTTTTAAATATAAAGTTGCTCCAAAACTACAAGTAATTCTTCCTACACCCGTAAATCTATCTTTTTCTACAATCCTTCTAATATTATTTATGACATTTCCTAAGGCTTTCAGGTCTGTAATTTTCATAAGTAAAATAAACTCATCTCCACCCCACCTTATTAAATAATCATCATTTCTAATGGATGATTTAATTCTATTAGTAACCTCAATCAAGACACTATCACCAACATTATGGCCATAAGTATCGTTTACTTTTTTAAAGTTATCAATGTCTATAATCACTACACCCAATTGTCTTGATAAACTGGTGTCATCTATTATAAAAGTAATGTTTTGCTGAAAAAACTCCCTATTATGAACACCTGTTAATTGATCTTTAATGAGTCTATTGTTTAAGTTGTTTTTTTCAATCATGCTTGAACTAATATCTGTAAATGAAACAATATACAACTCTTTGTCAAATTCATTTACATTGACTTTAAAAGTGTGTTCTATATCTTCAAAATCATTCATAACAACAATGCGACTGCCTTCCTCATAAGTACTAATGACATCCATCCAGCTTTCATGCTCAACTGTATTGCTAAGGGTAAAGGCGTCATCTGCTTGTATAAATAGATGAGTTATATCTTCATATTTTTCCTTAAACTCACTCAAATTCTTAATGGCAAAAAAATCACAGAGGGTTTGATTGACTATGTGCGTATTATTTCCATCAGTTACTACCACAAGATTAGTTTGTAAATCAAATAACTTCTGCAACCTTTTTTCACTTTGGGTTTTTGCAGTTATGATATTTTCTAGATGTTTATTGGTTTTATGTAATTCCTTTGTATTAACTAAAAGACTCACATAAAGTTTTATCTTATTGAAAAATTTGTGTTTTTGTATTGGTTTTAAAAAATAATCAATGGCTCCAATTTCAAAACCTTGATATTCAAACTCTTCAGCTCTGAATTCCGCTGTTAGAAAAATAATTGGTATATGTTTTGTTTGTTCATTCATTTGTAAAAATTTTGCCACTTCAAACCCACTCATTTCAGGCATTTGAATGTCTAATATAATAATATCAATAGTCTCATTCATGGCAATTTTCAGCGCAACTTGTCCACATAATGCTTGAATAACATTGATATTTTCACAAACATCATTATTGCTTTTTAATTCATCCATCAAATTATCTAATAAATATAAATTCTCTTCTTTATCGTCAACTACTAAAATATTTATTTTCATATGAAGCCTTACGTGACCGGATTTATTGGTAGTTTTAGTACAAAGTTAGCACCATTGTTTTTGTTACTAACCTCCAAGATACCATGTAGATGTTTTTCTACAATATTTTTACTCATATACAATCCCAATCCAGAACTATTTTTCTTTTTTGTACTAAAGTAAGGATTAAATATATCATGAATAATTTCTTTTGGAATTCCACCTGCATTATCATTTACCTCAAGATGCACATAATCATTATTTTGGAAAATTGTGACTTCTATAATTTTTTTTGAAATATTATTCGAATTAAGCGCCTCTTCCGCATTTTTTAAAAGGTTTATAATTATTTGCATCAAATCTCTTGAATATCCATTTACGTCACAGGTATCATTAAAGTTTGTGAGTACTTGAATATCACTTTTTTTGATAAAATTCTTACAAATATTTAGGGCATTGTAATAAACATCCTCAACGTTTATTTCTTCTATTTCTTTATTGGGTTTGAAATAAGACAAGAAATCTTCAATGGTATTACTTAGCTCTTGTGTTTGTTTAGAGATAGTTGAAGTATGTTCTTTTAAACTATTTACATTTAAGTCATCCAGTTCTATATCTAAAGAAATATTATTTACACTCATTGATATAGTAGTAAGTGGCTGTCTCCACTGATGTGCAATCATTGATACCATTTCGCCCATGGTTGCATTTCTAGATTGGGCAAGGATGAGTTGATCTTTTTCTTTATTACGTTCTAGCTCAACTATTAAATTTTCATTGGCAACCTTTAGTTCCCTATTTTTACTAAAAAGGTCTATATACAAATTCATTTTATTCAAAAATTGAAATTTTTCCACTGGTTTTACAAAATAGTCAATAGCTCCAATTCCAAAGCCCCTATTTTCGAACTCTTCTTCTTTAAACTCTGCTGTTAAAAATACGATGGGAATATCTTTTGTTTTGTCATTCATTTTTAAAAATTTTGCTACCTCAAAGCCGTTCATTACAGGCATTTTAATATCAAGTATTATCAAAACAATATCTTCACTCATGGCGATTTTCAACGCCTCTTCCCCACTTAAAGCTTGTAGAATATTTATGTCTGTACCTTCTTTATGATTTCTTTTAAGTTCATCCATAAGTGATTCTAAAACATATAGGTTTTCTTTTTTGTCGTCAACTGCTAATATATTTTTCATGTTAAATCTTTTTGATACATTTTATTTTTATGTATTCCAATTTTTGAGTATTGGTATTTAGGAGGTAAAGTCTCACTCTCACCTAAGATTAAATACCCACCTTTTGATAAAGAAGTATCTATATTATCAAATACGTTTCTTTGTAAAATTTTGTCAAAATAAATCAATACATTGCGACAACATATAAACTGAAATTCATTTATTGATCCATCAGTTACGAGATTATGTTGAAAAAACAGTACTTTTTTTCTAATACTGTCTTTTATTTGAATGAAGCCATCTGTTATATCAAAGTATGTTTCAAATTCTTTCTTTCCACCACTTTGTATATAATTTACTTTAAACTCGTTGAATTCATCTTGACTAAACAAGGCATTTTTTGCTTCAGTTAATACTCTAGGGTTAAAGTCTGTCGCGTAAATAATACTTTTTCCCAACAAACCCATTTCATCAAGAGTTATTGCCAAACTATAGGCTTCATCACCTCTAGAGCACCCAGCACTCCAAATTCTAATTGATGGATAACTTTCAATATAGGGAACAATCTCATCTCTTATTTGTTTATAAATTTCTGGGTTTCTAAAAAATGTTGTTACGTTAATAGAAAAGGCACTTAATAGTTTTGTAAACAGTAAATCATCATCTAAAACTATTTGTTTAAACTCTTTAAAGGTAGAAATAAAGCTTTGGCTCATGACCAACTTAATTCTTCGCATGAGAGAACTTCTGTCATATTGTCTAAAGTCATAACCATAAACAATTTCAATATTTTCCAAAAAAAGCTCTATTTCATCTTCAATATCAACTTCAACACTAATGGTTGATTTAATATATCTTTGCATTTTTTCTAGAGTTAATATTTTTGTAAAATGATTGCTTTCAATAGCATTGATTAACATATCTTTGGCTTCACACTCAGCAGGTTCTTGAATTAATATTTCACTACCACTTTGATTTAAGTCTTCTAAACTAGAAGTTCCATCATTTCCATATCCACACAATAAAATAGCCATCAAAGCATTCTGATACTCATAAGCTAGAGATTTAAATGATATATCAATTGAAGGTTTTGCATAATTAACAGGATCTGTATTATCCAAGTAAATATACCCATCCACTACAGTTAAATGCCGATTGGGAGGAGCAATATAAACAGTGCTTTTTTCAATCAACATATTGTGAGATGCCTCATACACTTTGTAAGCTGTTTCTTTTTGAAAAATTTTTGAGAGATGGCTTTTTTTATCAGGTAAAATATGGACAATTATAAATATAGAGATATCAGTATAAGGTATATACCTAATAAGTTTTAAGATTTTGTCAATACTTCCTGCACTCCCACCAATAGCAATTGCTTCTATGAGAGGTTTGTGTGGTATTCCTCTTTCAAATTCACCTTGTAATTTATTTCGAATACCTAGTTTTGACAAATAAACCCATAAAGACTTATTGGTAGTTATAATTAAGAGTTTTTCTTTTGATTTGTGTAACAGTTTTATGACTTGTGCAGGAATTGAATCTAAGTCAATAAAGTTTATTTCACAAATTATACTCGTAGGGATGTTACTTAACTCATTAGTGAGTTTATCAATATCTTCTTCTTCATTGATATGTTTATCTATAAGGATTTTTTTTGTGCTTTTTTTGTTTAAGACATGAATCATAACTCACTCCAACCAACTTTTTACAATTCCAAGCAAAATATCCATTTTAAGAGGTTTTGATATAAAGTCATCACAACCCACATCTAGAGTTTTTTGCTTGTCATTTTCCATTGCTTTGGCAGTTACTGCAATAACAGGTATATGTTTGGTCTTTTGATTTGATTTTATAATTTTTGTGGCTTCATATCCATCCATTACAGGCATCATAATATCCATCAATATAATATCAATGTCATCGTTATCATTTAATACTTCAATAGCAACCCTTCCATTATCAGCAGTGAGTATCTTAGCACCTTTGGAACTTAAAGCTTGAGACAAGACATAAATATTTCTTATGTCATCATCTACAATTAATACTTTTTTTTCTTTTAAGTTTATATTACTAACATTTTGAGCCTTGGCTTTTGTTCCCACTTTAACTCTATGCATAAAAATATCTACTTCATCAAGGAGTCTTTTTTGAGAAGAGACGGTTTTAATAACGATAGTATCTGTATATTTACGTAAATGTATTTCTTCCTCTTTGGTTAAATCTTTTCCTGTATAGATAATGATAGGAATATCAAAGTTATTTTCATGAATATACTCACAAATCTCATACCCGCTTCCATCTTTTAGTCCTAAATCAATGACAATTCCATCATAAATACGTCTTTTTAATTCTTTAATTGCTGACCCTTTTGAGGCAACTCCTTTGGATTTAACTGTTCCATTCCCTATGTATTCAATAAGCGCTTCTCTTTGGTTTTTGTCATCTTCCACAATAAGTAAATCTTTTACTGTTTTACTGTTAAAAAAGTTTATTTTTTCAATTACTTCAGTAATATCTTTTTTTTGAAGTGGTTTTTGACTATATCCTATGGCTCCATTCTCATGGGTTAGTTTTTCTTTTTCTTCCCCAGAAATTACATATACGGGTATTTGTCTTAAGTTTAAATTTGTTTTAAATTCTTTTAATACATCAATACCATTCATGTCAGGTAAACCCAAATCCAGAAGAACTCCCTTCACATCATAATCACGAGCCAAGGTGAGTCCATCTTTTCCATTCAGCGCAATTAATACATACTCATTTTTTTCATTAATTCTATCTCTTAAAATCTGCGCAAACTTGGCATCATCTTCTATAATTAAAAATGGTTTATCAGCAGCAGTGATAATATCAATATCATCAATCACCTGTGAAGTTTTATTAATATGGCTATCTTCTATTTCAGATACTTTAACTTTAGTCTCAACAATAGCATCAGTCTTTATATGTTTTTCTTCACTCTCAATATTTGGAATAACAATAGTAAAAGTACTTCCAACATTTAAATCTGAACTTACGTTTATGTTTCCACCTAAAATATGACTCAGCTCTTTACTGATAGATAATCCCAATCCTGTTCCTCCATACTCTCTACTGATACCACCTTCAGCTTGCTGAAAAGCTTCAAATATGGTTCTGAGTTTGTTTGAAGAGATACCAATACCCGTATCTTGAACAGTTATTTTTACTTTTGATTGTTCAGTTCTACTTATATCTATAGATATAGAACCTTTTTTTGTAAATTTCAAAGAATTTGATATGAGATTTCTTAATATTTGAGATAACCTATGTTTATCACTACTAATTTGACCTACATAAGTATCATTGATTTTTAAATCAAGGTTTTTTTCTTTTGCCTGATGCTCGAATTGAACAAAAATTTCATCTAGAAATACGCTTGAATTGAAATTATCAACAATAACATCTAACATCCCCGCTTCAACTTTTGATAAATCTAAAACATCATTAATTAAACGTAAGAGTTCATTTCCACTACTATTAATAATAGAAGCTTTTTTTATCTCTTCTTTATCCAAATGATCAAATTTATCTTCTTCTATCATTTCAGATAATAAAATTATTGAGTTTAGTGGTGTTCTTAATTCATGAGACATATTTGCTAAAAATTCTGATTTATATTTGCTCGATAGAGCCAAATCTTCAGCTCTTTTATCCAAATCAATTCGGGATTGTTCCAGAACTTCATTTTTTTCTTGTAGTTGAATCTGTTGTTCTTTCATCTGTCCATTGGATTCTTTTAATTGTTGTTGTTGTTCTTGCATTTGAGAGTTAGCTTCTTCTAGTTGTTGCTGTTGCTCTGCCATTTGAGAGTTGGCTTCTTCTAGTTGTTGTTGTTGTTCTTCCATTTCCACATTGGCTTTTTGGATACTTTCGTTTTGAATCATACTCTCTCGTAATAATTCTTTGACTTTTTTATTTGCTTGTGAAGTATAAATTGCTGTAGCAATAACTGTGTTTGACACTTCAAAAAACTCCAGTGTCTTTGAATCAAAAAGTTCATTGGAACCAAGCTCAATTACACCATAAACTTCATTGTTGTATAAAAGTGGATAGGTATATGTGTTTAAAGGAGGTTCACTTGATGTTCCTGTATCAATGGTAATTTGGGCTCTTTTAATATTTTTTAAGTGTATGGGTGTTTTCTGAAGTGCTACTTGACCAACTGTTCCTTGACCCAGTTTAAATCTATTTGATAGTTCCTCTCTTTGTACAAAGGCATAACTTGCATTTAATATCAACTCATCATCTTTTGTACTATAGACATACAAAGCTCCAACTCCAATATTAAGGTAAGAACCAAGATATGATATAGCTTTTGAGCTGGTAGTTAAAGTATCATTATCACCCAATAATATTTCATTCAGTCCTACAATCCCATTTTGTATCCATTGATCTCGTTCATTTTTATCCATGGTATAATTGATAGATTTTACAATGTTCGTAAAATCACCTCTATATTTACTCAAGTTAATTCTTGCATTCAAACTACCTTCTCTGGTTGCTTCACTCATTTTATGAGAGTCTTCAATGAGTGAATTGAGTGAATTACCTAAAGAATTAACCGCCAATTGGAGACGTTTGTAATCCCCTTCATATTGTGTTTTTATTTGAGCTTGAAAATCACCACTAGAAAAACGTTTTAAACTATCACTCACGTCTCTTAGTGTTTTTACTGTGGAATCTATTGTTTGATTTATTCCCGAGGCCATTTTCCCAAAATCACCCAAGTATAGTTTTTCATTGATGCGAGTATCAAGTATTCCCTCGCTAGCTGCTTTATTGACTCTGCTTGAATCTCTGGTGATACTTAATAAGGTGCGAGAAAGATGTGCAAAAAGTTTTGAAACACCTTCTTCATCTCCTTCTTCTTTTTCATAAAAAATACCCTTACTAAGTTGTTTTATTTTTAAAGAGATATTTCCCATAAAGCTATTTTGTTTTTTCTGTTTTTTTTGAAGTTTGAGCAACAAAGCTAAAATATCTTGATACTTGGGAGATGTAAATTGTAAAGAGATATTATCAATATCTACATCTGCACCTTTGTTGAGCTTCTCTAATATATGAGTTATTTGAATTAAAAATTTTGAATCTATCCACATTGTTAAATCTCCTAAATCAATTCTTATCACATTTTACTCATGTTTTGTGGCAAAAATGTGGTTTTTTTTTCTAAGTTTATTTGTCACATAATTGTGTTTATATTATAAGAAGATTTTAAACTATATTTGCAACACTCTTATTCTATCCATCCTTTTACAATGCCTAACAATACGTCCATTTTAAGTGGTTTTGCAATAAAATCACTACAACCCACATCTAATGTTTTTTGTTTATCTTGATCCATGGCTTTTGCAGTTACGGCAATAATAGGTATGTTTTTTGTTTTTTCATTAGATTTTATGAGTTTTGTTGCTTCATAGCCATCCATAATAGGCATCATAACATCCATCAAGATTAAATTGGTATCAAGGTTTTCTTCTAACACCTCAATGGCAATTTTTCCATTTTCTGCTGTTAAGATTTCTGCTCCTTTTGAACTCAAAGCTTGAGATAAAACATAAATATTTCGGATATCATCATCAACCACTAAAATTTTTCTGCCCTTTAGATTAACATCTTGTGCACTTGATAGATTCTCTTTTGTTCCAACTTTAACCCTATGCATAAAGATATCAACTTCTGCTAGGAGTCTTTTTTCAGAGGATACAGTTTTTAATACAATGGTATCAGTATATTTACGTAGTTTTGACTCTTCCTCTTTAGTTAGAGACTTTCCTGTATAAATGATTATTGGTATTTTAAATGGACTTTGAGAAATATACTCACATACTTCATATCCCGTTCCATCTTTTAGTCCAAGATCAATAATAATCCCATCATAAATTCCTTTATCCAATTCTTTGATTGCAGTTGCTTTCGTGGCAACTCCTTTTGTTTTAACAGTACCATTACCAATAAATTCAATCAAAGCTTCTCTTTGAACCTTATCGTCTTCTACGATTAAAAGATCTTTGACTTGCTTTTCATTAAAAATATTTATTTTCTCAATGACATCAGATATTTCGCTATTTTGAAGAGGTTTTTGACTATATCCAATGGCACCATTTTCTTGAGTGAGACGCTCTTTGGCTTCACCTGAAATAACATATACAGGTATTGCACGTAGTGTTGGATTCATTTTAAATTCTTTTAACACATCAATACCGTTAATATCAGGCAAACCTAAATCCAATAATACACCTTTGATATCATAGTTTTTAGCCAATTTCAACCCTTCTTCGCCTGTATGAGCGATTAGAGCGAATTCTTTTTTATCATTAATTCTTTCGTGCAAAATTTGGGCAAAATTTGTATCGTCTTCTATGATTAAAAAAGGTTTAGTCACTCCTGTAATTTTATCTCTGTCATCATTTACTTCTTCTGTTGATTTATCGTGAAATTGTTCTTGAGTTACAACAGGTGATTCCAAGACTTTAGATATTATTCTCTTGGGTGAGGTGTGTATTTTTGTATCTTTACTAAGGTTTGGTATGGTTATTGTAAAAGTACTTCCTTTATTTAACTCTGAGTGAACATTTATATTTCCCCCAAGTATATGAATAAGCTCTTTACTAATAGATAAGCCCAATCCAGTTCCCCCATACTCTCTACTGGTGCCTCCTTCAGCTTGTTGGAAAGCTTCAAAAATAGTTTGTAATTTTGTATCAGATATACCAATTCCTGTATCACTAACGCTTATTTGAAGTTCACCTTTAGGTGAAGTATCTAAACTCAGTGTAATTGAACCTTCTTTGGTGAATTTTAAAGAGTTCGAGATAAGATTTCTCACAACTTGTGATAATCGATCCCTATCACTTTGTATAGTTTTGCCATAAGTATCAGAAATAATAAGTTTTAAGTTTTTTTCTATTGCTTGGTGTTCAAACTGTATATACAAATCTTCCACAAACTCCGTAGAGTTAAAATCATCCACAATGATATCCAACATTCCTGCTTCAACTTTAGATAGGTCTAATACATCATTAATTAGCCGCAGGAGTTCATTTCCACTGTCATGAATAATTGAAGCTTTTTTTATCTCCTCCACATCTAAATGTTCGTGTTTGTCTTCTTGTAACATCTCGGATAAAAGAATAATGGAGTTTAAAGGAGTACGAAGTTCGTGGGACATATTTGCCAAAAACTCTGACTTGTATTTACTAGACATTGCTAAGTCCTCTGCACGTTTATCCAAATCTTTTTGAGACTGTTCTAAATAAACATTTTTTTCTTTTAATTGTTGCTGTTGTTCTTCCATTTGTGCATTGGCTTCTTCTAATTGTTGCTGTTGCTCTTCCATTTGTGCATTGGCTTCTTCTAATTGTTGCTGTTGCTCTTCCATTTCAACGTTGGCTTTTTCTATATTCAGATTTTTTATTTTAGTTTCTTCCAATAATTTTACTACTTGCAAGTTTGATTTAGAAGAAGATAAGGCAGTTGCTATGATTTGATTAGAACTATCGAAAAAT
>Ga0209826_1001542_pt1 | contig 15977 bp, 9 predicted proteins | sample GOMGulsemesocosm_5_FD_184637 | JGI IMG/M metagenome (GOLD analysis project Ga0209826, IMG submission 184637) | Methane-oxidizing microbial communities from mesocosms in the Gulf of Mexico - GOM15C Gulf of Mexico (SPAdes) (version 2) | ecosystem: Environmental > Aquatic > Marine > Cold seeps... | reverse complement strand
TTTGATGACCGTGGTACTGCTGTATTCCTTTGGGGTTTTTGGCCTGCAGGACAGTATCAGCCAAGGCATCTTCCAATTGGTGTCTATCCTCACGACCACCGGTTTTGCCACCACCGACTTCAGTGCCTGGCCCAATGTGCTGCCCTTTATTTTGTTCTATTTTGCGTTTATGGGGGGCTGCGCCGGCTCAACCGGCGGCGGAATTAAGGTCATTAGAATCTTGCTGCTGCTGAAGCAGGGCGGGCGCGAGATCAAGCGGCTGATTCACCCCAACGCCATCATCCCAATTAAGGTCGGCAATACCAGCGTCTCGGATCGTGTGGTGGATGCAGTCTGGGGCTTTTTCGCCGTTTATGTGTTCGCGTTCTTTGTGATGTTTTTAGCGCTGATCGGCACCGGACTGGATGTCGTCACCGCCTTCTTTGCCGTCGGCGCCTGCATCAACAACCTAGGACCCGGCCTCGGCGAAGTGGCGGCTCACTACGGCGACATCAACGACCCAGCCAAGTGGGTACTGTGTTTTGCCATGCTCTTAGGACGCTTAGAGGTCTTCACCCTGCTGGTGCTGTTTAGCCCTATGTTCTGGAGAAGATAAGGGCTTCAAGCCAGTGAGCTGATCAATATATTTTTGGTGAGCCGCTAGGCTGCTCTTTGAAACGTTTGTACTCCCACTGATACTGCTCTGGTACTTCACGCACACAGGCTTCAACGGTACGATTTAAACCGTTTAGCGCGGTATCAGTATCGTCGCTGTAACTTCCCTCATCGACCTCTTTAAACACCACTTCAAAGCCTCCGCTCACCCGCTTGGCGTAGCAGGCCACTAGACGGCAGCCCGTGCGTTGCTGCAGGTTGTGCAGCAACGTCATGGTCAGCGCCTGCTGTCCAAAAAACGCCGCGAACTCGCCGCCGCTGGCGTCCGGTACCTGATCCGGCAGAATCGCTGTCAGCCCGCCGGTGCGGAGAAACTTCAGCAACTTTGCCACACCTCGGTGATTGGTCGGCGCCAATCTGCCACCCTGTTGCTCGCGCGCGGCAACCATAATATCGCCAACCGACGTCATAACCGGCGGCTGAAACATCACCATCATCGGGGCAATTTCAGACATAAAACCGCTGAATATCTCCCAGTTGCCCATGTGTGGCGCCACCAGAATAACGCCCTGCCCCTTGGCCAGCTCCGTTTCAATCAAGGCTTGATTACGCACGGCTTTAATTCTGGGTTTGAGCCAGTGTTGGTAGCTCCGCAACCACACAGCGGGCACTTCCAGTGTTAATTGGCAGGTTTCAATCATGCTGCGTTTGGCTAAACGCTCGCGCTCCTCTGCGGAGAGTTCCGGTAAACACAGATCAATATTTTTGCGTGTGACATTGGCAAAGCGACTATTGCTGTAGGACATTGCCACACCGAGAGCGGTACCCAAAGCGCGACTGAACCACAGAGGCAGGTAAGAGGCCGCTTTGATAAAGCCAACCGCGAGTTTCTCTTTTGCGGGTATTGTTCGATTATTGGTTGTTGTCATTTTCTGCACTGAAGATTCACGACTGGATTGCGCAGGAGCTTACTAGAGTCGCTCTCAGCCCCCAACACTCAAGGGTTAAAATCTGTGACATTTACTTAATTTAACTGCCAATAAACCCATGTGAGCACATCAATCTGAGCCCTATGGCGACAAACGCTTATTTTCTGCCTCATTTTTAGTGGCTTGCCTTGGTCGTAGCCGCCAAGCGGGGCTATAATCTCGCCCTTTGTGTAGCTATTCCCTCGAGGTTTTATACCGAACCTAGGCGGTAGCCGTTAAATTCGAATTCTTTGCTGGAGGCGCAGGCAACCGTGTCTGATACTAACTCACCCGATCCAAAACCTGACGTAGCTACTTTCCAGGGGCTGATTTTAGCCCTGCAACAATACTGGGCCCGCCAAGGTTGCGTGATCCTGCAGCCGCTGGATATCGAAGTTGGGGCGGGTACTTTTCACCCGTCTACCTTCCTGCGCGCCATTGGCCCAGAGACTTGGAACAGTGCTTACGTGCAGCCTTGTCGTCGCCCGACCGACGGCCGCTACGGTGAGAACCCTAACCGCCTGCAGCACTACTACCAGTTCCAGGTGATGATGAAGCCATCACCTGACAATATTCAGGAACTCTACCTCGAGTCCCTGCGTGAACTGGGTGTCGACACCAACGTGCACGACGTGCGCTTTGTCGAAGACAACTGGGAGTCGCCAACCCTCGGCGCCTGGGGTCTGGGTTGGGAAATATGGCTGAACGGCATGGAGGTGACGCAGTTCACCTACTTCCAGCAGGTCGGCGGCCTCGAGTGCTTCCCGGTCACAGGTGAAATCACCTACGGCGTCGAGCGTATTGCCATGTACCTGCAGGGCGTCGATTCCATCTACGACCTAGTGTGGACCATTGGCCCAGACGGCGAGAAGGTCACCTACGGGGATGTGTTCCACCAGAACGAAGTGGAAATGTCGCATTACAACTTTGAAGAAGCCGACATCGACTTCCTCTTCCAGACCTTTGACAAATGCGAGAGCGAGTCGGCGCGTCTGATCACCAAGGGCCTGCCGCTACCAGCCTACGAGATGGTGATGAAGGCGTCCCACGCCTTTAACCTGCTCGATGCCCGTCACGCGATTTCTGTGACTGAGCGTCAGCGCTACATCTTGCGCGTCCGGACTCTGGCCCGCGGTGTGGCTCAGGCCTACTTCGACGCTCGCCGCAAGCTGGGCTTCCCTATGGCGCCAAGCGAGCTGAAAGATCAGGTCATGGCGCAACTGGTTGAACTCGAAGCCGCCGAAGCCAAGAAGTCTGAAAAAGCCGCGGCGAAAGCTGCCAAACAGGCCGCTAAGCAAGCTCAAAAAGAAGGTGCACAATAATGTCTGCTGATTTTCTCGTAGAACTGGGCACCGAAGAGCTGCCACCAACACAGTTAAAAACCCTGATGAACGCTTTTCATCAAGGTATTGAAAAGGGCTTGAAAGAGCTGGATCTGCCATTTGATTCGCTGCAGGCCTTTGCGGCGCCGCGCCGCCTGGCAGTGGTTGCCAAGCAGCTGGCCGACAAGACGCCAACTCAGGAAATTACCGCCTGGGGCCCGCCTGCGAAGATCGCCTTTGACGGCGACGGCAACCCAAGCAAAGCCGCCGTTGCCTTCGCCAAGAAGAACGGTGTTGAGGTGAGCGATCTGCAAACCGCCAACGACGGCAAGATCGACAAGCTGATGGTCACCGTGACCAGCGGCGGCGAGCCGACCGTAGAAAAGCTGGCCGCAATTGTAGAGGCTTCGGTGAACGCCCTGCCAATCGCCAAGCGCATGCGCTGGGGCGCTAGCCGCACCGAATTTATTCGCCCGGCACACTGGTTGGTAATGTTGTTTGGCGATGAAATCGTCGACGCTGAGATCCTCAGCGTGAAGTCTGGCCGCGAGACCCGCGGTCACCGCTTCCACTACAACCAAGAGCTGCAGATAGACAACGCCTGTGACTACCTGAAGAAACTGCCAAACACCGCCTATGTGCAGGTGGATTACAGCGCACGTCAGGACGTGATCCGCGCTCAAGTTGAAGCCGAGGCCGCTAAGGTTGGCGGCGTTGCCGTGATCGATCAGGACCTGCTCGACGAAGTGACCGGCCTGGTTGAATGGCCTGTGGCCCTCACAGGCCGCTTCGATGACAGCTTCCTCGAGATTCCGTCTGAAGCCCTCATCTACTCGATGAAAGAGCACCAGAAGTACTTCCCAGTTGTAGATTCTGAAGGCAAGTTGCTGCCGCACTTTATTACGGTCGCCAACATCGAGAGCAAAGACCCACAACAGGTCATCAGCGGTAACGAGCGAGTGATTCGTCCACGTTTGGCCGACGCCGTGTTCTTCTTTGAAACCGATAAAAAGAGCACCCTGAGCGACTTCCGCCAGCGTCTCAAGCCGATCGTTTTCCAGGCACAGCTGGGTTCTATCTTTGATAAGACCGTGCGCATCAAGGCCCTGGCTGGCGCTATCGCCAAACAGATCGGTGCCGATGTCAGCAAAGCTGAGCGAGCCGCCGAGCTGTGTAAGTCAGACCTGGTTACCAACATGGTTGGCGAGTTCGACAAGATGCAGGGTGTGGCTGGCTACTACTACGCCCTCAACGACGGCGAAGACGCCGAGGTTGCTAAGGCCTTAGACGAGCAGTACCTGCCGAAGTTCTCTGGCGACATGCTGCCGACCACCAGCACAGGTACCATCATTGCCCTCGCCGATCGCCTCGATACCCTCACCGGTATCTTCGGCATTGGCCAGAAGCCTACCGGCTCGAAAGACCCGTTTGGTCTGCGCCGCTCAAGCCTCGCCGCGCTGCGCCTGCTGGTCGGCAAAGAGCTGAACCTTGATCTCAAAGCCCTGCTCACCCAGGCAGCTAAAGGTCATGGAGATAGCATTGAAGACGCCACTGGTACCGTTGAGACCTGCTTCACCTACATGGTCGAACGCTTCCGCTCTTGGTATGTAGAAGAAGGCATAGCCGCTGAAGTCTTCCTGGCAGTAAGTGCCAAGAAGCTCAGCGAGCCGCTGGATATCAACAATCGTGTGCAGGCGGTTGACGCCTTCAGCAAGTTGCCAGAAGCCCAGGCTCTGGCTGCCGCCAACAAGCGTGTCTCCAACATTCTGGCCAAGCTCGAGGGTGATATCGCTACCGAGATTAACAGCGATCTATTCGCTGAAGACGCCGAGAAAACATTGGCCGAGGAGGTTGCCGCCAAGGCCGAACTGGTTGCACCGCTGTTTACCGAGCGCAAGTACACAGAAGCCCTGGCCGAACTGGCTGGGCTGCGTGAGTCTGTGGATAAGTTCTTCGACGAAGTGATGGTGATGGCCGACGATCTGGCGCTGCGCAACAATCGTATCGCTCTGTTGAATCAGCTGCGCAACCTGTTCCTGGAAGTGGCCGACATTTCCATTCTGGTGCCTGCTAAAGCTTAATACAGCGAAGGCTGAAACATAGAGTAAACACTATGCAATTGGTTATCTTGGATCGTGATGGTGTCATCAATCAGGACTCTGACAACTACGTAAAGTCAGTCGATGAGTTCCAGTTGATTGACGGTAGCGCAGAAGCAATCGCTCACTTACATAAAAGTGGTTTCACCGTTGTGGTGGCGACGAATCAATCGGGCTTATCGCGCGGGCTTTTTGATCTCGACGACCTTGAGGCCATGCACGCCAAGCTCAATGATGCCGTGATCGACGCGGGTGGAGAATTGTCAGGTATATTCTACTGCCCGCACGGACCGGATGACGGCTGCTACTGTCGAAAACCTGAGACCGGACTGATTGACGCCATTGAGGCTGAGTTTGAAATTTCAGCAGCGGGTAGTCCGTTAGTCGGCGACAGCATTCGCGACCTACAAGCCGGTTTGGATAAGGGCTGCGAACCCATGTTGGTGATGACCGGCAAGGGTGAGCGCTCATTAGCCAAGCTTCAGGCAAGTGATGATGACAGCGGTATCGCCGTCGACAGTCTGCCGCAATTTGCCAACCTGCGCGCTGCGGCCGATTACATTATCTCGCACTACAAGACTGACGAAACTGACACAAGCACAGAGCCATAAGCCGCGAGTAAAGCCAGTTGAGCGACCTGCCCTACTGGCTTTTTTGTATCGCTATAGAATTCATCCACTGAATGACCGATAACCACAATAACTATGCATACTCTTCGCTCTCTATTGCTCTATCTTATTCTGCTGCCCTTCACCCTGCTCTTCGGTGCCTTCTGCGTACTGCTACTGCCCGTACCCTACCGCCCACGCTACAATATCATCATGAGTTTCAACCGCCTCGCCCTATTCGCGCTGCGTTATTGCTGTGGGATAAAGCACAACATAAAGGGCGGTGACGACCTACCCGATGTGCCTTTTGTAGTGATTGCCAAGCATCAATCCATGTGGGAGACATTTTTCCTACAACTGCACTTCGCACCTATGTCCACTGTACTCAAGCGCGAACTGTTACGTATCCCTGGCTTCGGCTGGGGCCTAGCCCTGCTCAAGCCCATCGCCATTGATCGCAGCAACCCCCGCGGGGCACTGAGGAAGGTAAAGAGCCTCGGCACCCAGCGCCTAAACGAAGGCAGTAATGTGCTGATTTTCCCAGAGGGAACCCGCACGGAATTTGGCAGTGTAGGCAACTATGCCCGCAGTGGCGCCGATATCGCCATCAACGCCAATGCGCCAATCATTGCCGTGGCACACAATGCCGGGTTGTATTGGCCCAAGGCAGGCATAACGCAATATTCAGGCACCATCGAGGTATCGATCAGCCACCCTTTCTACGCCGAGGGCCGCAACAGTAAGCAGCTCACCGCTGACGTAAAGGCATGGATTGAAGGTGAGATCATCCAGATGGCTCAGAGTCGTTAGGCTACCGCTAAAATAATGACTTTAAACAAACACCTATTTGTCTTTTTAAACCTCTTTCATAAACAGAGAATCTGCACCTAAATTGCCATTAGTACACTAGACTCAGCATAGTCATGCGGCTCTGCCACCTGTGCATGTCAAAAACCTTTAGATTCCATGGATGAAAGTTCGCTATGCTTAAGCTGTCTAGTCGACAAATGAAAATCACAGCGCTACTCGCGTTTTGTCTTTTTACGTTAACAGCCTGCAGCAAACCTCAGCCCCCTGTCAGTATCGCCATAAACCCTTGGCCGGGTTATGAATTCCTTTACCTCGCCGAACAAAAGGGTTTCTTTAAGCAGCTTGGGGCAGACATTAAGCTGGAGCAACTCAGCTCATTGGGCGACGCTCAACGTGCATATATCAATGGCCGTGTTGATGGCCTAACCAGCACCATCATTGAAGCTGTGCAGGCCGAACCTCTTGGCGGCAAACCTCTCAAGGTGGTTTTAGTCACCGATTACTCTAACGGAGGCGATGTTATATTGGCTTCCAAAACCTACCCAGATATGAACAGCCTAAAGGGTAAAACCATTGGTTGTGAGGTTTCGTCTTTGGGTATTTTCATTCTTCAGCGAGCGTTAACAAAAGCCGGCTTGACCCTGTCGGACGTTAACATCGTCAATGTCGAGCAGAGCAGTGGCCAAGCGCGGTTAACCGAAGGCAAGATAGATGCGTTTATTACCTACCCTCCGGTCTCCGTCAACATTCTCGATAGCGGTGAATACCATCAGATTTTCAACAGTTCACAAATTCCCTTTGAGATCATTGATACCGTCTCCATCGCTACCGATGTGCTCACGCAGCGCCCTGAGCTAGTCACTCAATTGCACCAAGCTTGGCAAATGGCGCTGGATTACACCGGCAAGAACCCAGAAGAAGCCTATCGCATAATGTCTGAGCGCGAGGGTATCAGCTCCAACGATTTTAAAGATGTACTTACCGATTTAAAAATTCTAGATAGCTCCCAGCAGGCGGCCATCTACCAAGACCCTGATAAATTTGAGGCTTCAGCTCGCGCGGTATGTGAAACCTTGGTTCACACTGACTCACTCTCAGTGGACTGCCAGCAGCAAGCCCCCCTTCTGTATAGAGGGAAGATTTAAAACCTCTCAATATGAGCCTACTTAAAAAGTTTAAGAACTCTCTCGCCTATAAACTTAACGCGCCCATCGCTGGCGCTACCCTGCTCATATTGGGTGTTTTGTTTGTGGTTATGTATTCAAGCAGTGATCAACTGCTTGAGCGGAAAATATTGAGCGAAGCGCGCTACATCACCAACAGCGTGATTATATTGGCTGAAATGTCAGACAGCTCTAACGAGCGTACCAGGGTTATCAAGTCGTTAGCCACGAACCATAAAATTCTGCGTTTATCCTTAATTCAAAATAAGACCAAAGTTGTCGTCAGTGATAATCATCAACAATTTTTAGGCAAGAACATTGCTGATACCGTCAACCCAGAAGCCTTGGCGGCACTTATTCAATACCGAGAGCTGGGTAATAAGCCGACCCTGTCACTCTTCCACGGTGATACTTTTTATCAGGTTATGAACGTCAACCTGGTTGATCATGACATTCATCGTCTACGCCCTTATACGGTCTTCCTTGCCTACGATATGAGCGAGGGTATCGCCAACGTACAAATACAGGTCTTCAATGTCCTGTTAACGGTCATGCTGGGCATGGGGTTGTCCTTGCTCACGGTCAACTACCTACAGAAACGCCTGCTGTTAAAACCCATCAATGACATGATCGAGATCATGCAACTGCAGCAACTCAGCAGTGAACCCATTCCCCTGCCCACTAGCAGCAATGATGAGCTGGCAAAGCTTGCCAGCAACTACAACCAATTAAGCCAAGATAACGCTCGCCGAGATAAAGAGCTCAAAAAGACCCGCAAATATATTGATGGTATAACCAATCAGGTGCCCTTTTTGTTATCGTACATTGACTTGGATTTGAATTATCAATTCGTCAATGAGATGTACGAACAATGGTTCCAACACCCTGCTAGTGACTATATTGGTCGGCCGGTCGGCTTCACAGGTGACGAGCAAACACGCCAGAGCCTCGCCCCCTATTTAGAGCAGGCTTTAGCAGGTGAAAAGGTGACCTTCGATCTTGAAGTTCCAATCACAGAAAATCATAACATTCGCTTTATCCGGGTTTGCTATCAACCCGATATCGATGAGCAGGGAACAATACAGGGCCTTTTTTCCACGATAGAAGATACAACCGATGCCCGCACCACCGAAGAACAATTACACAAATACGCCAGTGATCTCGAGTTTCAAACCTGGGCTCTAGAGGATGCAAAAGAGCAGGCTGAAGAAGCTACACACTCAAAGTCTGAATTTCTCGCCAACATGAGTCACGAGATACGTACGCCTATGAACGGTGTTCTCGGGATGCTGCGATTACTGGAAGGTGAATCATTAACAGAGCAGCAACACCGCTACGCACACCTAGCCAAATCCAGTGCTAACTCCCTGTTAATTTTGATCAACGACATACTCGACTTTTCAAAAATTGAAGCCGGAAAATTAGAGCTAGAACAAATCGAATACAACCTATTCTCTGAGCTGGAAGATATTGCCGACAGCGCGGCCTTTAGCGCCCATGAAAAAGGTCTGGATTTTCAGCTGCAGCTGCCCTGGTCCCTAGCCTACAAGATCACTGGCGACCCAAGTAGGCTGCGACAGATCATCACCAACTTCACCAGCAATGCCATCAAATTCACTCATCAGGGCTGTATTTCTCTGAGCGTGGAGATAAACGAAGTCAAAGGCAGTGAAACTCAACTGCTTTTTTCAATCAGTGACACTGGTATTGGCATCTCCGCCGACAAACAGGCACAGCTCTTTGATGCATTTTCTCAAGTGGATGCCTCAACCACTCGTCAATACGGCGGCACCGGTTTGGGGCTCTCTATTGCCAAACAGCTTGTACAATTAATGCGTGGCAGCATCGGTGTTGAAAGTAGCGAAGGGCAAGGCAGCCGCTTTTGGTTCAGCGTGCCGCTGCAGCAGGCCAGCCCCCTCAAACCACTGGCAAAACTGTCGCAGACCCGTGACATTCAACATGCTTGGGTAATATCGCCGCACGATTATTTGCCTGGCCTATTGCAGCCACAACTGGAAATACTCGGTATCGAGAGTATGCAATCCATCAATATGAGCCCTAAGGATTCTCTCGATACTAGCAAGCTGATGGCTGCAGTTTCCTCCAAGCAATCATTGATGATCGTTGACTCAGTATTATTTGATTCAGAAAAATCAAATGACCCTCAGTGGCGCGCCCTGATTGAGTTATTGCTCGATGCGATACAATCCACAGGGCAGGCACAATGGTTAATTCTTAAGCGACAAAGTAAACACACCTTTGATGTTCCAAGCCACGCGCATATGCTCAACCTGCCCGCGACGCCTCGCAAGATGCTCAAGGCCTTACTCAATACAGTCGCAACAACGCAAACCGCTAAACATGACAAACCACGCTTAAATAGCCACACAGCACGAATATTGATCGTGGAAGACAACCTGATCAACCAAGAAGTCGCTCTCGCCACATTGGAGGAATTGGGTTACAGCGCTGACGTCGCCGACAATGGTCAAGCCGCACTGCAAGCATTAGCCGATGCACCGACAGAGAAACCCTATTTATTGATCTTCATGGACTGCCAAATGCCAGTTATGGATGGCTATCAAGCCACCGCCGCCATTCGCAAACAGTCGCACAATATACCCAACCCGCGAATCCCCATCATTGCGATGACCGCCAATGCAATGAAAGGTGATCAGCAAACCTGCCTAGACGCGGGAATGGATGATTATATCGCCAAGCCCATCGATCCAGAGACCGTAGAGGAAAAACTCCAGCACTGGCTCAGCGATGAGCTCAGCAAGGATATCGCCAAACAAGAAGAACAAAGCGCCGAGCCTTTTTCACCAGAAACATCCACTCTGGAAACCCTGAGCACTGAAGCCGACAAAAATATTTGGGATAAAGACTCACTTTACAAGCGTGTCAGGGGCAAACCTGAACGTGTCGCAAAACTCATTGGCCTGTTTCTCGACGACATGCCCGAGCGAATAGTCAGTATGGAGACGAGACTCAACGCGGGTGATTGTGATGAAGTCAGTAAACTAGCGCACACGGTGAAAGGCGTTGTTTCCCACCTAGGTGGTCTCAAATTACAGGCGTTGGCCGCGGACATGGAGAAGGCGGGTAAATCCTCTGACCTTGAGCAACTCCAGCTTATCTGGCCAAGTTTTTCAGAAGCCTATAGCCAATTAGAAACCATACTGGCCAGTGAACACAAAAGCTTAACCTCCTAGCAGGCTCAATCTAGACGCTGATTGCAAGCCCGCAACTATTAAGTCAAACCGTAAGCCAACAATAGGCCCAGTATCTAAATACTGATCTACCCTGTCCGCTTTAATCAACGCACCCGCGGACCATTAATCGAGATATTCAGTGTCTCATCAACTGTATTTAGCTTAAATATATCTTCAGCTGCGACTGTCGTTCTCATGCTCAAAAAAAGCAATGACTGCGGTTAATAGTCTTATCTTAGCGCTCAAGTAGCGATGCCATAACAATGTTAATAATAATAATTTAGATTGTGATTTAGTATCAATGGGTGTTTAGTACTTTTTACAGTCGTCACATTACTTAGCCACCTTCCATGACAAACCAACCGGCAAGCGTCAGGACGACCTAAATGGATTTTTTGCAGGAGCATAAAAAAGGCCCCTAAAAAGGGGCCTTTTTTCCTGATCGGTTAAGCGAGAACTTAAACGTCGAGGTTTTCCACCGCCAGTGCATTGGTTTCAATAAACTCGCGTCGTGGTTCTACTTGATCCCCCATCAGCGTGGTAAAAATCTGATCCGCTGAGATGGCATCCTCAATGGTCACCTGCAACATACGACGCGCTTCAGGGTCCATTGTGGTTTCCCACAACTGCTCAGGGTTCATCTCACCCAAACCCTTGTAGCGCTGAATGCTGTAGCCACGGCGGGAGTCGGTCATCAACCATTCCAGTGCCTCTTTGAAGGTTTCCACTTCACGCTGGCGCTCACCGCGGGACATGTACGCGCCCTCTTCAAGCAAGCCGTTCAGCTGATTACCAAGATGTACTATCGACTTGTATTCGCCCGACTGGAAGAAGTTGTGGGCTATTGGGTAGTCCGTTGGTACACCGTGAGCGGTGATACGAATTAATGGCAATTGCAGGTGACGCTCACTGTCTTCCTCAATCATCACTTCATAGCGGTGGCTACCGGTCGTATTGCCTGTATCCAAACGAGCCATTAACTTATCGGCCCAAGCGACCATAGCCTCCTTGTCTTTAAGGTCTTCCTCATTCAAAGGCGGCAGGTAGATCAGCTGCTCAAGAACTTCCGTTGGGTACAGACGAGCCAGACGCTCTATTGTCGCCATGACCGCCCTGTAATCCTGCACAAGCGACTCTAAGCCAGTGCCGCCAATACCAGGAGCGTCAGTGCTTGTGTGTAGCATAGAGCCATCCAGAGCAGCTTGGGTCAGGAACTGAGTCAGAGCCTCATCATCCTTCAGGTATTGCTCTTGCTTACCCTTACTGATCTTGTACAGAGGTGGCTGGGCAATGAAGATATGGCCACGCTCGACCAGCTCACGCATCTGACGGAAGAAGAAGGTCAGCAGCAGCGTACGGATGTGCGAACCATCGACGTCGGCATCGGTCATGATGATGATGCTGTGGTAGCGCAGTTTATCTGGGTCAAATTCAGAGTTACCAATGCCGCAACCTAGCGCCTTAATCAGCGTGCCGACTTCCTGGCTCGACAACATCTTATCGAAACGGGCTTTCTCAACGTTGAGGATCTTGCCCTTCAACGGCAGGATAGCCTGAGTTTTACGGGCGCGGCCCTGCTTGGCAGAACCTCCTGCTGAGTCACCCTCCACCAGGTAAATTTCAGAGAGAGCCGGATCTTTCTCCTGACAATCCGCCAACTTACCCGGTAGACCAGCTATATCCAGTGCGCCCTTACGACGAGTCATCTCACGGGCTTTACGCGCCGCTTCACGGGCTCTTGCCGCATCAATCATCTTGCCAACAATTAACTTGGCTTCCTGAGGGCTTTCCATCAGGTAGTCGTTAAAAGAGATTGCCATTTCCTGCTCAACCGCGGTCTTCACCTCAGAGGAAACCAATTTGTCTTTGGTCTGCGAGGAGAACTTAGGATCTGGAACCTTCACTGAGATAATCGCCGTCAGACCTTCACGGGCATCGTCACCGGTGGTGCTGACTTTATCTCTCTTACCCAGACCTTCGCGCTCAATATAACCGTTCAGGCCGCGGGTCAGAGCGGCGCGGAAGCCCGCCATGTGTGTGCCACCGTCGCGCTGCGGAATGTTGTTGGTATAGCAGTAGATATTTTCTTGGAAGGAGTCATTCCACTGCAGAGCCACTTCTACGCCTACGCCGTCTTCTTCACGGAAGTTACTGAAGTGCATTACCTTGTTTATCGGGGTCTTATTCGTATTTAAGTAATCGACAAACGCTTTCAGGCCGCCTTCGTACTCGTAAACATCTTCCTTACCCGAGCGCTCATCTTTCAGGACAATACGTACGCCAGAGTTCAAAAATGACAGCTCACGCAGACGCTTGGCTAGTTGGTCGAAGTGAAATTCAATGTTGGTGAAGGTCTCCCCAGACGGATGAAAACGCAATTCAGTACCACTGGTTTCACTGTCCCCCACAATCGCCAGTGGCGCCTGTGGTACACCGTGTACATAGGTTTGCTCGTGTATTTTCCCTTCACGTCGAATGGTCAAAATCAGCTTTTCAGACAGAGCGTTTACAACCGAAACACCCACACCGTGCAGACCACCGGATACCTTGTAGGTATTGTCATCGAACTTGCCGCCAGCGTGGAGCACCGTCATGATCACTTCCGCCGCTGAAACACCCTCTTCGTGTATCTCAGTCGGAATACCACGACCATTATCACTAACAGAGACAGATTCATCCGGGTGAATAACCACTTTAATTTCTGAACAGTGGCCCGCCAGAGCTTCATCGATGGAGTTATCGACGACCTCAAACACCATGTGATGTAGACCTGTTCCGTCGTCTGTATCACCGATGTACATCCCTGGGCGCTTACGAACGGCGTCCAAACCTTTCAAAACTTTAATGCTGGACGAGTCGTAAGTAGTCTCTTCTGACATAGTTCACTCCAACGCGCTTGGCGTTTTTCAGCTGTCTTATTGTTTTAATATCGTTACCTCTGCCCCATGGCAAAGGTCAATTTACGCTTTACTTGTGCCTACAGTGTTTGTTCCGCGTTCGTAATACTGTTTGGCACAGCACCATGTTCCACGTGAAACACCTTAGTTTCTCCGCCCGACTGAAAAGTATCAGGCCAAGAGTTCAATAAAATATCTCGTTCAACACCCGTAACAAAGATCTGAGTATTCATATCACACAACCACTGAGCCAGCGTTGCACGAAAGCGAGCATCCAATTCAGCGGGTAAATCATCAATCAAATAAATACAGGTGCGTCCAGTAAGTTGGCTAAACACCTGCCCCTGTGCGATGAGCAGTGCACAGGCTACAATTTTTTGTTGTCCTCGAGATAAAATATCAGCAGCTAGGCTTCTTCCGATGGTTATTTTCACATCTGCCCTTTGGGGTCCCTGCCGGGTGTAACCTAAATCTAGATCGCGCTGCTGATTAATTTCTAATAGCTCACCAAGCGGCTGTTCCCTATCCCAACCACGATAATAACCCAGCTTAACGTCTTTAAGGTCTTCAAATCCATCCACAAGGCCTCTGTAAGCCTCATTTAGCAACGAAAAGACCCTTGAACGCATACCATCCATCTCTGTGGACAAACGAGCTAATTCAGCATCCCAAGGCGCTAACATCAAGCGGTCTATTTTATCACGTCGGAGCAGACTATTGCGGTGTTTTAGACACTTTTGCAGCCCTTTCCAGAGGTTAATAAAGGATGGTTCCACGTGGAACACTAGCCAGTCCAGGTATTGGCGTCGGATACTGGGGGATCCATCCAGTAGCTCAAACGCATGGCTGTCGATAGCAAGTACAGGCAGATTTTCAGCCAGCTCTACCGCTGACATAACGTTTCGACCATCGATACGAATAAGTCCTTCACCATTACGTGAACGCTTAACCCCCACAGACACATCATCAGCAATGCTTGATGCCGAGTTAAGTCGAGCAAAAACCGTAAAATGATCACGGTCGTGGTTAATTAGGGTCTTGTGTTTTCGGGAACGGAAGGAACGACCAAGGGATAGGATATTAATGGCTTCTAGCAAGCTGGTTTTGCCGCTGCCATTAGCACCATAAATGATATTGAGCCTAGATGCTGGCTCAATATCAACAGGTTTCAGGTTTCGAAGATTCTGGACCGACAGGCGTCGGATAGACATAAAAAAGGAGGTTTTTAAATAGGTCTGCCGCCTTACAAACGCATAGGCATGACAACATAGACAGAATCGCCGCCGTCTGGCTCTTCCAGTAGTGCACTGCTATTGGAGTCAGACAAGGTCATCTTTATATTATCTGAACTCAAAACACCACAAACATCCTGGAGGTAACTGACGTTGAAGCCTATTTCCAAGTCCTCATCGTTGTAATCAATCACAACCTGCTCTTCGGCTTCTTCCTGCTCAGGGTTGTTCGCAACTATCGTCAGCTGGCCTTCGGAGAAGGTTAAACGCACACCACGGTACTTTTCGTTGGAGAGGATAGCAGTACGGCTGAACGCTTGGCGCAACTCAGTACGGTCACCAAACACTTCTTTATTACCGCCTTTCGGCAGAACACGCTCGTAGTCAGGAAACTTGCCATCAACAAGCTTCGAGGTAAACGTGTAGGTCTCGGTAGCCACGCGAATATGATTACTACCCAAATTAACCTCAACATCACCGTTGCCGTCTAGCAAGCGGGCCAACTCAACCACACCTTTACGCGGTAAAATAGCCTGTACAGGTGCTGGGGTAGAAACAGAAATAGGACGGGTACACATCGCGAGTCGGTGGCCATCGGTGGCCACTGCGCGCAACTGGCCTTCCGTTACTTCCCATAACATGCCGTTAAGGTAATAACGTACATCTTGCTGCGCCATGGCAAAACCGGCGCGTTCGATCAGACGTTTAATATCCTGCTGCTCACAGTTAAATCGCAAGTCACCTTCAACTGGCTCAACATTCGGGAAGTCCGACGCCGGTAGGGTCGACAAAGTGAAGCGGCTGCGTCCAGACTTAAGGATAACGCGTTGATTTTCCTCAACAAAGTGAAGAATAGCGTCATCGGGTAGAGAACGACATATATCCACAAGCTTCTTTGCGGGTAAGGTTAGCTCGCCACTTTCACCCGCTTGATCCAGCTGTAATCGCGCAATGATTTCAACTTCCAGGTCAGTACCGGTCAGGGCCAACTGATCGCCATCGAGCACCATCAATACATTAGCCAATACAGGCAGTGTCTGACGACGTTCAACGACACCCGCTACCAGCT
>Ga0209826_1001541_pt1 | contig 15981 bp, 15 predicted proteins | sample GOMGulsemesocosm_5_FD_184637 | JGI IMG/M metagenome (GOLD analysis project Ga0209826, IMG submission 184637) | Methane-oxidizing microbial communities from mesocosms in the Gulf of Mexico - GOM15C Gulf of Mexico (SPAdes) (version 2) | ecosystem: Environmental > Aquatic > Marine > Cold seeps... | reverse complement strand
GTATTTGATTGTACACTGGCGAACTCCATCGTGCATCCAATATTCAGAGGCGAAAATGCCATTGCGGGCTGAATTGGCGCCATTTCAGAATTGTACAATATTAATTTGCCAAAAATTGTTTTTGACGTTGGGCCAGTCGCGGTGTTGGACGCATAGGTAGCACTTTCAGATCCTTGCGATGACCAGTCCAAATCAACAGCATGGATAACCGGCCAGTTGCCGTTAGCCCCTATATTGAGCTCTTGAGCGCCAGAATATTTATTCTGCCCATCAATTTTTACCTGTAATGATGCATTTCCGGAGAAAGGGCTACCATTTGTCGAAACAACGCCATAAACGATGGCCTTAGTTGGGCAATAACGCTTGTCGGGCATCACAACATAGTTTTCCAATTTTACGTAATCAACCTTGATGGAAGGTGGGTTTTCAACTTTAAATTTGGTCGGAGCAGGCCGTGCGCAATTCAATTCGTAATTCCAAGGTGCGGAACTAAATTCATGGCTGTCACCGACAATTTTTATCCATCCACTGACGGGCCCGTCAGCGTTATAGGGCGCACCATATTCATGAGAGAACGCGCCAGTACCAAGTGCGTTGGCGGTTGCCGCATACGTGTTGCTTTTGACACCATTGTCATCTTCGTAATGGAATTCAATTTCCATGCCCGGCTCAGACGCCTTGAAAGTGCCATTCAAAGTCATTCTGCAATAACCGTTGGGAAGCGATACCTCCTGCATGGAAAGCCATGAACCCAGCACAACAGGTTCCGCAGGAGCAAGGTCCGGCGCAGCATTGACCTGTGGTCCTGCCGATTTTCCGCAGGTAACATTGATTTTCGCTAGTTCATTCCAGCTTTCCGGCGGATAATCAGCCTGGGTCAGCCCATTCCCGTAAATCGAATAATGGCTATGCATATCAAAACCGATTTGAATGACCCTGTTTATATTGAAAATTGCCGAATTTTTTACACCCGATTGCCTCAATTGTTCCGCCATGTCGTTACATCTATTTTTGGCATAAGTGGTAAATGTAAGACCTGGAAGGCTAAGAGGGACCGTCAGATTCACCGAAGCAATGTTTTGCAGCCAAGTATATTGTTTCGAAACTTCAGATTCCGGGTGATCCACCCAAAGGCTCTCTTCCGTTCGCATGGACAAAGAAACTTTCCAATTTTTTATCCTGCTGGATTCATCGGGAAAATGTACCAGGGTATCTACATTGAGTGTTCCAAATCCAATTACCTCATATTCGCTGCCATTGCTCTTAATGACGCTGGAATTTGGATGAATAGTCGTAACATGTGTGTGGTGGGCCTGTACCGACTGCGAAGACAATAACACGATACTCAGCAGGCAAGCTGCGCTTGTGATAATGTTGGTATTCATGTCGATCTCCTTGTTTTGCTATCCATCGAAATTGATGTTTCAATAGATGTAAGTCGGGCGAACAGGGATATGAGTTCAAAAAACTCCGTGCAGCACAAAATTCAAGAACTTGATGTGACTGTTACGCGGCGATAAATCTGAAGGGTTCAGGTAATACTCTTATTATTAGAGTGATAGAATATACTTGTTTCGAACACATCATCAATGTCTAAATGGAAACAGAATTGTTAGGCGAAAGTGGCCTGAGCCAGAGATGAAGATTTGTTAGGTGACCGTGTGATCCCACTTGGTGAGTTCCGTCATTTCATCTCGGCCAAGAGCCCAAAAAATCCGATTACCTTGACAATCTTTCCAGCATCATTGACTTCGGTTACGTCGAAACCTGACATCACTAAGGCCCCATTCAAATGGACAGTCCAGTGATAACGACAGTGATTATTCTGTTTATCAACGTCGCTCGCTCGTGAGTAGACGGCACCGGGTATCTTCTTCTTTACGGCATAAACCATATCAATAAAGGCGTCTCGTCCCATGATATTATGATTGGGATCAACAAAGTGAACATTGTGTTCTAGTGCGGCCTCTGTAAGCGTCCGGACTTCGCTTTCTTCAGGAGTATTCCAAGTCTCTAGCATTTTATTTAGGTTCTCAAGATACGGTTCCATAATTACCTCAGGCTTTATTTGTATGTAGGTGGTTGATAGAAACTGCCATCCCGTCGTGGGCCGTTTAAGCCCTCTCAGAATTTTCCGTTATCGTTTTTCCACTCGCTTCGAGGGGCAATCTTTTCGGTTGTGTCCCAATGCTCAACCACTTTCCCATTTTCAATTCGAAAGAGATCGTAGAATGCAGAATGCACTCCGCTTGCGTAACCCTCACACACGCTCAGGACAAAGTTCCCTTCGGCTAGGACACGATGGACATGGCGATAGTCAATACGCCTGCAGGTCCCCTCTTTGCCGTCTAGGTAAGATTGCAGCTCTGCCACGTCATCCGTCAATTTTGGATTGTGCTCACTATAAATTTCCACGTCAATGAATTGTGTTAGTTGATGGAGTTGCTTGTCAATCATCACACTCTCAATGAAAGAACGTACCAAAGATCGATTATTTTCAGTGGACTCAAGGTCAACAGCCTCGGTTGGACCATCGATCATACTGTGGGCTGATGAGTTGGGTCCCAGTCTTTCTTGAATATTATCCCAATGCTCCACCGCCTGACCGTCTTCAAACCTGAAAACCTCAAAACCGATTTTCCGGCTCGCAAAGTCATATTCAGTATGCCCAAACACGAATTCAGCATCCTCGAAGGCGCGAACAATATTCACGCGAGGCATGGTCTTGGAGAGGCGTTTAAAAAGTGACGCCAAGCCTTCACTACCTTCTTGAGTTTGTGGATTGTGTTGGATGTAGCGGGCCTCATTAACTACAGCGATCGGTCCGGGCTCGCCCGTCTCAATACTTTTCAATAATGCCCTAATTTGGTCTTTCTTGGTCATCTGTTTGATCCTTGCATCCGGGTCCAACGAAAAGCTAATTACGCCGCCTCTTTGCTATTTCCCTATATAAAGCTTCTGGGCTTACCCCTATTTGGTCTGCAATGCCCTTCCACGCCCCTTTTGGTGGGAGTTCAGTACCGTTCCATACGAGCCAACCATCCAGCCGCTCAGACACTGTTTTACGGGACAAAATTTCTACTTGACTACGGGCTGTCTGAACTTCTCTTGCTAGGCGTGCAGCCCAAGAGTTGAATAAGTTTTTGTCTTGCTGAAGAAGCGTTAGAAAAATGCTCTTTGGAAGCTGAAAAACCCTTGATGGGAATTTGGCCACGGCGTCACAATGATAGAACTCTGAATATATGGATGCCTCCGCTAGTACGGACTGGCTAACAGCGCGCTGCAGAACGATCGATGTACCATCTCGTTGGTAGCGAACCAGCTCTATCATTCCGTCAAGGACAATATGGATTGCGTCTACGCTATCACCTTCGTGAAACAGGTAGCTTCCCTGATCAATCAATTGGCGCTTGCCAGATTTGGCGACAAGTTGTTCCACAAAATTTTCATTCATGATTTCTATCATGTCACTTTATGAAGACTGGTGGCAAGTTGTAAAGAGTAGCCCCATATTGATAGGAACCGGAATGAAATTTGTTGTCTGCATGTTGTCGATTTTGTTGCTCGCGGTCACTGCCCAAGCAAGCCAGACCAAACACGATCAAACCTCGAAATACTCTGGGCAGGAAAAACGTAGCATCAAAAGCCTCTCCCCGGATGATATTTCAGAATTGAGGAAAGGCGGCGGGTGGGGATTGGCAAAAGCTGCTGAACTTAATGGAATGCCCGGTCCCGTCCATTTGCTGGAACTGAGAGCAAAAATCAACCTTACCGAGGATCAGGTTTTGGCAATTGAGAAGATCTACAAAACAATGAAATTAAAGGCAATTAAACAGGGAAAGCGACTTATTGCACTTGAACAGGAGCTTGAGCTCCTTTTTCGGAGCGGATCAGTTAAGCCAGAAGTGCTCCGATCCTTGTTGAGCAAAATTTCTAAAACAAGGATGGAGCTTCGGTTTACCCACTTAGCCGCCCATCTTAAATCGCCTGAGATCTTGTCGAAAGAGCAGATTACAACTTACAACGAAATACGAGGCTATTCCAATCCAGACCCATGCCGCACTATTCCAGAAGGCCATGACAAAGCAATGTGGCTTAAACACAATGGCTGTAACTGATCCCAATTTGAGGCTTTTAAACCCAAATCAGGATCGGTTAAATTGTCCCAGCGCCCGTCTTCTATTTTCCAACGTAGACGGGTTTTCTTTTTTCCATGAACGCGCGTGGGCCTTCTCTTGCATCTTGCGTTTTGAAAACGGGGTTTGAAAACTGAATTTCCATACGTAGCGCTTCTTTTTCTTCGACGCCAACGCATGCCCGGGCTGATGCACGAATAGCCTTCACAGCGATGGGGCCATTGGCCGCGATTTTTTCCGCAATCTCCATCGCTTTTTGCAAGACCTGATCCGCAGGGACAACGTGGTTCAAGAACCCAAGGCCCAGCGCCTCTTCAGATTTGATGAGGTCTCCAGTGAGCAGTAGTTCCATAGCCTTTGCATAGGGTATCTGATTGGGGAGCCTTACAGTGGATCCGCCGCCGGGAAATATTGCCCATTTCACTTCCTGAACACCAAACTTTAAATCTGGCCCCGCCACGCGAATATCCGTGCCTTGAAGAATTTCCAGTCCGCCCGCTATGGCATGCCCTTGTACTGCAGCAATAACAGGCTTTTCAGTATCAAAATCCCGAAGGAGGGATTTAAACACTAGGCTTCGATCGTCGAAAACCTTCTGGTCCCACTCATCCTTTGGCTCTTTTGCTCCCGAAATTATTGGGATCAATGTTCCAAGATCAGCCCCAGCGCAAAAAGTTGTCCCCGTCCCGGTTAGAACAATAACCCGCACATCATCATCATCGCGCGCATCTACAAACGCGGCAGCAAGGCGCACCACCATTTCAGGATTAAGCGCATTACGCGCCTCTGGCCGATTAAGCGTCACCAATGCAATATGATTTTTGACTTCATAGTTTAAAATAGCCATTTGATCTCTCCCTCAATCCGGAATGAACCGGTTTATAGTTTCATCTTTTGTGACATATCCTGCGGCACCAATATAGTCTTCGGTCATCATCTTATTGGCCAAATTCAAATCGGCCGGTGTGTTTGCTATAAACCGCGGAGCCATTGGATCGCTGCCATCCCCAAGCCGCCCAATGACAATACCAAGATTTGGGACCCCATCTCGCCCAGATGCCACCGTATAGGTTTCTATTATGGCGGGACCCTCCGGATCTTCAGTAAATTCAGGTGCTTGCAAGGCATCTATGATTTCTTGGTCTACTGCTGGGTTCGTTCTGACCCAAGGTACGTCATCCGTCGCTTGCGCTGGGGCATCTGTTGAGTATATGCCCATTGAATGTTCACTTAAATATCCACCATTAGCGGTTACAAGCCCATACTCGCCCCGCTCTGACCTGAGTTTTTGAGCCATTTCAACAATGGCATTCATCACATAGCTGCCAGCACCTCCAAAATAGGGAAGCCCTCCAGTTACTGTCAGGTCACGTTTATCATCGCGAGAAATTCCGAGCTCATCGCGAGCTATTTCTACGGCTACAGGGAAACAGGAGTAGATATCTATGTGCTTCATGTCGTCCACGGATTTTCCAGCCATGGAAAATGCTCTCTGTCCTACGCGCTCAATCGCCGGAGACGAATGATAGTTTACCCGCTCATGAACGTACCATTTTTCGTTTGCATCTGCGCACCCATGCAGGAAAACCCATTTCTCTTCTGGAACACTCATTTCCCTTGCAGCCCCGACTGAGGTTAGGAGGAGAGCGGCCGACTGATTAACTTGATTCATTGCATTCATGTATTTTGTGTACGGCCAGCCGACTAAACGGTTTTTGTCGCTTACGTGAGCAATCTCCTCCGGGCTTCGTTTAATGGGAAACCATGCGAAGTCATTTTCAGAAGCCACAGCACTAAACCGCGAAAACAACGTGCCAATTTCTAATTGATGTTCATCAATCGAATTCCCGTAGTTGGCCCGCAGCGCGTTTTCAAACAAGGGATACACATTACGTGCGGGCCATATGCCGTGTGCTTTTTCATGTTCTGTCGCCATGGGGATATCATCGACGATCTGGTTTGCTTTTGCTGGGGCAGGCTCATTCCAGTCTGGCTTTACCCCAGATTTAAGTAACCGTCGTCCTGTATCCATCGCTTCTGCGCCTGCGAATAGAGCAAATTTGATCTTCCCATTGGCAATTTCCTCAGAATATTTATTCATTAGAAACTGAGGCATATTACCGCCGATCGGTGTCTCATAAAGGAAGGCCTTTTCAACACCTAACCGCTGCTCCAAGCTATGGGCTGGATTTTTGGTGAAAGGGATAAGGCTTTTAACAACGGCAATGACATCCAGATTTTCCAGCGCACTATTGCTAATTCCAGCGTCTAGCGTAGCCGCATGAACCGCTTGCTCCATTAGATCGAGGGGCGACGCTGCACGTTTTAAATCAACCCCGCGCTCAGTTGCCTGCCCAACACCAATCAAGACCGGCATTCTATTATGTACCATAACCAACTCCCTCCACTGTTTGCTCGGCAATTGACTTAGCCCACCTGTAGTCTGCTTTCCCGTTTTGGCCTCGTTTCACCTCCTCAACAAAAACAAAGGCTTTGGGCAATTTGTACCGCGCAATATATTTACTTGCACAAGATTTCAGTTCATCTGACAGATCTGTATTTCCATGAGCTAACTGAACAACAGCAACAACTTCATTTCCAAAGCGCTCACTTGGACGAGAGCTTACAATCACATCGACAACATCATCATGGTGTTTGAGGGCTTGCTCAACTTCCTCTGCATAGATTTTCTCTCCGCCAGAATTAATGGTCACTGAATCCCGGCCTAAAAATTCTATATTCCCATCAGTATGAATTTGCACACGGTCTCCCGGTATTGAATACCGTTCACCGTCAATCACGGGGAATGTTTCTTGGGATTTTGGGGGGTCGTTAAGGTACCCAAGGGGAATGCGACCCTTTACGGCAAACCAGCCATTATCTTTGTCCTCTGGCTTTGCTAGGGCCGTTTTGTCAGCATTTAACGCCACGCCCCCACCAGAGAGTGTAAATTTCGCATCTGTTTCTTTATCAGAGCCTTTAGAAAAATTATGCCCCCGTGGCCCCGTCTCGGTTGAGCCAAATGCATCAATAATCGTTACCTTCGGGTATTTAGCGAGAATTTTGTCTTTCACGGGCTTGGAGAATACTGCGCCGCTACTGACTATAAGTCTTAACGACGAAAGATCATATTCATGGGCATACATCTCCTTCATGATCGGTAAGGCGAATGCGTCACCCACTACAGCCAAAGTCCTTACCTGCTCTCTCTCAGCTACGCGTAACAACTCCGCAGCATCCAAGTGTTCGACATTGTCCTGTATCACCACGGTATTTCCGTTATGCCACGCCACGAAGGAGACTAACTGTCCCGTACCATGCATGTAAGGTGGTGCCGATAATGCAGAGGATCCGCGAGATTGCATGACTTGGTTGAGGATTAAATCCATGTCCAAAATCGGGACATCGTTTTTATCTTTCATTCCCAACATAGAGACCAAAAAATCACCTTGCCGCCAAAGAACACCCTTTGGCATTCCCGTCGTACCGCCGGTGTAGATCATATATAGATCATCCGGTGATAGGGTTACGTTTGGTTTGGATGCAGATGCACTTGCAAGTGCACTTTCATATTCTATTGCGCCTGAGAGTAACGGGGCGTTCGAGCCATCCTCAACTTGAATAAGCACACTAAGGTTATTTAGCTGGTTCGAAATTGCCGCAACTTTATCGGCAAAACATCCGTGGTAAATGATGACCTTTACATCAGCATCTTTCATGACATGAAGGAGTTCTTCCTCCACATACCGGTAATTGATATTTACAGGAACAGATCGAGATTTAAGGGTTCCCATCAAGCATTCCGGATATTCGTTCCCGTTATACATATACAGGGCCACGTGATCCTGCCCGGATTCCCAATTTTCGAGTTCAGACCGTTCTCTGTGAAGCGTTACGCCATGGGACAACAGAAAATTAGCAAGACGCCGTGAACGCTCGTTCAATTCAGCATATGAAAAACGTCGATCTCTGAACACGAGTGCTTCTCGGTCTGGAATGGCGGCAGCGATAGCTTCATTTAACTCAGCTATATTGATACTCATGATTTTAGTACCTTTGTCCCAGCCAGCTTGTAGTTATCCAGATCAACACTTGAAGTCATGGTCCAGTAATCCACCAATCGCCAGGGTGAGTTTGAAACGACGCGTCCTTTGCTGTTGCGGTACCAGTTGGAGACACCGGGATGTGTCCAAATCATACTGTTATGTTCAGCGTCAACTTTCTCATTGTATGCGTCATGAATATCGGCGCGGACTTCCAATTCATCATACCCCGCCTCAACCATCCTCATTATGCATTTAGTGATGTATCGAGATTGACATTCAATATGGAAGATCAGACTTCCGCCGTGTCCAAGGTTAGTGTTAGGGCCATAGAACATGAAGAAGTTTGGAAAATCTGGTGCCGTCATTCCCATGAAGGCGCGCGGATCTTCTCCCCATTTTTTATGAATATTGACACCATTACGGCCAGATACTTGCACCGATCCCAGCAAATTTCCGGCATCAAACCCAGTGGCATAGATGATAACGTCTGCTTCGTGAAAATCTCCGTTGCTATCCATCACCCCATCGGCATTGATTTCATCTACCGCAGCAGTGGCAAGATCCACATTTGGGCGCTTCAACATGTCACACCATTTGTTGTCAATGAGCATGCGTTTTGCAAACGGTGGGTAATCTGGAATGACCTTTTTCATTAGATCTTCATCCCCATCTAACGCGTCAGTTAAATTCCGAATATAGGTTCGCCGATGATGCGCGTTTTCAGCGTTTAGAGACTGACCTTTATCAGGCCAGTTCTCATCATAATGCAAGGAATCCCAAATACCGTCCCCGTAACTCCAAAACAGTCGGAAGCGATACCAATTCTTATAAAACGGGATATGTTTTAGCAGCCACATTTTGCCAGGACTAACCGTCTTGTGATAATCAGGCAAGATGCGGATCCAGTGAGGTGTTCTTTGAAGAACAGTCAAATTTTTTGCGTCTTTTGCGACTTCAGGGCAAAGCTGCATAGCAGATGCGCCGGTCCCAATCACAACAACGTTTTTATTCTTGAGATCAACATCGTGCCGCCAGTTAGCTGAGTGAAAATTGGGCCCTTGAAAACTGTCTTTACCTTTAAAATCTGGTACCACAGGTCGATTAAGCTGTCCAACCGCACTGATAAAGAAACGACTGGTGAGCGTCTCTTTTTGCGCTTCTGCGTTAGTGATTTTCAATTCCCATTGGCGGGAGTTTTCATCATACGTCGCGTCATCAAGGCTGCAATTGAAACGAATATGCTCCATGATCCCGTATTTTTCGGCAACATTTTTTATGTAAGCAAAAATCTCGTCTCGTTTAGAATAATAAGACGTCCAGTCTGAATTGGGCTCGAACGAGAAAGAATAGAAATGATTTGGCGTGTCGACACCACAAGCAGGATACGTATTTTCATACCATGTGCCGCCCACAGTGCTGTTTTTTTCAAGTATGGTAAAAGGGATCCCTGCTTTTTTAAGATGAACACCGGCACTGATCCCTGAAATACCGCCACCCACAATGATCACGTGATTTTCATCCAGATTACTGCTGGTCGGCGATTGGTTCCACTGGATGTGTTTCTCTAAGGAATTTGTAAAGCCCATGTCTTCTAAAAACATAGGGACATACTCCACTCCCACGTTATCATTTACATACACGGACAACATTCGCTGAAGTGTTTCAGTATCTGGCATTCCCTTGGCAACTGTTTTACCATCTCGCATATCACTAAATAATTGGAATGCCGCTTCTTTAAGGACACGCTGGCGATCAGGAGAAATATTTCTTACACCCTCCAAGCTGGTGGATGGGAGTTCGTTCCCGGTAATATATGCAGGATCACCTGTGATCTGCGCCAAAACAATTTGAAGGGTTGGGATGTTGGCATCCTCTAAGGCATCTCTTAGTTCAGCATCAGATACGCCCGACAATATTTTCTTATTCATTTTTATGTCCCTTATTAAAGACTATTATTCGTCAGCCATAAATTTATTAAGCACATCTCTCGCGTTCAGGAAATCTTCCATAAACTCATACACGACGCTTTTTGCCGATTGGTTACTATTCATCATTCCAACGCCTTGTCCAACCCAATAGGTAGACAACTCTTGCGCACCCGCATGCCCGCTGTCTGCCAGCTTGTTGATTTTTCTCATGGCACGCTCGGTCAAACCAAATTGATGGGGCATGGGCAGCGGCTTAGGCGCGTCCTCTTCCTCCCATGCGTCAGTCCAGCTCGACTTTAACTGTCTGGAATATTTTCCAGTTCTAGATTTTGATCGGATTGTATCTCGCGACGTGGCAACCAGCAGTTTCTCTTTAATAACCTCAGAGGTCTCAGCCTCTGCTGTTGTCAGCCAGACAGAACCCGTCCAAGCGCCCGCAGCCCCCATAGACATACAGGCCGCCATTTGCCGTCCTGTTACGATACCACCGGCGGCAAGAACCGGAATGCCATACTCTTTTTCGATTTCCATCACAATTTCGGGCACTAAAACCAGTGTCGAAATATCACCGCAATGACCGCCGGCTTCACTTCCAGCAGCGACCAGAATATCCACTCCGGCTTTCGCTTGCTTCAAGGCATGCTCTTTAGTCCCAACCAATGCTGCAATAGGTATTTGTTCTTCTTTAGCTCGATCGATCATATGTTGTGGTGGCACCCCCAACGCGTTAGCAATCAAGGCGATGGGATGTGCAAAAGCAACGTCGAGCATATTTTTAGCAGCATCATCCTGCGCATTGTCTCCAAACCGTGTCCGTCCCTGAAATCGCTCATTCGTAAGGTCTGATGCATCAATTTTATGATCTTCCAAAATCTGCCTAACAAACGCTGAATGGGTTTCAGGGACCGCGGTGACTTTTTGCCTATCGGCAACGCTTTTCCCTTTCCCTTCAAACTTTGCAGGTACAATGAGGTCAACGCCGTAAGGGTGTCCGTCAACATGACCGTCAATCCAGCTTAGTTCCTGATCCAGCTGTTCTGGTGACAAGCCAGCGACACCAAGCACGCCCATACCACCTGCTTTACTGACTTCCACCACAACATCACGGCAATGAGAAAAAGCAAAGAGTGGAAACTGAATTCCAAGTTTCGCACATAGGTTTGAATCCATATTAGGTTCCTTCTTTTTGTTATGCCCCCATTAGAAAGAAAATTTGTCATTCTTACAAATTCAATTTATTCTTCTATCCATGAGAAAAATGAATGGCAGTAAACATGTCTATTGACCTAAAAAAATTAAAACACATCGTTGAGGTGGATCGCTCCCAAGGGATTACTATGGCGGCCCAGAACTTGCTGATCACTCAGTCAGCACTTACGCGTAGCATTGCAGATGCAGAAACGGAACTTGGCGTTCAACTCTTCCAGCGTCTTCCTCGCGGCGTTCGCGCCACTGATGCGGGCAGAAAATTCATACAACGGGCGCGGCGCATCCTTGGGGAGATGGATGAACTACTTGAGGAAACGTCAGAATTTAGAGAACTGAAAAGCGGTAACTTAAAGGTTGGTTTTTCACCGGGCGCTTTTCAAAGCTTCTTTGCATCGTCCCTTGTCAGCTTTGCGGCCGAGTACCCGGGAATTCGAATGGCTTTCTTTAGCGGTTCCGCTGAAAATCAGACGCCCAAACTACTCAGCGGGGATATTGACGTAATTGTTGGATCACAACGCCAATTGCGTAGATGGCCAGAATTGAACGTGAATTTAATCCGGGACCTTTACAGCACAATCATTGTCCGAAAAGAACACCCTGTTTTGCAAATGGAAAACATCTGCCTAACGGATTTGATCCAATATCCGTGGATCCAGTCATCCTCAGTCGAGCCTATCGATAGTGACTTACTGAGAATACTCAATAAAGAAAGCGACCGGCTTATTAGACCTCATTATATGTGCGATGATTTTGATCTTGTGAAAGATATCGTCAATAACACGAACGCCATTTCACCAGTATTTAGTCCAACGTCAAATTTTGCGCATCTCGAACGAAACTTTGCTCTCCTTGGAAATATAATTGAACTTCCCACGCACTCCCTAGCAATCGCGACAAACAAATCGCGTCCGCCAAGCTATCCTACGGAGAAATTAATCGATCACATCAAAGCAGAGTTGGGCACATTGAGACCATCATGATCCTATAGGAGAGAACAGAATTAACGGTCCCAACACGCTCTATTTGCGTAACCATTGCAACATACAATTTTTTGAGCAATCACACGGTTTGCTCATAAAAACTCCAAATGAAATCTCTGATTTTTGTATTTTTGAAATTCAGGTATTTTGAAGCGCCGCAGCGTTGACAATTACCTTAGCTTTTCCGCATTGATTTAGGCCGGTCACATAGTCACCTGCGTATAAGTTATCGGTAACTTTGATGCCTTTTACGAAGCTTTGATTCCCAGCATACCTGTCTCTCAGAGACTTCATTTTAAGTTTGTCAGCACCATCACCAGCAAAAAAAGCACAAACTTCGCTGTATCCGACGTAATAGCCGATATAATACGGGTTTGTTGTCTCCTTTGCCGACGGCGTGTAATTCGTATCAGTTGTGGTGCAGGCAGCCAAAACGCCTAGCGCCATAAAGCATATAATATTTTTCACTAATTCCCCCCGGAATGAAGTCTTTATCGCTTACTAAAATCTATCGGCCTGCGTCTTACTGCAAGCCTTTACCGCATTATATAAGTGTTCAAATTTAATTTTATACAAATATAGGTGGCGGTCAATGGCAAGGTTATTTGAGTAACATTTGTCGAACAAACAGTTGAAGAAGGTTGTACATAAAACAATTAGTAAAGTATAAAAATGTAATGTTAGATCAATTTAAACAGCATTTTTACTTTATTTTTCAGTTACTTGCATTTTTTTCTAAAAAACAGTACTTTCCACTTCTGTTTTCTTTTGGAGCCAAAAAATGGACTGGACTTACCGAATTGATAGAAGCCATAACCTTATAATAACAAAAATGAGCGGCGACATTGATGTACCTGAAACAAGAAAAACATATCAGGCAATATCTTCAGATAATGAATTCTCTAAAGATCTAGTTGTTTTTATGGATAATACCGATCTTCGACAAGACACCGTAAATTACGATATTATTCACCAAGAAAAAAGCCTCACCATTGATTTCATGGCCCCATTTACAGGCACTAGAATTGCTGTGCTTCATGATAATTACAAAGACTATGGGATTGGGAGACAGTGGGAAGCTGCGCTTATAGATTTGAGGGTTGAATTTCGAAACTTTATGGACGAGACCGAAGCCAAAGAATGGCTCGGCATTCCAACGGATTACGTCATAACTACTGACCCCAGCAAAATGCCTGTTACTGGTTGAATGTTCGGGTTGCTATTTTTGCAACAAACTAAAACAGGCAAGTTTCTATCGCCCTAAGTTTGGATATTTGCCTTTAACGTCCCGATAGTAAGACTTGATTGTATCAATATCGCTTTCAAGATTTCCCGTTGGATAAAAAGTTGGCATAAATCCGCCTTCTTTTTTGCTAAAATCCAAAAAACTAAGGCCTATGGGAACATTTGCACCGACTGCAATATGATAAAATCCGGTTTTCCACACACGAACTTTTGACCTTGTCCCTTCTGGGGGAATAACAACGATGAGCTGCTCGCTTCGATTAAAGGCGTTCACCGTCGCCTCCACAACGTTATTGGTGTTACGTCTATCAATAGGAATACCGCCAAGCCACCGCATGAAGGGGCCAAAAGGACCGGCAAACAAGGCATCTTTGCCCATCCAATAAATTTCGAACCGAAGCATACACGCCATCGCTATCAGAAGCGGAAAATCCCAATTACTGGTGTGCGGCGCGGCGATTAAAACGAATTTTTTCTCTTTGGGAACTTCACCCACAATTTTCCAATTACCAAGGGTAAGCCAACTCCATGACAAAAAAAGAAGAATGTGGCGGAACACTGGGGTTTTAAAAACCGTATATTGCATGCTGGGCACCAAGTTTTAGGCAAAACCAACGACTACAACTAAGTGAGTGCCAGGAAAACCTGTGTTAAGATTAAAGCAAAAATAGATAACTTTGGGATTACAATCAATAGCAACCATTGCCTGCGACAATAGGACCAAGAATATGTGAGATTATCTATTGCGAGATCAGGATTAGTTTTTCCTGTCTATCCAGTTTCTTTATAGCCATTTCTCGTTTAGTTGCCTCACTGCGATTTACGCAACTCTCTTGATACTTAATTGTAAGCGGCCCCCGCCCCCGTGTATACTTGGCACCAACTCCATTTTCGTGGGCAGCAAAACGCTTTTCCAAATCATTTGTAATACCAGTGTAAAAACTGCCATCTCCACATTCGAGTATATAGACCGTCCAATTCATTCCGGAACCTTGATTTTTTTCATCAATAATACAAAGCATGCTAACTATTTATTTGTCGAACTCATATTATAGGGATAAACTGATAATTGCTGTCCCAAAATAATCAAAGAGTTAGACAATGACCTTTTTAATGAATGATTCCGATGTTATTGATCGGATATTTAAACACATCGACGAGAATGGCACCGACCGAGGGGAAGGTGTTTGGCTTGAACCTGTAGAAAATTATCAATCTGAAGAGCGATTTAAAGCAGAAATCCAGCTTTTGAGACGCCTGCCCGTCCCCTATTGCCCATCGGCTGCGCTGCCAGACAAAGGATCCTATGTGGCACGTACAGCCTCTGGCACACCTATTGTCGCTGTCCGAGGCGATGACGGCATCGTCCGAGCTTTCCGGAACAGCTGTCGGCACCGAGGCATGGCCGTTGCCAAAGACAGTGGCTGTGCCCGAGCATTCGTCTGCCCCTACCATTCTTGGACATATGGGCTTGATGGGAATTTAAAACACATCCCAGGCGAAGATGGGTTTCCCGGTATAGATAAGAATGATCATGGATTGATCCCCGTCACGGCCGAAGAAAAAGGGGGCATCGTCTTCATAACGCAGGATGATCCAATTTCTGAAGGTGCTCTTGAAGCTATGCCGGATCTTCTTGCGCCAGAGCAAACTCTTTTTGATGAAGCAAACTTTGTTGACGATGCCAACTGGAAATTAATCGCAGAGACCTCAATGGAGGGATACCATATAAAGTCTTTGCATAATAAATCCTTCTTCCCCTATGGCTTGGACAATGTAAACGTTGTCGAGACGTTCGGCCCAAATTCTCGCATCACATTCCCGTTCAGACGTATCAATAAACTGCGGGATATCCCGCGAGAGGAACGCCGGATTGAAGGAATGGTTACCTATGTTTATCAATTATTTCCAAACGCCCATATTTCTGTTCTTTCAAGTCATTCGCTTCTGATCATTTTGGAGCCTATTTCACCGACCCAGACACGGTATGTATTTTATAGAATGCAAAACCTGGATAAGGATGGAAACCTTATTAGTTTGGATGAAAGCTCGAAAGACGCCAATTTCATTAAGGAAGAAGGCCTAAATGAAGATCGGGAGGCGGCTTGTGCTATTCAAGTTGGGCTTGAGAGCAAAGCCAACAAACATTTCACTTTTGGTAAATTCGAGAAGGCCATTGTTCACTTCCACGCAGGGCTTCGGAAGTATCTGGGGTAGAGTTGGAACACAGCAGGCAATACTGTGCGCTTGAGTAGATAATTTTAAGAAAAGAAGTTTTGTCGCCCTCCACATAATGTAAATCTAATTAAATGGAGGGTGACAAAGCTATCAAATGCAGTTTATTCAAATTCCATTGCTTGAAAAATACGGGCTGCGTTTCTGAGTGACAGAAATTCATAGGTATCCAAATGCTCGTATGCGGTTTGGTCGATCTTGT
>Ga0209826_1001538_pt1 | contig 15989 bp, 12 predicted proteins | sample GOMGulsemesocosm_5_FD_184637 | JGI IMG/M metagenome (GOLD analysis project Ga0209826, IMG submission 184637) | Methane-oxidizing microbial communities from mesocosms in the Gulf of Mexico - GOM15C Gulf of Mexico (SPAdes) (version 2) | ecosystem: Environmental > Aquatic > Marine > Cold seeps... | reverse complement strand
AGCAAGCCGAAAAAGTAGGCTTCCCGCTTTTGATTAAAGCGGTATCAGGTGGTGGTGGTAAAGGTATGCGGGTGGTTAATTCAGCCGCTGAATTTGCTGAACTACTCGACTCGGTTAAACGTGAAGCACTCAATGCCTTTGCCGACGAACGTGTATTGCTGGAACGTTATATCAGTAAGCCTCGTCATATTGAGTTCCAAGTATTTGGTGACTCTCACGAAAATTATGTGCATTTACACGAACGTGAATGTTCACTACAACGTCGCCATCAAAAAATCATCGAAGAAACACCGTCACCATTCTTAGACGAAGAAACTCGTCAAGCAATGGGTGTTGCCGCTGTTAATGCTGCACGTGCTATCAGTTATTTAGGTGCGGGGACTATTGAATTCATCGTTGGTGAAGATCGTTCATTCTACTTTATGGAAATGAACACGCGTCTGCAAGTAGAGCACCCTGTAACCGAAATGGTTACTGGACAAGATTTAGTTGAATGGCAAGTTCGCGTTGCAGCAGGCCAAGCATTACCTTTAAAACAAGAGCAAATTACTAGCACGGGTCATTCGTTTGAAGTACGTTTGTACGCAGAAAACCCTAATAATTTATTCTTACCGTCAACCGGTAAACTGCATCACTTACGCTTCCCTGCTACCAATGAAAACCTACGTGTTGAAACAGGCGTAGAACAAGGCGATACCATTAGCGTATTTTACGACCCAATGATTGCTAAATTAGTGGTTTGGGGTGAAGACCGTGAAGTGGCTCGTGAACGCTTACTTAATGCGCTTGGCGAAAGTGGCATTATTGGGGTAGAAAACAATATTGCCTTCTTAGAAACCTTGGCCACACACCCCGATTTTATTGGTAATAAAATTGATACTCAGTATATCGATAAGAAATTAGACGTTCTTCTTGCTGATAGCGAAGTTGAATTACCAGAAAATGTCCTACTCGCAGCAACGGTTAGTATTTTACTCGATGGTAAGCAAACCGTTAATGACATGGCTACCGTATCAACCGAGAGTAACTCACCGTGGTTTGATACCACAGGCTGGCGTCCAAATGGACAAAGTCAGCGCAGCTTATTTTTCAGCTATGACGGTGCAGATGAAGTTGAAGTTCAAGTGACCGAAAATGAAAATCACTTCATCTTCCACTTGGACAATGATTTAGATGTGATTGCCGAAACAGCTGATAACGACGTTATTCGTTTACAAATCAATGGCAGCTGGGAACGTTTTATTACTCTTAGGCAAGATGACTCCATGCTTGTTTCATGGAGAAATCGTTGGTATTTACTGGCGGAAGTTAACCCATTTGAACCTGATTTATCAGCCATCGGCGGTGCCTCAAACGTTATCGCCCCAATGCCCGGTAAATTATTAAAAGTACTGGTTGCTAGTGGCGACACCGTCACCGCAGGTCAACCACTGGCCATTATTGAAGCGATGAAAATGGAACACACATTAAGCGCACCCTTTGATGGTGAAGTTGATCAAGTATTCTACGCGGCAGAAGACTTTGTAGAAGCCGATGCCACCTTAGTTACCTTTAAGGATCAGGATTAATACCATGCCTCATACCTATCCAAAAAGTGTAAGAATCGTTGAGATGTCACCGCGTGATGGTTTACAAAACATCAAAACGAACGTGCCGACTGAAATAAAAATAGAGCTGATCAATAAACTCTACGACAGCGGCATTAAAGATATTGAAATTGCTAGTTTTGTGAGCCCTAAGTGGACGCCTCAAATGGCCGATGCGGCAGAGATTCTGCAGCAATTAAAGCAACCTGAGAACACCACTCATGTTGTTTTAACGCCCAATATGCGCGGTTTCGACCGCGCTATTGAAAGCGGTGCTAAAGAGGTCGCCATTTTTGCCGCGGCCTCAGAAACATTCAGCCAAAAGAACACAAATTGCACGATTGATGAATCCTTAGAGCGCTTTGTTCCTATTATGGAAAAAGCCAACAGCTTAGGTATTCGTGTTCGTGGTTACACCTCCTGTGTCTTAGGTTGCCCTTATGAAGGTGATGTCGATGTTGCTGTTGTTGTGAAAGTAACCAAAGCACTCATCGATATGGGCTGTTATGAAGTCTCATTAGGTGACACCGTGGGCTTAGGCACACCGGTCAAAGCTCGTTTGATGATGGATGCCATTACTAAAGAGGTACCGGGCAGTAAACTCGGTCTACACTTCCACGATACCCGTGGACAAGCCTTAGCAAATACTTTAGCCTGCCTTGAATACGGCATTGCGAGTATCGATTCCTCAGTGGCTGGTTTAGGTGGTTGCCCGTATGCACCGGGTGCATCCGGTAATGTATCAACCGAAGACGTGGTCTATATGCTTGACGGCATGGGCATCGAAACAGGCATTAATTTAGAAAAATTAGCGGCTGTTGGTCACTATATTACCGAGAAGATTGGCTGTTGTAATAACAGTAAAATCGGCGCTGTCTACAAATAATATTTTACGAGGCTTGCCTACTGGGTGACAAAAGCCTCATTAATAAAAATAAAACAGGAGTAAGACCATGAGTGGTTTTAACAAAATTGTATCTAGCTATGAAGAAGCCATGGCTGGACTAACAGATGACATGACCGTCATTGCAGGTGGTTTTGGACTATGCGGTATTCCAGAAGGCTTAATTTGTGAAATTAAGCGCCTAGGCGTTAAAGGGCTAACCGTCGTATCAAATAACTGCGGAACCCATAACTTCGGTTTAGGCATGTTATTAGAGCACAAACAAATCAAAAAAATGGTGGCCTCATATGTCGGTGATAATACTGAATTTGAACGCCAATACCTATCCGGTGAACTTGAAGTTGAGTTAACACCTCAAGGTACTCTAGCCGAAAAAATGCGTGCGGGTGGTGCGGGTATTCCTGCTTTTTATACCGCCACAGGTGTCGGCACACTGGTCGCCGAAGGCAAAGAAGTTAAAGAATTTGACGGCCGTGAATACATTTTAGAAGAAAGTGTTACCGGTGAATTTGCTATCGTTAAAGCATGGAAAGCCGATAAAGTTGGTAATCTCGTATTCCGCAACACCGCGATGAACTTCAACCCTGTAGCGGCTACAGCCGGTAAAATTACCGTGGTGGAAGTAGAAGAAATCGTAGAAGTCGGCGAATTAGATCCAAACGAAATTCATACACCGGGTATTTACGTTAACCGTATCATTAAGGGTAACTTCGATAAGCGTATCGAAAAAATCACCCTAGCAAAAACTTAAGGAGCCTCAAATGTCTTTAGATCGTGACCAAATTGCCATGCGAGTGGCTCAAGAACTTGAAGATGGGTATTACGTTAACCTAGGTATTGGCATTCCTACCTTAGTAGCTAATTACGTGCCCGATGATATTGATGTGATGCTTCAATCAGAAAACGGCCTACTCGGTATTGGCCCCTACCCAACTGAAGATCAAGTCGATGCCGACATGATTAACGCGGGTAAAGAAACCGTGACTGCCGCTAAGGGTGCGTCTATTTTTTCATCGGCTGAAAGTTTTGCGATGATTCGTGGTGGCCATGTTGATTTAACCGTATTGGGCGCTTTTGAAGTCGACCAAAACGGCAATATCGCCTCTTATATGATTCCAGGTAAGCTCGTCAAAGGTATGGGCGGCGCTATGGATCTTGTTGCGGGCGCGGATAATATTATCGTCACCTTAACCCACGCCGACAAACGTGGAAATTCTAAATTATTAGAATCCTGTACGTTGCCTTTAACCGGTGTTGGCTGTGTCAAACGCATTGTTAGTGACTTAGCCGTTATCGAAATTAAAGACGGTGCATTCCACCTCATTGAACGTGCACCGGGCGTATCGGTTGAAGAGATTCAGCAAAAAACCGCTGGCAAACTCGTGATACCTGATAATGTTCCTGAGATGTCACTCTAAATAGTACGAAGCCTATAAATTAGGCTCTAGCCTTACAAGGCGGAGCCTAATCTTCATTATTTATTAACCTCAGCGAGTAAAACCATGAGCACAGAGAATAACAAAAAACCATCCGGAGAAAGTATTCGCCGCCAAGTGATGGGCGATGAATTCGTGGATAAAGCACTCGATAGTGCCGACTGGTTAACTGAACCTGTACAAGAGTACATTAATGAACACGGCTGGGGCGCTACTTGGAACCGCCCAGGTTTAGAACTTAAAACACGTAGCCTGGTCACCATTGCCATGTTAGCAGCGCTGAAAGCACCCGCTGAACTTAAAGGCCACGTTCGTGGTGCCTTACGCAATGGCTGTACAAAAGAAGAAATACGCGAAACCCTATTACACTCGGCAGTATATTGCGGCGCACCCGCTGCGCAAGAAGCCTTTAGAGCGGCTAGAGAAATATTAGACGCCTGGGAAGAGTAAACATTCACAGCAGTAATAAACTATAGCTTGCGGCTAAGCAGCCCAAGCTATTCCCCACACCGCTAAATAACGAACACTTATTTTTTAAGTACACCCGCTTTTCAACAGCACCCCGCACGACTACTGACTCAGCCAGATTGACAGATCTCGTCACCAGCACTTCGCGCTGCCGAGGCCAAAACAAATATCCCTCTATAACTACTGCCTAGCCTGAAAAGGGCTTATTGAATTTTTCTTTGCCTATAAAACGTTCATTTGGTACTATTTCTAACGTACGTTAGTTATTCCGCGGTATTTGCCGCCTTATTCACCCAAAACTTAGGACAAACTCATGGATTTTAGTTTTTCAGAAGAACACCAATTACTTAGAGAAACCGTTAGGCGTTTTTCAGAAACCGAGCTCGCACCGCTGGTACGAGAAGCGGATGATAATGAAACATTTCCACGTGAACTTTTTCCTAAATGGGGCGAAATGGGTTTAATTGCCGCGCGTTATCCCGAAAAAGACGGTGGTGGCGGTTTTGATAAAATTGCTGATTGTATTATTCGAGAAGAAACCAGCCGTGTTTGCCAAGCCTTTGCCTCATCGCTTTCAGCGCATAGTCACCTAGGCATTTGGCCTATCTGGCGAATTGGTACCGAAGCGCAAAAAGAACAATACTTAAAACCTGCAATGGCAGGGCAAAAAGTCTCCTGCTTCGGGCTCAGCGAACCCGATGGCGGTTCAAATATTCGCGCGCTGAAAACCCACGCTAAAAAAGTAGACGGCGGTTATATCATCAATGGCAGCAAACTCTACATCACCAATGCACCGATGGCGGATTTCATGTTATTGGCGGCACGCACCTCGCCAGAACTTAGCGCAGACAGCATCAGTCTATTTATTGTCGACTTACCGTCTAAACACGTCGTTATCGAGAAACTCGCGAAGGAAAGCATCAAAGCCTCCGAAACCGGGTTGATTTTTATTGAAGATTTGTTTGTACCCGATGACGCTTTATTAGGCGGTCGTGAAGGAACCTATCCAGTTATTTTAGAATCACTCACCGAAAACCGCGTCGGTGTTTCTGCTAATTGCCTGGGTATGGCCAAAGCCGCATTCGAAGAAGCGACACGTTACGCCGACGAAAGAATTATCTCAGGCCGCCCGATCGGTAAATTCCAGGCTATTGGGCATAAGCTTGCCAATATGGCCGCCGAAATTGAAGCTGCACAATGGATGGTTTACCACGGCGCTTGGCAGGTCGATCAAGAAACGCTCAGTAACGCCAGCGCAGCAAAAATTAAATTAGTCGCCAGTGAAATGGCCGTTAGCGTCAGTGAAGACGCTATTCGTATTCTCGGTGGCGCCGGTATTATGCGCGATTATTCTGTTGGCAGAATACACCGTGACACCCTCTTATATATCATTGGTGAAGGCACCAGTGAAATTCAACGCAATATCATTGCACGTTCTCTAGGATTTTAATTTATGCATTCTTTAACTTCTTTATTTGAAGCCAAATCTGTCGCCGTTGTTGGTGCCTCTAACGACCCACATAAACTGGGTGGTCGTCCTATCGCTTATATGAAACGCTTGGGTTATGCGGGTCAACTTATTCCGGTAAACCCTAAATCTGACATTATCCAAGACTTGCCCGCAAAGCGTTCACTGGCTGATTTAGATTCTCCCGTTGATCTAGCCGTTATTGCAACACCTGGTGCCTTGGTTGAAAAAGTGATCAAAGAAGGCATTGAGAATGGAATCAAAAACTTCGTGGTTTTTGCTTCAGGTTATGCGGAAGTAGGCGCCGAAGGTAATGCCAAACAACAACAACTGCAAGAACTCTTTAAAAACACCGATGCACGCTTACTGGGGCCAAATTGCCTCGGTTTCATTAATACAGAAACCCAACTGATTGGTTCGTTCACCACCGCGATGGAAGAAAATCCTTTAAAAGCGGGTGGTTTTAGCTTCGCAGGGCACAGTGGTGCTTTAGGCGCTTATTGGTTAGATAAAACGATTCAAGCGGACATTGGCGTCAGCAAATGGATTTCTAGCGGTAACGAGACCAATGTACAGTTGGCGGAGATTGTTGAATACCTCGCCTACGATAAGCAAACCAAGGTCATTTCATTGTATATCGAAGAAATTAGAGATGCCGACAAGTTCGAACAAGCCTTATTAGTCGCGCAGCAGCAAGGCAAGCCGGTTATTGCATTAAAAGGCGGTAAAACAGCCGCTGGCGCACTCGCAACAAAAGCACATACCAATTCAAATGCACTCAACGGCGTGGACTATCAAGCTATTTTTGATAAAACAGGGGTGATTGAAGTCGACTCCTTAAGTGAAATGATTAACTACGCGAAGTTTTATATCCAAGGCAATACACTGCAGGGTAAAAAAATAGGTATCGTTTCAATCTCCGGCGGTGCCGGGGTGATGCTCACCGATCAGCTAGAAAATGCCGGTTTATCCGTTAGCAAATTTAGTCCAAAACTTGCCGATGAAATGCGCCCTCACCTATCCTCCTTTAGCACCTCACAGAATCCGGTTGATTTAACCGCGGCCTTGGTGGCAGAACCACAGATGTTAGCTAATGTCACCAACATGCTAGTGGACTCCAATGAGTTCGATGCGGTGGTTATTTTCATGGGACTGATGGGCAGTATTGCCGAAAGGCTAACTGAAGGTTTATTGCAGTTAGAAAAGAAACCCAGTTGCCCGGTACTACTTATCTGGATGGGTGGTCGCAAGGAGTTACTGAGCACTATTTCAGATAATGGAACGATGGTGTTTGAAGAAATCCCCGAGCTCGTTTCCTTATTATCAAAACTGAACTAAAAACGGCAAATTATCCCCACCCACCAGGTGAGTGGGGATAAGGCTTTATTTGAACACGGGGTATTCAGCCGGCCCTTCGCGTAAATCAATTTTTACGATTTTTCCTTTACCATCATCTGCACGACCTATAACAGGCATCGTTGGGCTAATATCCCCTTGCCCAGCAGCAAACTCCATCAACTTGGCAACACAATCAAACCTAGCCAAACGCGTGAGTTGAACATGCGTTACTGGCATTAACTTCACGTCCTTCTTATCGTATAAGGATAAAATATCAGACGGTTTGGCCCAACAAGATGAATCCGTTTCTTTCTCATCGTGCAGCAACTGCTGACCTTCAGGCGCAATCGACAGATAAAAACGCGTATCAAAACGAATCGGCGCCGCTTCTGGAGTAATCCAATGGTCGTAAAAAACTAAGCTGGCTAAATCTAGCTGGATTCCCGCTTCCAATAATAACTGTTCCAGTCCGATCTCGCCTTGATGTAGTTTTTCACGAAGCTGCGGATTAATAGTCGGCTCACCCATTGCCGCCGCCGTTAACAAACCGGCCTCTTCAAGGGTTTCTCTAATCGCCGCTATCTTATAAGCGCTATCAGATGATTCCTCTGCTACTTCATTAACGAGACACTTACCTGCCAACTCGCTGTCTAAAGGGTCTACCGAGCCCCCAGGAAACACATAAGCCCCAGCGGCAAAACGCGAACTCGTCACCCGCCTCAGCATACACACCTCGATACCTGTCGCACTATCTCTAACCATTATTAATGCCGCCGCATCTCTTAACATCCGATATCTCCTATTATTTATAATTACCCATAGAAATAATAGAACAAATGTTAGGCAGATTAAAGGTGCAAAGTTGTTGTATTACAAGATTTATTAAAACCCATTCAAATTAATTTTAATAAACCTTGTAAAAAAACAAATAACATTATAAGAAAAAGCTAGCTTTGCTAAGAATAAGCTCTATTATTTAAGTTAAGTCATGTTATATACGAGTCATATTAAATTTATAAGGACATAAATTGACACATAAACACACAATACTAGCCGTCGATGATGAAGAAATTAATCTCGAAGTGCTAAAGGAACTGCTCGAAGACCACTACAACGTTATGACTGCCGACGACGGCCAGGCTTGCTTAGATCTCCTCCAGCAAACAAGTCCCGATTTAATCCTGATGGATGTCAATATGCCGGTCATGGATGGCTTAGAAACCTGTAAAAGATTAAAAGAAGACTCTTCCACATCCTCTATCCCTGTCATCTTTGTCTCTGCGCTATCAACTCACCAAGAAAAAATGGCCGGGTATAAAGTGGGTGCCGAAGATTACCTCAGTAAACCCTTTGATGGCGAAGAGTTGTTTGCCAAGATCGCTCTCACCTTGTCCGCACAAGCGACCATTGCCGAATATGAACAAAGCTCTGCCGACACGATGAGTATGGCAATGACCGCTTTATCGACCGCGGGTAATGTTGGCACCGCCCTGCAATTTTCTAATGCCAGCCTCGCTTGTAAAACAGCCGATGAATTGGCTGAGATGATACTCGAGTATTATTCCATTTATGGGCTCATCATCACGATTCGTTACGTGCAAGAAAACACCATTAAATTTTATTCTCATACCAGCGAAGTGAACGATTTAGAAAAGAAACTGATGAACCAAGCCAATGAACAAGGCCGTTTCATTGATTTTGGTAAACGCACACTGGTCAACTATGAACGCGTCTCCGTGTTAATTAAAAACATGCCGGTGGAAGATGAACAAAAATTTGGTGAAATGAAGGATAACCTCGGTTTTATTGGGGATGCCGCCGAAGCTCGTGCACAATCTCTCGAAGTAGAGAGGGCCCTCAATACCGTTGTTATCTCATCGAAAGAAATATTAAGTGAAATAAACCTCGAATATAAGGAGAACGCGGGGAAAAACGACTCAATCCTAGCTTTATTACACCGCGAAATGAGTGAAGCCTTTCAGTATTTAGAAATGCGTATCGAGGATGAAGATAGCTTAGTCAGTATTTTGGTCTCCGCTGAAAACAAGTCGAAATCTTTGTATAAAGATGGATTAGATATTGAAGCCAAAATTTCTCGCCTCATGCGTGATATAGATGGAGTTATATAATAAATCTACTCCAATGAATAGAGGATTGACTGATGAAAAAACCCTACATTCTTGCTGTCGATGATGAGGAGTTAAACCTGCTTATCCTAGAGGAAATATTAGGCGACAAATACGAATTAAACTTCGTTAAAAATGGGCGCTGCTGCCTAGACTCCGTCAGCGAAAGACTACCTGATTTAATCCTAATGGACGTTAACATGCCCATCATGGATGGCCTGGAAGCCTGCTCCATCCTTAAAAACCAACCGAGTACCGCCCACTTACCCATTGTCATGTTATCTGCGCTAGCCAATGATGCCGAATCAAACGACGGGCTTAGCACAGGCGCCAGCGCTTACATCACCAAACCCTTCGATGAAAATAATTTATTAGATACCATTCAACTCTATATTTTAACCCCTCGCTGAATTCACCTTACAGGACTTAATATGGCTAAGAGTATCCCCATAAAATCGAGCATTATTAGAAAAGTATACTTGATAATATTTTTAAGTTTTATCAGCGCTTTCATGCTATCTAATTACCTGATGAGTCGTGATGTTTTCCCCTTAATAGCAAATCAATCCGATGAGTCTATGCTTAAAACAAGCAACAGAGTTCTCGAAAAGATCCAGCAAGAACTCAATATCGCAAAAACGCTAGCCATATCACTAGCAAGCATTGCGAACAGCCTGCCCCATGATAAAAAAACCCTGCATAATGTATTACCTAAGGTCATCAATGCACAAGGTATCATCCAAACTGTTGTAGGCGGTGGAATTTGGCCCGAACCGTTTAAAGCCGATCCTAAACTCGAAAAAAACAGCCTTTTCTGGGGTAAAAACAGCCAAGGTAAACTCACCTATTTCGATGATTACAATCAACCCTCAGCACCCGCCTACCATAATGAAAGTTGGTACATCCCGGTTAAGAACCTGAAGCCCAACCAAGTCCATTGGTCTGAATCTTATATTGACCCTTATACCCAGCAACACATGATCACCGTATCGGCACCTATTTTTATAGAGGATGAGTTCTATGGCGTCAGTACCATCGATTTGAATTTAGACAATATCATCCAGTTAATTACCGACAGTGCAGTGCAGCTTGACGGACTCGGTTTTCTCGTTGACAGTACAGGACTCTTTATTAGCCAGCCAAAAATGGCCTTAGACCAGCAACCGCTTGACAAGTCCCCCTTAGCATTGAATATTTTAACAACAAACAGTCTCAACTTCGTTGCTGATAAAAAACTCTCTTCAGGCAACCATACTGACAATGAAAGCATAAAATTTTTTGATGTAAACGCTGGAATCAACGAGGATGATACACGCGTCCTATTATTGAACATGCCAGAAACACAATGGACAGTTGGCTTTAGCAGGTCAAAGAGCAGTTTAGATAAACCTATTAATCACTTTCTCAGAAAAGCCGCCACTTACCAAGTTATTACCTTGATTATATTCCTGTTCATTATTTATTTTTGTATTAAAAAATTCCTTATCAAGCCCTTTATGAAGTTAGTTTTTCAACTTAAATATAGCAATAAGCTGCTGGAATACCCTCAAATGAATGATGAGTTTGGTAAATTTACCGAACTATTTAATCAGCGCTATCTAGAACTAGAAAAGTCAAAAAGACAACTCCGTGAAAGTAGCGAGAATTTACAACGTGCCTTAGATTCTGCACACGCTGGCACCCTGTTTTTTGATGCAGAAACCCATACTCTCGACTGGGATGAAAAGAGCAGCATGATTTTCGGCCTATCTCATGAGGAGCTTGGTAATAAATTCGATACATTAATAGAGATTGTTCACCCCGATGATTTAGATAAGGTAACAGTGGATTTTAAAGCTGCCGTCGATGACCCCACGGTGATCCATTATGAAATTGAGTATCGAGTCATCCTCGCCGATCAATCAATACGCTGGGTACAAGGTAGTGTGCAATTCATTCGTGAAGCCGATGGAGCAGCCATATCCTGCAGTGGCCTACACTTCGATTTAACGGAAAAAAAAGCATCAGAAGCGTCAGTACTAGCCAAAGATAATGCAGAAAATGCCAACCGTTTAAAGTCAGAGTTTCTCGCCAATATGTCACACGAACTCAGGACACCGATGCATGGAATATTAAGTTTCTCTGAATTTGGCATTAAAAAATCTGATTCAGCTGAACGAGAAAAACTTCTGCAATATTTCGTTTATATTAAAACCAGTGGCCAACGTTTACTCACCCTGTTAAATGACTTATTAGACCTATCAAAAGTTGAAGCTGGGAAATTAATATTAAATAAACAAAAAACCGACTTAAATACTATTATCGACACCTGCTGCCGCGAACAACAACAGCACCTAACTGATTCAAAACTGAGTATACAGCTTGATAAAAAGCAAGCTCGACTCAACGCAAACTTTGATGCAACACGTATCACCCAAGTGGTCTGTAACCTATTGTCAAACGCTATAAAATTTAGCTCCGCTAATACAGTCATTAGTATTAACAGCGATACGAATGACCTCGGCCAACTGATATTTAGTATAGACAACCATGGAACGCCTATTCCTGCTAATGAATTAGAAACTATTTTTGACCCCTTTATTCAAAGCAGCAAACCAAAATCGGATATCACCGGCACCGGCCTAGGGCTTGCTATTAGTCGTGAATTCATTGAAGCACACGATGGAAAACTATGGGCTGAGGCAAACAAAGGTAATGGTGCAACATTCAAGTTTTTCATACCTGGCAACGCTGAAGCGACAATATAAAGGCCAGCCCTCTGAAAACAACCCTATAACGGGGCTTGTCTACTCAAGCCCCTTAGTCCCGCCTCATGACTAGATAGACTTGAGTGAGCTTCAGCCCATAAAGCGGCGTTGAGTCTCTCACTTACAAACTACCGTGTCAGTTAAAACGAAACTAGGACATATTCAGAGGGGCTATTTCCTGCTCCAGCGCTTGCACCACACGATCGTATTCGTTTTCAATAGAGTGAACCAGCGTTGTTAGCTTATCAGCATCAAGCCGACCCGCCATCGCATATTGCTCTAAGCCGAGACATAACGATGCTAAGTGCAATGCCGCCAGTTTCTCACTCGATAACTTCAAATCACGCGCAGGCTTCACCAGCTTTTCAGGATCCGCTGAGACGTCAACTTGTTTGATCGCATCAATTAACGAACTCGAATCCTCTTGGTAAGCAGCGACCAAGCGCAGCAGTTTTTTTGCACGATCACCTTGATACAACTCAGCCAGCTGGGAAAACACCTGTGGATCGAGCGCGGCAGCAGGTGCCTCTTTTTGTACACTGGCACTACTTGAACCTTCTATTTGTTTGGCAGCCGGATCATTAAGTACCAGCGCCTCTGCTAACGCCGCTTTATTAAAGGGTTTACTCAAATAACCATCCATCCCCTCGGCTAAAAAGCGAGCCCGATCACCGCTCATTGCGTTGGCCGTTAAGGCTATAATCGGTGTACGATACCCCTCAAGCTGCTGCAAATGCCTAATTTTATGCGTCGCTTCAATACCGTCCATCTGCGGCATATGGATATCCATAAAAATGACGTCATACCGGCGATTTTGTACCATCGAAACAGCCTCTAGGCCATTATTTGCGATATCCACTTGGTTACCCAATTGCTCGAGCATATCCTTCGCAACATCTTGGTTAACGAGGTTGTCCTCAGCCAGTAAAATAACTTTAAAGGTATTTTCGCTCTGTTTTTTGTTTGTCGTTAAAGCTAGCTGCTCATCCCTGCTAGCCTCACGCATCAGCAAGCCCAACAAACAAACTTGTAGCTTATTTATATCAAACGGTTTTTGTAGCGTGCCAAACAAGTCACTAGTCGCCAAACTGCCTTGGTTTATTTCAAGCTCGCTGGCTAACAGAGCAAGCGCTGTGTTGTTAAAAACCCGTTCGGCTTTTATGACCTTAGCTATTTCAATACCCCGTGTACTGGGCATCATGATATCAATAATAACCACATCAAAAGGGTCACCCTCAGTAACGGCTTGATGCAACTCCTGTAACGCAACAACGCCATTATCAACCTCAGAATGTCGAATACCTAGGCTGCTCAGCTGTTCACAAACCAGCTCTCTTTCAGTATATTTATCATCGACGACCAGTATACGAAGCGCCTCTAATTTAACCAGACCCTGCTTTCTAAGCTCTTCGGCAAGGGCTTCCTTTTGTTTAGCAAACGTTAATTGAAAATAAAAAGTAGAACCTTCATTGGACTGGCTTTCTACCCGTAATTCGCCCCCCATCATCCCAATTAAGTGATTAGAAATGGCCAACCCCAGCCCTGTTCCGCCAAAGCGACGGGTCATCGTTTCATCCGCCTGAGTAAACGCCTCAAAAATACTACCGAGTTTAGCTTTCTCTATGCCGATACCCGTATCTCTAACGGCCAACTTCAAACTCACTGTATCGTCGCCCTCTTCGACTATCGACACGACGAGTTCCACTTCGCCTTGTTGGGTAAATTTTAAAGCATTACCCAATAAGTTAACCAATACCTGACGTAAACGTACCGAGTCACCCAGTAAAAGGTTGGGTATATCCCAAGCCGTATTATTCGTTAACGTCAGACTTTTCCCTGCAGCTGTTTCGGCAAATAGCTCCATCGTTTCATCGAGCACTTCCGACAAATCAAACTCGGTGATTTCCAGCTCGAACTTACCGGATTCAATCTTTGAAAAATCAAGGATATCGTTAATAATACTCAATAACGAGGTCGCAGAGTTCCTGACAACTTTGACATAACGCGCCTGCGTTACGTTGAGTTGAGTATTCGCTAATAATTCACTCATGCCAAAAATTCCATTCATCGGCGTACGAATTTCATGGCTCATATTCGCCAAAAATTGTGATTTTGACTTATTGGCTTCTTCGGCAAATGTTTTAGCATCCTCTAACGCCGCGTCACGCAATTGAATTTGCTCAATCATCTGATTAAAAGCCTTCGATAACTTCCCAAGCTCATCCTCGCCGCCTGGGTCCACTCTTAAAGAATAATCATTATTATCGGAGACCTTGCGTATCCCTTTATGCAGTTCATCAATCGGTTCCGTAATAATCTTTTGCAAGCGACTGGCCAATATAAACGCCATGACAAACGCCATCACCATCATCCCGCAAATGAAAAATATATCGTCTAAAACGGCCAGCTGCATTCTATGCAGGCTTCCTTTGACGGTTATATAACCCCGTAGGCGGTTTTTCAACAAAATGGGTTCGACAATAATCAGGTAATCATCAATAAAATAGTGGTTTTTTATTTCACCATCGACATCACTCTCGATGTTATCCACCGCCAACAACAAGTCCTCCGGCTGTTGCTTAAGCTTATCGATACCGCGTGTGTAAGACACGAATACCTCTAACTCACTATTTATAATCTGTGCTGATACGATGTCAACATTGGTTTCTAAGGTCTGCAGAATCTCTATAGCAGTTTCTTGATCTGCAAACACCAAGGCCGCCCCAGCATTGATACCTGCGGTGCGGCTTTGTGCACCTAATGAGACTACCAAGTCGTCGCGTTTTTCCTGCCACTCATTAATACCTAGAGCAATCAACAAAACCCCCAAAACCATCATGCTTATCAGCATTACCATGGCTATAATTTTGTGCTTAATAGAGCTGTTTTTCAAGCTTACCATCGCTCATTATCCTCACCAGGGGCGTTAATTAATTCAGCAATTCGTAGTAACTTAGAACTGACACTCAATCTGGATTCTTTTATTTTCAAGATATTAATCAGCAGCTTTATACGCCCAGCCTTGGCTGAAAACTCAATCCCTCCCCCTTGTTCGGCAAAACCATTGATATCACTAACAGTGAGGACTGGCGCATCGGCAACCGCCGCTAAGATCCCGATAACATCCACCTTTTTCTGCTGATCAATATATAACACCTGGCAGTTTTTAAGTGAGGAAAGACTCGATATGGTTTTATATTGCACCGCTCTATTCCCTACTTTTTCACCTAACAAAATCTCCGCCAAAGGTTCTACCACCGCACTCTTACTGTTCATAGAGCAATAAGTAAATGGCGCTGATTCTTCGCTGAATGTATCGTCAGGCCAACTAACGAAACTGGTAAAGTTGAATAGGTAAACCGCCTTAACCTCATCGGCGCTGAATTCTGTCGCTGGCGCATTGCTAATAAATAATGTTAATAACAACACGCCTAGGCCGCGAGCAAAACCGCGCCCGCTAGGAAATCGTTCCATTAAACTCATCATTGTATTCGTCATAAGAACTAGAACGACCAGTCCAGTTTAAGAAAAAACTCACGTTCAAGCTGCGTTGGAGTAGTCGGAAAAAAGGCGGGGGTCGCTTCTTTATGTTCTTCGTGCAATAAATTACGTGCGCTAAACGACAGCTCTAAATCACTGGCAATAAGCCAGTTCAGGGTGGCATCAAGTTCCGTATAAGCATCAATATTAGCCTCCGTTAGCTCACCCACATAGCGAGCAGAAAGATTAAGCTTGAGCTGTTTGCTGAACTGATAGTTTGATGAAATATTGATCTGATGCCGTGGGCTTAGGCCTTCACGCTGCTCTGACTGCACATCTAGACTCGAGTTTTTAGGGCTAAGCTCAAGCCTTAGGTATGAATAGTTAGCCACTACATTAAACGCCTCCTCAGGCTGCCAAAGTACCGATAGCTCTA